>Ga0181612_135845_pt1 | contig 51444 bp, 36 predicted proteins | sample HoacroProtozoa21_FD_119630 | JGI IMG/M metagenome (GOLD analysis project Ga0181612, IMG submission 119630) | Hoatzin crop microbial communities from Cojedes, Venezuel. Combined Assembly of Gp0051906, Gp0051904, Gp0051908
AAGACTGAAGGCATCATGGAGGTTGCCAAGAACATGAAATCCAAAGGCATCCCTCTGGAAGACATCCAGGAAATGACGGGCTTATCCCCCGAAGAAATCGAAAAACTATAAAAGTACAACGCCCGGCCAACAGGTCGGGCGATGTTGTTTGTACCCTCGCTACGCTCAGGTTAGTGCAACCCCTTTGGGGTTGAAAGTTAGTTATATCTCCTATCCGATAGTAACGCCTAAAGGCGTTACTATCAGATACCAGGCGGATGCAAGCATCCGCGAAACATCTTCGATGTTAATCAATACCACCTCGTCTTGCGCTCGAAGCGTTGATTACTTCACTAGGTCGATGATGTCCTTGGCCAGATTTCTCATGCCCAGGCAGCGGCGACGGCCCTCCGACGTAAACTTGAGGTCAGCGCCACGCACCGAACGCATCTTCAGTTCGTCCATCTCCATCGTGCAAACCACCTGTCCGGTGGCGTTGTCCATCACTTCGATGATGCCCGACATGATGATGCCGCCGGCTTTGGCGTTGAAAAGCGTGCCGAAATGGGCAGCCAGCGAGTTGCCCAGGTCATAGGACGTAATTTTCACTTTCATGGTATAGTCCGTCGGGCCATTCTCTTGCATGCGGATCATCTGCTTCTCGCTGTTCCAACGGTCGATAAACCAGCCTCGGCTTTCTTCACTCTGTTCGTCGAAATCCTTGGCATAATCAGCGTCTTTCTCGGCGCGCTTCTGGAAATAATCTGCCTTCGACATACCTTCTATCTCGGTGTTGTCGTAGTCAAAAATCACTGTGATGGTTTTTGTGTTCTGCTTCAACACACCGGCATCTCCGCTGGTGATGTCGAGTGTTCCGTTCTTCTTGGCGTCGGCGCCCATGGCGATCATCATCACCAGAGCCATCAGCATAAGTCTCTTCATCATGGTTGTTGGTTTAAGATTAAAGTTAATACTCTGATTACAATATTTCTTTCAGTACGGCAGCGAGACGTTTGCCGGCGCTTTCAAAACCGTCGCCCCACAAGTTGGACATCGAACCGAAGGTGCCGCCATTGCCCTTCACATAGAAATGCGCCACGGGTTCGCCGCCGGTGTGCTTGATGGTGCACTTCACCACCATGTCGCCCTTGCGGCTGATCTCCAGCGGTGTCAACACCAGCGTGTAGGGCCTGTCGGCCGCAATCGTGACGCGGCGTCCCGTCTTCTTCAGTTTGTCATTGACCGTGGAGCGCATGTATTTAATGCGCGGCACGAGTTCGTTGTCCCATTCGTTTTGTGCGTCATACTCAGGCTGCTCGTCCTGACGCTTGACAATCCATTCCTTCGGCGTCATGCCTTCCACAATGACTTGCGACCAGTCGGCCTCATAACTCAGTTCCTTCACGCCTTTCAGTTCGGCGGGTGTGCCTTCCACCTTGTCAAACACATACTTCTTTTGTGCCTGCATGGTCAGCGTGCAGAGCACCAGCAAGAGTGCGGTGGCAAAAAGATTCTTTTTCATAATTCAATAATTATGGGTTAGTCAGATAATTCGTTTAGGATAATGCAAAGGTACACACTTTCGGGGAAAAAGGGAAATAATTATGCAACATTTGCTGACAGTTTTTTTGACTTACTGTGTATCAATACAAAAAAGTAACGAAGCGTGGCCTCACGGTCACGCTCCGTCGCAAACTTAAACAACCAATGTTTGACGAATATTTATACAAACTGTTATATGCTTAATATTCAATATGTTACAAATTTATTTTGTAAAATAAAAATCACACTTTTCTTCTTATTTTTGCATTTTTCTTCACTTTTTTGGCACATATTTGGCACACGAATGGGGATTTTTTATTATCTTTGCAAAAACTTTTACATAAAACCCACTAATATGGTTGCGAACAATTCTATCGTAAAGCTACGCACACGAAAACTTAAAAACGGGAACTCGGCATACTTCCTGGATTATTCTCTCAACGGTAAACGTGTGAGGGATGCACTCAACTTGACTATAGTAAAAGGTACCACAAAAAAGGTAAGAGAAGCCAACGCCTACACAAAAAGGGTGGCTGAAGCAATTTGTCGACAAAAGGAAAAGGACATCCTTAGCGGCAAAATCGGCACGACCGACTTCGTCAACAATTCTAAAGTGACTTTAGTCGCTTGGTTGGCGCATGTAGCGGATGAAAAGTTAAGAACGGGCCAAAGCAAGAGCAATGCCGTTACCATCCAGAACATCATTCACCATTTAGACCAATATCAAGGCGGGACGTGCGACATAACGATGGCGAAAGTCGACAAGTATTTTTGCCTCGGTTTTGTGGATTATTTAAAAACGGCCCGTAGATTACGCAAAATCAACGAGAGTTCAACAGCCAACAAATACTTGTCTAAATCAACGGCCAATCTTTACTTTAACACACTGACTATGGTCTTAAACGAGGCCGTTCGGGAGAATATTATCCCCATCAATCCCATCAATCAAATTAAGCGTGAAGAAAAAAAGCCTATCCGCCCCAAAGGAGAGAATCGCACGTTCCTAACCATAGACGAACTGAAGATTTTGGCGGCAACGGATTGTGGTAATGAAATGGTTAAAAAGGCATTTATGTTCGCTTGCTTCAGCGGATTGCGAATCAGCGACATCATATCGCTAAAATGGAATGACTTCGTGCATGACGGAGAACGGCAGGTAATAAACAAAACAATGCAAAAAACGCAACGCGCCATCTACCTGCCACTACCTAATGACGCTTTAAAATGGTTGCCTATGAGAGGAAAAGCCCGGATGGATGCCGCCGTATTCACCCTACCCAAAAACACAACCATTAACGCCGACATCAAATCATGGGCCAAGCGAGCCGGAATAAAAAAGAATCTCTGCTTTCATGTAAGCCGTCATACATACGCCACTACCCTTCTTACAAAGGGCGCAGACCTGTATACGACAAGCAAACTGTTAGGACATCAAAACTTGCGAACGACACAAATCTATGCAGAAATCGTTAATGAAAAAAAGGTTAGTGCCGTTGACTTATTGGATAACATCTTATAATGACATAATTAAAATAACGAAAGAACGGAGGAAAAGCGGTCAATACTCCTATTAAAACAAAAAATCTTTAAAGTTCTGTTAAAAGTAAACCGTTCGCTCTGATATTATGCGACATTTGCAGTGCGAAAACATATCAAGGCATTTTTGAAACCACATTATTTATTTTAAAAAACCCAAAAACATGAAAAATTTATTTACCAGTAAAAATTTCTGGATGAGAGTTTTTCTCATCTACCTTATCGGGATGACTGTTACTTTTCTCTTTTTGCTCATGACGCACCCGTTTACCGACCGGGTATGGACTTATTTTATTCTGTCTGTTGTCGTTGTCCTGGGTATTGTCTACGTGGAAGAATCGCTACATCCACTAAGAAAAAATCCGCGTTACTTATTGATGAACGTGGCGTTTAGAAAATACAAATTGTTTGTTTTGAAGGAAAACAACAAATATGCCGATTTCATCGATTATTTAGATAATTATGAACCGAAAGACAAAACGTATATCGCTTTTGCTGACAGTCAGAAGTCAAAGGACGAGGCGATTTATAAAAAGGTTATCGATATTCTTGTTAGCAACCAAAAGACGGTAGAAGAAGTATTCCGACAGGAAGCAAACAACGAAGACCTGTCCGCAAAAGGATTTTCAACGTTAATTGCACTGGGACAGCCGCCAAAACGCGGGCGCCAAAGCGGGGATTTTATAACATATATAAATGGAGACCAAGAACAAAAAGAAAAAGTTTTGTCGAGACTGCATGAACTTATTGACGACAAAAAAGGAAAAGGTGTTGCATTGGTCATCTTTACCGCAATAAAAATGGGGCTTATGGTCGAGCCTACTTTCCGTTCAATTAAGGAGGAGTTTAAAAATGTGGGAACAAGTAGTGGCTACAACAAATACATGAACGGCGGCCAAGGATTATTTGCAAGACAAGAACAGTTAATTCTGGGGATGGAAAAACAATTAGAAGACTTAAAAATTGGCGATGACAACTAAATTTTAAGCCTAAATTCACAAAAAACGGTTCAACTGGTGGTTTTTAATTGTCGAAACTTTCCGACAATTTTTAACCACTATTTTTTCTTTTTTTCTTTCATTTGTCATCCTATTTTTGCACTGTCGACGGAGGTTGTAGGCCGTCGGCAGGGCGAAGATGGCGAATCCCTACAGTTACGCCGGACGGCCCGACTTTAAAAAGTTTTTCATGGATAATATACAAAACATGTATGCGGCGCTGGCGTATAAAGATGTGCTGACGCTCGACGAAGTATCTTTTTTTACGGGGTTGTCGAAATCGTGCTTGTACAAGTTGACGGCGGCACGCGAGATACCATTTTACAAGCCTCACGGCAAAAATCTTTTTTTTAAGAAGAAAGAGGTTGAGGAATGGATGACCTCCAACCGGCAACTCACTAACGATGAAATCGAGAGTGTGGCGGCGAACTACCTATTAAATAAGAAAGGAGGCCGGAGATGAGCGAAAAGAAAAGTTTTTTGCTGTACGCTGATAGCGCCCCTATGCTGACCATCTTACCTGATGAGGTTGTCGGCAAGGTCATCAAGTGGGTCTTTGATTATTTTACCGAGGGAAAAATCCCACAAAATGGTGAAGACTATGCGGCGAGGTTGCTTTTTGAACATTTCAAAGCCCATATTGACCGTGATTTCGACAAATGGCAAAAAAGGTGCGAAAAAAGCAAAAAAGCGGCCGAAAAAAGGTGGGGAGACAAGTCCGCCAATGACAATTCGGATGCCAACGCATGCGAAGGCATGCATTCGCATGCCGATAAAGTTAAAGATAAAGTTAAAGAAAAAGTTAAAGAAAAAGTTAAAGAAAAAGTTAAAGAAAATATATCTTCTCTTTCTTTTAAAGAGAGACAACAGATTTTTCGTGTATTTTTTTTCGAAAAAAACTTCGTCAATGCAAAAGAAGAATTAGAGCGATTTTGCAGTTACTATACGGCGCAGGGATGGCTGAGAAGCGGTCTTCCCATAACCGACAAGGTCGCACTTGCCGCCAGTTGGCGACAAGACAAGACACACGGTGAGAGTACTCACTTTCTTGTCGCCACACAACCTTGCCTTGACTGGCTTGCGCTCGTCTTCGACCAACTCATTGAACAAGGACAAGACGCTATCGGGATGATGACGAGCATCACCCGCATAATATGGAAACCCGAAGAAGATACATATGATATCCATTGCCCGGAAAAAGTCACAGAAGCAATAAAAAAGACAGGTGTTCTCCCCCTTGGATTTACCTCCCATTTCTTGCTGACAGACTGATTAACAGCCGTGAGGGAAAGAAAATAAATCTCTTTTCCCTCTTGGCTTTATATATAATATAAGGTGGCTTTCGCCTGTCGCGACGGGGATTCCGGAGCGGCAGATGCCGCCCCAACCTATGTAACTTCAAATTGGAACCTATCATTTTTAACCATCAGTTCGCCTGCAAGTCGACCTGTCAGAAATCCCCTTCGCGAAATCATTGCAAGTTTTGTCCTTGTCGGACATAACTTGCTCTCCGAGGGCGCTACCGCGGGTCGCTTGCAGCGGGCTGAATGAAATTTTTATCAAAGATGAAAAAAATTTCTGCGCCCGATACTCGGGCGCTAAAGAACCAGCGCTTCACTTTCCGGTTGACGGCGCTGGAGTTGGGACACATTCGTCAGATGGCGAAGTCGTGTGGACTGACCACCGGCGAATATGTGAGACGGGTCTGCTTGGGATATCAGCCCAAGCAAGCCCTTACTAACCCTGACCGCGAAATGCTAAGTGAAGTGCGGAAGTTCCGCGCTGACTTTGCCAGAGCGGGCAACTTCTTCTCCCACGATTCCTCCAAAAAGGAATTCGTGGAACTGATGTATCAGATTGCAGAAAGACTTAAAAAGGTAGTCAAGTTATGAGTACCATCATTAAAATCAGGTCGATTTTCCACGGCAGCAACCTGGCCGATTACGCTGAAAAGAAACAGATAGACGGGAAGTCTATCGCTTTTGAGGTTGCCCGAAGTGATGACCTTTACGGTCTTACCGGTAAGGAGGTGGTCAAGGAAATGCACGAGAACAACCGCATTTTCCAGAAAAACATGAAAAATGAGTTTATTGCCGTCGAACTGTGTCCCAGTGAGGACACGGCAAAGTGGCTTACGGAGCACAACAAATGGGATGAGTACCGTCGGATGTTCATCCACCTTTTCTCAAAAAGGAGGGACAACGACAGGAAAAGAGACTTCAAGGCCAACAAGTACCGTTTCCGCGATTACTCCTTAAAAAACCGCCAATTCATCGCCTTTCGGCACCTGCAGACCACTGCGAACGAGCATCTGCCGCATGAGCATCTGCTTTTCAACCGAGTGGACCGCAAAGGCCGCACCATGGACGATTTCATGCTCCACAAGCGGGCAAAGTGGGTGGCCCAAGAAATGGACCGCCGACTGAAAATCCCCAATGCCGAGGAAAGGCAACAGTCGGCAAAGGACCACATCAAGGCCGTTTGTGACCAAATCATGCGGACAATCCTTCCCAAGCAATTCTCCTGGAATGTGTTGGCCAAGGAATTGGCCAAGTTAGGCATCATCGCAACGCCCGTCAGCAAAGACGATACGCCCATCGGCTACCGCTTGAAATACGGCGAGCGCGACTACAAAGCCAGCAGCATCCAGCGTGATTTCACGTTGTCGCGAATAGGCCGGTATCAACGGAAACTTTATGAAGAAACTAATAAAAATCAAAAACGTGATGAAAAAACAAGAACAAGAAAAAGAAATACAGGTATGGACCCGAGAAAATGGAAAAATGGTCGTTAAAAAAGTGAACGAGTACCGGCCTGCCACCGTGAAGGCCAGAAAGATGAACAACCAGGATTTAGCCGAGGTTGTCTCCGCTTCCATGAAAGAATTGGCAAGTGACATGCAGCGAACACGTGAGAGTGTTCGAAGAATTCCGCAAGACATTAACGACGCTTGCTCCAAGTTGCCGCCCGTCCGCATCCGGAAGGAGGATATGGAGGCTATTCATCAAGCCGTTAATGTTCTTTTGCAAGCCAAAGAAACAAGCGATGACAATCGCATGAAGTGGATGACCATCACATCCGTTTGCTGCGTTGTGCTTACCGTACTATCCATGCTTATCATGTTATTACATTGATAAGGTGTACATAAAGAAACGCATCCGTGGCTATCCTTTCGGATAACTACGGATGCTTTCTTTTTTGACATTATCCCGCCACAAATGCACACCGCAAGAAGGAGTGCAACCGTTCTACAATTCCAGTTTGGGCAGTTCAGCCACAATATCCACCGTCTGTTTGCTTACGTTGATGACCGAAAGCAACAGGTCGAGGATATAACGGGGTTTTCCGTGTTCACGGGCCCAAAGGTTGGCATCGTTCTTTATCAGCGACTTCTTGTCGACGCTGACGCAATAGCGCTCCACAATCCATTCGATGGCGCTCTTGCCGTTCACGATATATTGATAAGCCTTGTCCGGAATGTTTTCGATAGTGATATTCCCGTTGTAGAGAATGACATTCTTTTCGTTCTTCGACCGGAAACGCAGTTTGTCGGTCACGGCATAATAGGCATACTCATCCTCACCAGCCGACAGTTCACGAGCATAGTTCACGCGTGTTTCGTCGTCAGGAGCAACAGTCTCATAACCGAGGTGCAATTCTGCCAGTCGACGGCCCGCCTTGGCAAAGGCCATAAAGTCTTCCACACGCTCCACTATCGGGATGCGTGGCAGCGACATCTTCAGGTCGGCAGCAAAAGTCTCCCTGTATTGCGGAGAATGGAGCAGACCATAGACGTAGTAGAATATCATTTCCTTCGTGATGTTCTTGGCTCCGCCGTAACGCGAGCGCACTTCCCGCAACATCCAATCGCTGATGCCGTCGTGCCGCACATAGGCCGCACCGTCGGCCGTATCAAACAACGTTCTTTCCCGTTTGCGCTCCTCATACCAGTAAAGAGGGAAGCATTGTGTATCACCAATGGTATGATAGTCTGAAATAGAGCTTGAAATCATCACCGACAAGCTCTTTGTTGTACCCATACAACTCACGCAAATCACAAGATTCTCCGTTTCGGGTGACGGAAAAAGACTTAAACTGAGGCCAGGACGTTCTATCAGATACTTATCGAAATATAACTGCGATTTAGTGAACGGTCGATAACAAGTTTCCCTTACTTCATTTGATAAGTCAAGTTGAAGGTTTTTGTTTAAATAAGATTTCAGATTAACAGTCCAACTAATCTTAGTGGCATCTGTATCTATGAAATCTTCCACTTCCAAATCATGCGTCTTACTGTATTCTTCTCGCTGCTTGTTGTAAAATTCCAGCATCCGCCGCATATTATCATTCAAGGTCGACTTTGAAAAATTGTAATCCCACGCATCACGACCTGTTGCTACTGCAGGACCATTAACAACAAAGGTACTCTTTGTGTCTGCTTTGAATTTCTTTTCCGGAGCCAACGGAATAAGTGTGGAGAAAGAATCATTACGCATGGATATCCAGTCGCCATGTTCGTTGGGCGTAAGGCGCTGCCATTCAAAACCGCCACCGCCGATGCTGCGGTATTCACGCACCTTTTGGAGTTTTTGTTCACGTGAGAGGTAATCACCAATGTCGTGATAATAGATTTCCGCCTTGCCGTCCCGTTGTGCGCCCGGTTTCTTGACCAGGAACGTAATGGCAATAGGTGTTCGGGAACCCGAACCAAATATGTTTCCTGCTTCGCGTTTTCTGCTTTCTCCTTGTGTTCGGGCATTTCCCCTCAAATTCAACACATAAATTTTGGAGAACTCGCGTTCCAGGCACTTGCGGAATCCGTCTTGTGCGTTGCCGTCAAGCCAAGCACCGTTGCTGATAAACGCCACGATACCGCCATCAGGGTTGCGACTGATTTTATCGGAGGACCAGCGGAACGCCTTGATGTAACTGTCATAGGTCGACTTGTTAAGTCCGGCAACCGACTGGGCAACATACGTCTCGGTGATGCGTGCATCCAGTTTCTCGTAACTTTGGTTTTGTGCGTTGTCGTTGGCTGATTTCTGACCAATGGAATATGGCGGATTGCCCATGATGACCTTGATGGGTGCTTTCTTCAGCCGCTCCACACCGGCGGAGTTTTCCGGGAACCATTCTTTGTCAAGACACCCTTCCTCATTCTCCGTGATTTGGAACGTGTCGGTAAGGCAGATGCCGTCGTAGTTCTCATACTCATCCGGATGCATCAGGTCGTGATAGACGGCCTCAATGTTCACATCGGCAATATAATAGGCCAGCAGCACGATTTCATTGCAGAAGATTTCGTGCAGGTATTTCCGCCGCATGTCCTCGGGCTTGATAAGTCCGCTTTGCAGCAGACGGGTGACAAACGTACCCGTGCCGACAAACGGGTCAAGCACCTGTACGTCGGGTGCGGAGAGCGACGTGTTGAATTCCTGTTTGAGGAGGTCGTTCACCGAACGGATGATGTAATCCACGCACTCCACCGGCGTATAGACGATGCCGAGTTTTTCGACCGTAAGCGGGAACGCGCCCTTAAAGAACTTCTCATACAGGTTCTTGATGATGGTCTGCTTGGCTTCGAGGTTGTCGATATTCCCCACGTTGATGCGCACGGAAGTATAGAACCGGTCAAGTACCTGGGTCTCCATTTCAAAGCCTTCGGCCTTCAGGATTTCTATCATCTTGTGCATGGCGCGGCTCACCGCATTGTTCTGCACAAACTTGTATTCGGAGAACAGGGCATCAAAGACGGGACCCGTGATGAGGTGCTGGGCGAGCATTTCAATGACCTGGCCCTGGTCGATGGAGGGATTGATGTTTTTCTTCAGTCCTTCCATAAACTGCTCAAACTCGGTGCGGGCCGTCGCATTGTCCCGGATGAGGGCCGCGATGCGGTCAATGAATTTACGGGCGATTTGTCCGATTTCCTTTGCCCAGTTCTCCCAATAAAGCCGGTCGCCCACCTTTTCCACGATTTTGGCGTAGATACCGTCTTGAAGATTGCCAAAGCGCAGTTCCGTCTGGATGGCCACCTGTTCGTCGCCCACGAAGACCGCCTCCTCATTGTCCGGTGCGGGAAGGTCGTAAGTATAGGAATCTTTCGGGACGGGCGCGACGAGAATACGCGGGTCGCGGTTCTTATTGAGCTGGATTTGATTGACGTGGGCGTTGAACTCCTCGTCATGGGAACGCAAGGCGTTCAGGATTTCCCATACCACGCGGAAACGCTCATTGTCGTTCATGGCTTCTTCGGGAGACACGTCGGAAGGCACGATGACGGGGATGATGATGTAGCCGTAACGCTTCTCATGGTCGGTATTGCGCCCGAAGGTACGCATGACGCGACCCACCGACTGCACCACCTCCACTTCACTGTTGCGGGGTGAAAGGAACATGACGGCATCCAGGGCGGGGACATCCACGCCTTCGGAGAGACACCGCACATTACAAAGCACCTTGCAGCCCATCGGGTCACTGCTTTCTTCCTTGAGCCAGGAAATCAGGGAGTTGCGGGTAGCGGCATCCATCGAACCGTCGATGTGGCGGCTTTCGACATTGACCACTTCCTGGCGTTCTTCTTCGGGGAGGTTTTCCTTGTATTCGGTGCAGATATCACCGAAATAACCCGCTATCTGCGTAGACGAGAATTTCGGATTGCGCTCCGTCGGATTGATGGTCTGACAGAAAGCGACCGCCCGCTTCATGGGAGCGGGGTCCTGTTCGCGGGTGACACCCTTGTCACCTGCAATGCGCTTGGAAAGACCGTTGATGCAACCGATAAGTTTGGTGGCATCGTCAAACTGCAGCTCTTTGAGTTTCGTGCCCGATTCCACATATTTTTCCTTGATGCGGGTAGACATCGAGGGAGGTATGTTGTCCTCACTGACAGTGAGTATCAATACCTTATAGTCGCAAAGCAGACCCTGACTGACGGCCTTGTTGAAGGACAGGCGGTAGAACTCCTTACCGTAAAGGCGCTCGTCATCCATGGAACAAAGCACGGCATCGTTTTCTGCTGCCTTCACCTTCGTCGAATCCCGATATAGGCGCGGTGTGGCGGTCATGTAAAGGCGCTTTTTGGCGCGGATAAAGTCATTCTTGTGTATCTTGGTGAAATAACTCTCATCCCGGTCTTTCAGTTTGATGCCCGTCGTGCGGTGCGCCTCGTCGCAAATGCACAGGTCCACATCCCGGTCGTACTGTCCGAGGGCTTCGGCCACCACGTCAATGCTCTGGTAGGTGGAGAATATCACGGTACGGCACGGTTCCTGACCGTATTTCTTGAGCCGTTGCAGGATAACGGGCACTTTGGTGGTAGCGGGTACGGCCAGGTCGGTGATGCTCTCATCGGTATCGTCCTCGTTCATCGCCTTGCGCGTGACCTTGGCATCCGAGCAGACGCATACGGCACGCATCTCCTCGCTACGGTCGGACATCCACGCATTGAGCGTCTGGCCCAAAAGGGCAATACTCGGTACAAGGAAAAGTACGAGTGCCTGCTTGTCGGTCATCTTCTCCATGATTTTGAGCGACGTATACGTCTTGCCCGTACCGCAAGCCATAATCAGTTTGCCACGTTCGTTGCCTTCCTCGATGAAGTATTTATAGGCGGCCGAAATGGCTTCCAACTGGTGTTTTCGCGGTTGCTTTCCCGAAAGACGAGCGGCATCACCGAATAGACCGTCACGCAACTTCCGCCAATCAACGGCGGAATTCTCCAATTCGAAAAGGTTGATTTTCGTGAACGGTTTTTCCAGTCCTTGTATGGCCTTTTGCGCATTCTGTCCCCACGGGCGGCGTAGTGTCTCTATCCAAACAAGGTCGGAGAACGAGCGCGTCTGGCCCAAGTCATCGACGAACGTTCTTGACGCATTGGCCAGAAAACTGTCGACGTATTTCTTGTCTATGGTGGTGTTCTCATCATAACATTTGCATTGTATGGCCCAATAATCACCCGTCTCGGTGAGTGCCACAAGGTCAATGCCGAGGTCGGAACTGCCCAATGAGGATTTGCCAGGGAATTCTTCCCACAGCCATACTTTCGTCAAATTGTTGTATCGGGGGTCAGTCAAAAGCCATGCCTTCATGAGTTTTTCAAACTCGCCACCTTTTTCGCGTTCGCTGAATGTGGAAAGACGGATTTCCTTCAGGATATCATTGATGCCGTATGCCTTTTCAGGCGTTTTCAATTCCGCGTCTTTGTATTGAGACCTGGCCGGTTGCCTGTGCATGGCAACACTGTCGGAGAATTCGATTGCCTTATTCTCGCCCTTGCGCTTTAATTGGACCACTTCGCCCAAGCAAAAGACCGTTTCCCAATAGCAATGCTTGTTAAACACTTGATGATGACGGGCTCTAATCTGCGTAACGCTGACAAGACATTCGTCACGATCAGAATTATAGCCTACCGCCAGATACAGGTATTTATAGGGTTTAAACTGATACGGGAACACGCCGTCGTTGTAGTCGTATATGCCATCGACGTTCTTGAACGACGTGACGAAATTTCCGTACCGGTCTTTTCTCAAATATTTGCTGGCCGTGGTGTCCTTGATAAGTCTGTATTCTTCTTTCTTGGTCCCCTTGACTATCATGTCAAAGAATTGCTGCTTAATCGGAAGATACAGGATCTCACTACGTTTTGGTTTTTCCATTGTCTTAGGTATTCGTTTTGTTTGGCAAATAGATTGTGCTGCTCACAAGTGACAAAAATACGAAAAAATCCAGAAACATCAGCAAATTCCGATTTTTAATTGAAATTTTTAGTTCCTACTTTCTTTGACGTACTGACAAGCGTCAAGGACAAATACAAGTTTGAGTACACCGATGAGCGGTGATATATATAATAAGGTAAGGGAACCTAAGGGAAAAGGAGAATTCCAACCCGCATACGGTCAAAATTCTCCTTTGTCTCTTTTCCCTTCCGGCTGAAATAACGCGCCAAATATTTCGCGTTATTTTTTTGAGAAAAATGTGATTTTCTTATTCAGGGACGGTGTATTCTATTTTTTTAAGCCCATAATTATTATGAAATCTATCTATTAATCCTGTTTCTTTTATATTTCTATCTGGACTTGTTCTTGTCATAATATTACTAACAAGATACTCGTACAATATCTCTGAAAAATCTTCAATAAAGTATTTTATGTTATTATCCCAATTATAGTATACACTTTTCTCCCCTGTTGAAGGGTCATATTTGTAAGCATCTATTACTAAACCGTGTTCAAATTTGTATATCACTTTTTCTGCTGACTCGTAGTTAAAACTATCTGCGCAACTCCAAATGCCGTTAGGTTTTCCATCTGCATCAAATTCGAAAGTATATGTTTTTCCACCTAATCTGACTCCTTTCAAAATACCTTTTGAACCAATAATATTCCCATTTTTAACGGCGAGAGCCAATGTTTCCTGTTTATTTTTTAAAGGTTCCATAATTCCTTTAATATATAAGGAGTCCTGCATAAGACCGTCCCGATAATGTGTCCGACAAGTATATACCACTTTATTGTTGCGTTTGTCGAAGATTTCATAGGTCCAGGTACCGTCCCGTTTATCGTTCTTATAATGTCCTTTTTCTACACCGTAATATGGCATTATCCCGGATGCGGGATATTTTGATACCCAAGAGCCGTCGAATATGCGGCCGTCTTCGGTTTCAAAATACTGGTATGTCACATCTTCTAAGATTGTCTTATAATTTGAAAGTTTGCTGTTTGCTATATTAAATTCTCCGTGATATGTCTTTCTTTCTTGCGCTCCTGCGGTCATGACCGACAGAAGGAGCATGGCGATTACTAAGGTCTTTCTCATGATAACTTTCTTTTAATGTCTTAGTGCCCGTAAGACGGTTGATGATTTGATTTTATCCGGGTGCCGAGGCCTGAAAGACCGTAAAAGTCCTTCCAGCACCACCTTTTATTAATGCAAAGGTAAGTCCTTTTTCGTAATCTTAAAGCGGGAAATCCCTATTTCTTTTCGGGGAATGCCTAAACAAACCATTACACCCAATCTTACATTTTTGGTGTAAAATTGGGACCGCAATTTGTTTCCCTCTTGGCTGGGATTTTAAAAAAATGTAATCTTTTTTCTTTACAAAAAAGGGGCTTTTTTAGGCTCTTTTTTGGGAGTATTTTTTCATTTTTTCTTCACTTTTTTGGCACATATTTGGCACACGGAGTAAAAATATTTTACAACTTACGGTTTGAAAGTTTTTTGCAACTCGTTGAGTATCAGTGAGAAAGTAACGAAGCGTGGCCTCACGGTCACGCTCCGTCGCAAACTTAAACAACCAATAAAAGAAATAGAATTCTCTATTGATGCTTAAAAAATATCTCTTACCGGATGAACAGGAGTTCACGGTACTTGGGCAGTGTCCAAAGGTCGTCGGCCACGATGAGCTCCAGTTTGTCGATCTCGTGACGGATTTCCTCCATCTTGGGTTCCACGGTGTCGTGGTAGGCGATGGCCTTCTGATGCTCGCTCTCAATCTTGTTCGCCACCTTGCGGGCGCCGATAAGTTCTTCCACGCCCGTCTCAATCCGCTGCGTGCGCTCGGCAATCTCCTTGATGAGTTTGATGTTGCGGGCCGAAAGGGCCTTGGCCTCATCCGCGCCAAAGACGTCAATCATGTTCTGCACGTTCTTGGCGAGCTGGCTCTGATAGTGAGTGGCCACCGGAACGATGTGATTCATCGAGATGTCACCCAGCACGCGGGCCTCAATCTGAATCTTCTTCGTATAGGTCTCCCACTTCACCTCGTTGCGGGCCTCAAGTTCGTTCTTCTTCATCACGCCGAGCGACTCGAACATCTTCACGCTGTCCTCGTCGAGGTAGCGCTCGAAGATGACGGGACAACTCTTCTCCACGTCCAGACCGCGGCGCGTGGCCTCTTCCACCCATTCGTCGCTGTAACCGTTGCCGTCGAAGTGGATGGGTTTGCATGTCTTGATGTCCTGGCGGATAATCTCGATGATGGCGGCGTTCTTCTCCTCGCCCTTGGCGATGAGGGCGTCGACACGCTCCTTGAAACTGTTGAGGGCTTCGGCCACGGCACTGTTGAGCACGATCATGGCGGAGGCACAGTTGGCTTCGCTGCCGACGGCACGGAACTCAAAGCGGTTGCCGGTGAAGGCGAACGGTGACGTGCGGTTGCGGTCGGTATTATCGATGAGCAACTCCGGAATCTCGGGGATATCCATCTTGAGTCCCTGTTTGCCGGCCACCTTGAAGATGTCTTCCTTGTCGGCCTTCTCCAGATGGTCGAGGATATCCGACAACTGTTTGCCGAGGAACGAGGAGATGATGGCGGGAGGTGCCTCGTTGGCGCCCAGACGATGCGCGTTGGTGGCACTCATGATCGACGCTTTCAACAGACCGTTGTGCTTGTATACGCCCATCAGCGTCTCCACGATGAACGTCACAAAGCGGAGATTGTCTTCCGGCGTCTTGCCCGGACCGTGCAGCAGAATGCCCGTATCGGTGGACAGCGACCAGTTGTTGTGCTTGCCGGAACCGTTGATGCCGGCAAAGGGTTTCTCGTGGAGCAGGGCGCGGAAACCGTGCTTGCGGGCCACCTTCTTCATCAGTGACATGAGCAGCATGTTGTGGTCTACGGCCAGGTTGGTCTCCTCGAAGATGGGTGCCACCTCAAACTGGTTGGGCGCCACCTCGTTGTGACGGGTCTTGCAGGGAATGCCGAGTTCGAGCGCCTGGATTTCCAGGTCTTTCATGAAGGCCTGCACCCGTTCGGGAATGGTGCCGAAATAGTGGTCGTCCATCTGCTGGTTCTTGGCCGAATCGTGACCCATCAGCGTGCGGCCGGTCAGCACCAGGTCGGGACGTGCCTCATACAGGGCCTCGTCCACGAGGAAGTATTCCTGTTCCCAACCCAGGTTGGACGTCACCTTCTTCACGTCGGGATAGAAGTAATGGCACACTTCCGTGGCGGCCACGTTGACGGCGTGCAGGGCACGCAAGAGCGGAGCCTTGTAGTCGAGCGCCTCTCCCGTATAAGAAATGAAGATGGTCGGAATACACAGCGTGTCGTCGATGATGAACACGGGCGACGTGGGGTCCCAGGCCGAATAGCCGCGGGCCTCGAACGTGTTGCGGATACCGCCGCTGGGGAAAGAAGAGGCGTCGGGCTCCTGCTGCACCAGCAGTTTGCCGGAGAATTCCTCTATCATGCCGCCCTTGCCGTCGTGCTCGATGAAGGCGTCGTGCTTCTCGGCCGTACCTTCGGTCAGGGGCTGAAACCAGTGGGTATAGTGGGTCACGCCGTTCTCGTCGGCCCACTGCTTCATACCCTTGGCCACCGCATTGGCGATGGAACGGTCGAGACGGGCGCCGTTGTCGATGACGTCAATCAATTTCTCATACACGTCGCGGGGAAGATACTTGTACATCTTCGCGCGATTGAACACGTTTTTACCGAAATACTCGGAAGGACGCTCCACGGGAGCAATCACGTCCAAAGGCTTGTGCTTGGAAGCCTCTGCCACTGCGTCAAATCGTAAATTTGCCATAATTGCAATCTTTTATTGTTCAACTTCTTATTTTCCGTCACGTTTAAGTTTGCGAAAGCACGCGGACCGCCTCTTCCCGGTTAGAGACATGGCAGGCGGAAGAGACCGTCCGCGCACTTGGGTGCAAAGTTAACGTTTTTATTTTGAATTCTTCTGCTTTTGAGCCGTATCTTTTCACGGCGGTTACGGTTGAAGGGTGAATCCGAAGAGCAGATAAGCCTTCTCGTTGCTCGGGTTGGCGGTCACGCCGGCGAATACCGGCAGGGTGAACGACTTGGTCACCGTGATGTCCTTCGTGGCGCGGAGCGACACGTTGGTCACCGCAAAACCGCCGGCGTCGCTGTAGGAGGTGGTGGCGTAAGGCACCGCACCCACGGCGGCCTTCCAGTCGAGGCCCGCCAGACGGAAGGGCGCGCTCACCTCCATGTAGGAGGAATAGGCCCGTTTGCCGCTTTTGCCCACACCGTCATTGCCGGCGAAATTGGTATACCACTGCAGGGCCACCGGACCGAAATCATACCCCACGTTGACTTCCCACACATGGGCCGTCTTGTGGGCCGCATAGGTGAAGTACTTACCGTCACAGGCAGGGTCGGCACCGCCCTTGTCAAACCAATAATCTATCACGCCGATGTTGAATCCCCTCCAGGCGTAAGCCAGGGTCAGGTCCAGTTCTTTCGTGTCTTCCGAATCCGTCAGTCCCACGCTGCCCCAGGCCGTGAGTGAAAGACCTTTCCAGGCCACGCCGAGGGTGGGCTGGACGGCCACGTGGCCCAAGTCCTGACCGCGCCAGATATACTGGTTGACAAAGTCGGCGGCAATCGTACCCTCAATCTTCTCCTGCGCCGCAGCGCCCGTAGTGACCAGGGTCATCGCAGCGATGATCCAAAGTCGTGTTGTCCTGAATGTTCTCATCTTTCTTACCTTTAAAGTCGTTTTATCTTATCGTGCGGGGCCGGGTGGAGCGGTCTTAGCCCTTGCCCCTTATCCATTCCGTGATGCGCCGCATGGCTTCCTCACAGTCTTCCCGTTCGCCGAAAGCCGTCAGGCGGAAGTAGCCCTCTCCGCTCGGACCGAAACCGACACCCGGCGTACAGACCACCGACGCGCCGTAGAGCAACTGGTCGAAGAATTTCCAACTGTCGGTGCCTTGGGGCGTCTTCACCCAGAGGTAGGGCGCGTTCTCGCCGCCGAACACCTGGAATCCCAGTGCGGTCAGGGCCTCACGCATGATGCGGGCGTTGGTCATGTAATACTGTATCGTATCGCGCACCTGCTTCTTTCCCTCCGGCGAGTAAATCGCTTCAGCCGCCCGCTGACTGATGTAGCTCGTGCCGTTGAACTTGGTACACTGGCGGCGATCCCAGAGGGGATTGAGCGGAATGCGCTCCTTGCCGTCGAGCGTCACGGCCGAGAGCTCCTTTGGAACGACGGTATATCCGCAACGGACACCGGTGAAACCGGCGGTTTTGGAATAGCTCCTGAACTCTATCGCCACTTTTTTAGCACCCCGAATCTCATAGATGGAATGGGGAATATCATCATCCTGGATATAGGCCTCGTAGGCGGCGTCGTAGAGGATGAGCGTATCGTTCTTCAGGGCGTAGTCCACCCACTTCTTCAGTTCTTCCTTCGTGATGACCGTACCCGTGGGGTTGTTGGGATAGCACAGGTATATCATGTCCACCCGATGGTCGGGAATGGCCGGCGTGAAGTTGTTCTCGGCCGTACACGGCATGTAGTTGACATTGCTCCACTGGCCGTTCTCCCACTTGCCGGCCCGTCCGCACATCACGTTGGAGTCGATGTAGACGGGATAGATGGGGTCGGTCACGCCCACGCTGTTGTCCCAGCGGACGATTTCACCGATATTGCCCGTATCGCTTTTCGCCCCGTCGTTGACGAAAATCTCCGACGCGTCGATGTGGACGCCGCGCGGGAGGTAATCGTTCTTGATGATGGCCTCGCGGAGGAAGTTGTAACCGCGTTCCGGACCGTAACCGCGGAAGGTGGCCTGAACGGCCATCTCATCCACCGCCTTGTGCATGGCCTCGATGACGACGGGGCAGAGCGGCCGCGTCACATCGCCGATGCCCAGACTGATGACGCGCGTCTTGGGGTGCGACACCTTGTAGGCGTTGACTTTCTTCGCAATATCGGCAAAGAGGTAGTTGGCCGATAATTTCAGGTAATGTTCGTTGACTAATGCCATATCTTTATCTTCTTTTTGGTTGTAAGTTTGCTATGCCGTGGAGAGTTTCACAGACCCATCTCCCCCTCAAACACGAAGGCCGCGGGTCCCGTCATGAAGACGTGTCCGTCCGCCTCGTGCCAGTGGATGGAGAGCGTGCCGCCGTCCATCATTATCCTGCTGCTCCGCGAGGCCCGTCCCGTCAGGGCGGCCGCCACGGCCGTGGCGCAGGCACCCGTTCCGCAGGCCATCGTGATGCCGCTGCCTCGCTCCCACACCCGGGTGCGGATACTGCCGTCAGAGAGCACTTGGGCGAATTCGATGTTGCAGCGCTCGGGAAAGGCCGGATGATACTCCAGCGCCTTGCCCTCGGCGGCGACGTCCACGGCGTCGATGTCGGCGGTGAAAATCACGTAGTGGGGATTGCCCATCGACACGAAAGTGCCTTCCGGCAGCGCCGGCTGGCCCTCCGGGGCGAATTGCGCCGGTACGTCCGTCGCCGGAGCGAGCATGTCCACCGTCACACTTTCCACCGTACCGCGACTGCCGGCGTCCGCTCCCGCGAGATGCAGCGTGAGCGTCTTCACGCCCGACAGCGTCTCCAGGAGAATCTCCCGCTTGTCGGTCATTCCCTTCTCGTACAGGTACTTGCCGATGCAACGGGAAGCGTTGCCGCACATCATGGCCTCCGAACCGTCGGCATTGAAGATGCGCATGGAGAAATCCGCGCCGCTCCTGATGGTCGGTTTGCCGATCAAGACCAGTCCGTCGCTGCCGATGCCCGTATGATAGCGGCTCCACTTCACGGCCGTCTCTTCCGGACAAGGCACACTATATAATAAGGTGTTGACATAAATGTAGTCATTGCCGGCCCCATGCATCTTGGTGAAAGGAATCAGTCTTGACATTTTGTTGCTGTTTTTGAATTATCTATTTACCTTTTGTTTGATTTCTGCCGCAAAATTACGACATTTTGATTTTCCCTCCAACAAAATTGAAGTCAAAAGGACAATTATTTTATATATTATTACAAATTGTTTGAAATACACTTATTTTGCTTTCGATTTGTAAGCACATTGAGATTGTATACAAGCAAAGTGAAAGTTTAATTAAATTTCAACAATCAAAAAGACGCATTTCTATTGCGTTAAATAACAGAATATTGTAATTTTGCCGTCGAAAGATTACAAAATGTCACAAATTTAAAACAATATCCCGCAACAAAGCGCTGAAATCATCCGGCGACCGACAGGAAGACGGACAGATATAATAAGGTGAGGCGGGGACAATAAAAGAAAGTAAACGCTTATGTGTGGTATCGCATGTATCTTGAACCTGCGGGAGCAGACGCCCGAATGGCGGCAGAAAGCCTTGAGAATGAGTCAGAAAATCCGTCACCGCGGACCCGACTGGAGCGGCATCTATTGCGGCGGCAGCGCCATCCTGACCCACGAACGCCTGTCGATAGTCGACCCCGAGTCGGGCAGGCAACCGCTGTTCTCGCCCGACAAGAAACAGGTATTGGCCGTCAACGGCGAGATTTACAACCATCAGGACATCCGTCGCCGGATGGCCGGCCAGTATCAGTTTCAGACCGGCAGCGACTGCGAGGTCATCCTGGCGCTCTACCGCGAGAAAGGCATCGGTTTTCTGGAAGACATCAGCGGTATTTTCGCCTTCTGTCTCTACGACGCCGAGGAAGACGCCTTCCTCATCGCCCGTGACCCCATCGGCGTGATTCCTCTTTATATCGGTTATGACGCCGACGGCACGGTGTACGTGGCCAGCGAACTGAAGGCGTTGGAGGGACAGTGCGAGCACTACGAACCGTTCCTGCCCGGCCATTACTATTGGAGCAAGACGCCCGGCATGCGCCGCTATTACACCCGCGACTGGTTCAGTTACGACGCTGTCAGGGACAACGGCGCCAGTGTCGACGACATACACGAGGCCCTCGAAGACGCCGTGCGCCGGCAGTTGATGAGCGACGTCCCCTACGGCGTCCTGCTCAGCGGCGGGCTCGACTCGTCCGTCATCTCGGCCATCGCTCGGAAGTATGCCGCCAAGCGCATCGAGGAAGACGGCAAGTCGCCCGCCTGGTGGCCGCGCCTCCACTCGTTCGCCGTCGGTCTGAAAGGCGCTCCCGACCTGGCCAAGGCGCGCATGGTGGCCGATCACATCGGAACGGTGCACCACGAGATCAACTACACCATCCAGGAGGGACTCGACGCCATCCGCGACGTAATCTATTTCATCGAGACCTACGACGTGACCACCGTCCGCGCCTCCACGCCGATGTATCTCCTGGCCCGCGTCATCAAGTCGATGGGCATCAAGATGGTGCTCTCAGGAGAGGGAGCCGATGAAATCTTCGGCGGTTACCTGTATTTCCACAAGGCGCCCGATGCCAGGGCATTCCACGAGGAGACCGTCCGCAAACTCTCCAAACTCTACCTCTACGACTGTCTGAGGGCCAACAAGTCGCTGGCGGCGTGGGGCGTGGAGGGACGCGTGCCTTTCCTCGACAAGGAATTCCTCGACGTGGCCATGCGCACCAACCCCGAGGCCAAAATGTGCCCGGGACAGACGATGGAAAAGAAAATCGTGCGCGAGGCCTTCGCCGACATGTTGCCCGAGGAGGTGGCCTGGCGCCAGAAGGAACAGTTCAGCGACGGTGTGGGCTACTCCTGGATAGACACGCTGAAACAGATTACGGCGGCGGCCGTCAGCGACGAGGAAATGGCGCACGCCGCAGAACGCTTCCCCATCAACCCGCCGCAGAACAAGGAGGAATACTATTACCGTAGCATCTTCGCAGGGCACTTCCCCTCCGACAGTGCCGCCCGGAGCGTGCCCTCGGTGCCTTCCGTGGCCTGCAGCACGGCGGAAGCCCTGGCCTGGGACGCCTCGTTCCGCAACCTGAACGACCCCAGCGGCCGCGCCGTGGCCGGCGTACACGAACAAGCCTACTGATTTTTGTTTTCGGATAATAACGATTTAAAACTGACTGTTATGAAAGTAAAGAAACGTTGGGTCCTCATGATGGCCCTTTTCACCCTGTTCGCCTTGGCAGGACTGTTTGCCAAGGAACCGTCTTTCGAGTGTGATTTCTCGCGCATCAACGGCGCCGACGTGGCCTGGCTCATCACCGCCACCATCTTCGTGCTGATGATGACGCCCGGACTGTCGTTCTTCTACGGCGGTATGGTGGGCGCCAAGAACGTCATCAGCACCATGCTGCAGAGTTTTATCGCCATGGGTCTCATCAGCGTCCTCTGGGTGGTCTTCGGATTCAGTCTCTGTTTCGGCGACGACATCGGCGGCATCATCGGCAATCCGCTGACCTTCCTGATGTTTGATAACGTGGGCGGCGACGTCTACACCACCCCGACGGGCAAAATCCTGGGCGGCGCCACCATTCCCCTGGCCCTTTACGCCCTGTTCCAGATGAAGTTCGCCATCATCACGCCCTCCCTGATTACGGGTTCGTTCGCCGAGCGCGTCAGGTTCTCGGCCTACATGTTCTTCATGATGTTCTTCTTCATCGTCATCTACTGTCCGCTGGCCCACATGACCTGGCATCCCGACGGTCTGTTCCTCAAGTGGGGCGTGGTCGACTTTGCCGGCGGTATCGTGGTGCACGCCTCTTCGGGTGTGGCCGCCCTGGCCGGCGCCATCTTCCTGGGCCGGCGCAAGACCAACACGCGCAACAGCGAACCGGCCAACATCCCGTTTGTCCTCCTGGGCGCCGCCCTCTTGTGGCTGGGCTGGTTCGGTTTCAACGGCGGCAGTTCGCTGCACGCCGACGGACAGGCCGTGAAAGCCTTCCTCAACACGAACACGGCCAGTGCCACGGCCATGATGACCTGGATATTCTTCGACTGCCTGCGCGGCCGCAAACCGTCGGCCATGGGCGCTGCCGTGGGATGCGTGGTGGGTCTGGTGGCCATCACCCCGTCGGCCGGCTACGTGACGGTGGGACAGAGCATCTTCATCTCGTTTGTCATCACGATGATATGCAACGTCTGTGTCTACTGGCGCAGCCACAGCCGCATCGACGATGCCCTCGACGTCTTCCCCACCCACGGCATGGGCGGTATCTGCGGTACCGTGCTCACGGGTATCTTCATCCAGGAAGGTCTGATAGCCGGCACCTGGGAAGGTTTCGTCATCTTCCTCTACCACCTGCTGGCCGTGGCCATCGTCTTCGCCTACACCTTCGTGATGAGTTACTTCGGTTACTGGCTTATCGACAAGATGATTCCCATGCGCGTCAGCGTGCAGAGCGAGCGTGTCGGTCTGGACCTCAGTCAGCACGACGAGCACTATGGTCTCGCCCATATCGGTGAGAGGGAACTGGCGGAATATGAGGAGCATATTAAAGCGAAAGGATGAAGAAGTGTGTCATGAAGACACACTTCGCTCCAGCCGATTATTCGCCGGAGGCGGGGTGGTTAAAGAAATTTTTCCGTTTTTTCTTTGCTTGTCCGCGAAAATGTCTTACTTTTGTCACACCATATTACCTGACAAACGCATAAGAAAAACCATGTTGACCCAAGGCAAGACTTTCGCTTGCGCAATACTTCTTACCTGCACTCTGCTCGCAGGATGCCAAAAACAGACCCCTACAGACACTTTCGCCACGACGGACCGATCCGCCGTGGCGGAAGTGGACCGTTATAAGCACGACGACCCTCGGAAGGCCCTCGACATGACCGACAGTCTTCATCGGACCGGCCGGATGGCCGGATGGCGCGTCGACAGTCTGAAGGCCCGCATCCTGAGCGAGGACATCTGGATGATAGACAGCGCCGTCATTCTGGGGCAAAAATGCCTTGACAACGACACCGTCACATCCCATCCCGCTCTCCACATACGGATGCTCCGCTTCGTAGCCCGCCGCGAACGCACGCTGGGGCACCACTCCCATGCCATCGAACACAGTCTGAAAGGCCAAAAACTGGCCGATTCCATCGGTGACAATGTCGACCGGGCCCTCTTTGAAATCGTCATCGGCAGTTGTCTGTACTCGCTGAAAAACAAGACCCAGGGCGAGCGGTCGATGCTGCGCGGCGTCACCTCACTGGAAAAAGGCACGTCCCACGACGAGATGCGCCTGCTTTCCTACGGTTACGGTCAACTGATGGAGAGCTACTGGGGGGATGACAACGACCGGGCCATCGCCTACGGCAAGAAGCGCGAGGCGCTGCTCGACCGCCTGTCGAAGACAGAGACCGACACCTTCTTCCTTGACCGGGAATACGGATTCCTGTATGCCAAGATGGCCGACTTCTACGGACAGAAGAAAGACCTGGAACAGGCCAGGGCCTATGCAGACAAATACCAGCAGACACGCTTCTCGCAGACCGTGAGGGGCAAATACCAGATCATCGACTATTACAACTCCACCCGCCAATATGACGAGTTCCTCCGCCTGTGCCTGGAGGGCCGTCCCTACTGGGACAACAAGGACACCGTGTGCTCGCGCTACGCCAATGTGCTGGCGATGATAGGCTATGCCTATGAGCATACCGGCAATTACCGCAAGGCCATCGAACTGCGCAACCGCAAACTCGTGCTGCTGGACAGTCTGCAGCAGCGCGAGGCGGAGGAGGACGGCCTGCGCCTGCCGCTGCTCTATGCCGTCCACGAGAAAGAGCTCGCCCTGGAGAAATCCCAGGACCGGCGGGCCTACAACCGCAAAATCAACGTACTCTTCAGCGCCTTGCTTCTCGGTGCCTTCCTCTTTGGCGCATATTACTACAAGCGCCAGAAAGACATCAACACGAAAAACAAGATTCTGGCCAAGTATATCGACGAACTCTCCGAGCAAGTCAGTACACGGGAAACGGGCCAAAAACGGCCAAAAACGGCGGATTCATCGGACGAAACGGCCGACACCGGACTGATTTCCGCCGATGAACTGCAAGAGAAGACGGCACTCTTCCGCCGCCTGTTCGACGAGGAGAAAGTGTTTCTCCAGCCCGACCTGAGCCGGCTGGCCCTGCAACAGATGCTCGGCGTGAGCAAGAACGTGCTCTCGCCCATCCTGCGCGAGGCCATCGGCGACGCAGCCAACCTGAGCGACTACATCACCACCCGCCGCATCCAGTATGCCGCCCGCCTGCTCAAGGAGCGTCCCGACGATTCCATTACCAGCATTTCCGCCGACGCCGGTTTCTACACCACGCGCAATTTCCGCCGCTGCTTCAAGGAGAAGATGGGCATGACTCCCGGCGAATACCGCGCCGCCTTGGAGGCGTAAAATGGCATAAAACCGCGTTTACCCCCCATTAGTTAATAATTGTTATAAAATTAACGTTTTTGAGGGGAAAAACTTGTTTTCTTTATTCTCCTCAAAATGACTATCTTTGCACAAAAGATAAATTATTAAAAGGGCTTCGTAGCCCCGACAACGGGTAACTGAAAACCAGACTGACAATCACTATTGCGAACGCCCTGAAACGAATGATCAAAAACTTATAAGCAAAACTTAAGAAATGAGAACTTTACAACGTAGATTATGCGAGAGTTCCGGTGTTTTGTTGGCTGTTTTGTTCTTGTGTCTCGATATGACGGCACAGGCACAGAGCGTGACCATCACGCCGAAGAGCGGTAATCTGATTTGCGCTCTCACTCGCGACACAGAGACAGGTTACGGTACGGGCGGTTCTGCCGTATGGCGGCATGAACAGCTCGGTCTTACCATGATCTGCTCCGACCGCAAGATATATTCCGATGAGGGAATCGTTACCGACCTTGGTAACAACCTCTTCGAAATGAATGAAACAACGTTCCAACTCGTAGGCGGAATGATATACCAGAGCTACGTGCAGATCTTCCTTCCGAAGGGCTACCGCTTCACCAGCTACACCATTGATGTGCAGAACAACATTCCTGAGGACTACAATGACAACGAGGGATGGTGTAGCCACTCAAAGCCTTACTACTTCGGCGAGACCGATGCCAACCACAATTACAAGGATGAATTGCCTTGCTTGTCGCTCGGTACTGAGGTAAGCGACACGAAATACCGTATCGCACGCACCTCCACCGGTACGGGTGATATGGGCAACGTGCTCTGCTTCAAGCTCGCTACCGATAAGGTTGACGAGTCGTCCGCTATCTACATGGCCATCTCGCTGACCAATATCACCGTGACTTACACCACGGAGGAGCCCGATGAGGTGGGTACACTGGCTGAATTCGACGAGCACATCGTCGACGGTGTGTCCTGCACCACGTTCCCCTTCTACACGGGTCGTGTGGACCTCGGCGTAATCAAGTCGCGCACGAAGACCACCACCACTTCGGGCTATGAGGGACAGACCAACCGTCTTTCCTTCTTGCAAGGTGAGCAAACGGACATCTACGGCGATATGATTTTCTACGAAGACTCCTGCGTGGACATGTCGCTCCCCATCGCCGAGCGCGACACCATGACGCTCGAGGGCCATCAGTCGATCACCACCAAGCGCTACAACAACCAGTACTACTACTCGTTGACCTACGGCGAGAACGGTATGACCTACTATCTGGAAACACCACAGACCAAGAAACTCTACTACGACATGGACGACGACGGTACGAAAGAGACTGCCGTAGAGCAAGGTCTGCGCTACCGTATCACCGGCGGCACCATCTATTATGGCGGCAAATACGGTGAGACCGAGGTCGTACAGATTGTGGATACGCTCAATTGGAATACATACTATATGGCAGCCAACGACGACGGAGAAATCATTTACACCACCACGCCTACCTATTGGTATCACAAGGGAACAGGTAAGATGTATACCGATTCGCCTAACGGAACACGCTATTACCTTGGCATCAGTAAGGTAGAATCAGGTGCATCAAGTTCAGGTCGCTATCGAGAGGATGGTGTAACATATATAGTGTCTACGACAGCCTACGATTATTACCCTCAACTTACGAAGGATCGTACCCAAGCAACCCGTTTCGAAATTGCCGGTCAGCAGGCGCGCATTGTATATGAAGCTGTAGATACAACTTCTATATACTCCGTTTCCGGGCGATACCCAGACTACGAATACACTTATATACGTTCGTACGAGAACGACCCAGTGGATTATTACCTTGACTTAAGTACGTATAGAACTGTGAAAGGCAATGATTGGAAAACGGGCTATCGATTCCAGTCAAGTCCTACTGGGAACTATTGCTGGGCAGAAGTAAGTTATCTCGACGACGAACAGAACCTTGCGCCCTACATCCTGACCATCTACGACAAGAACGGTACCGACATACTGGAGACCATCAAGGTGGCTTCGGGCGCAGCGCCGCAATCGTATACGCTGCCCAAGGGTTCTATCGCCGACAAGACGATGGAGTTCAACAACGACGCCATCAAGGTGCGCATCGAACCTGACCCCGACGCTGAGGCGAGCGAAGACCTCGAATACGAGGCGCTCTTCTACATCGCGCCCGTCATCGAAGCCATCTCGCCCTATATCGATATCATGGAACTTAAAATCAAGTCGACGGATACCGATATCCCCGACTTCGTGTCTGCCACCTACACCGCCGAGGACTTCGACGTGGGCGGCGGTGACGTGACGATGCCGATTCCGGCCACCCTGCACGGCCGACCGCTGAAACTGGTCTTCGACAACATGCACACCAAGATGACCGACGCCACCTACTGGAACGGCGAGTACAAGCAACACGGGCGCAACTCGTTCGTGATGTCGGAATACTTCCGCCACTTCGGCGACGACAACGGGTACAACAACAACATCTACAACGATCCCGAGTACGCCATGGAGAGCGACTACACGACCAAAGTGTATGTGGACCTCATCGGCAACGTGCCGTTCAAGTTCAACAACGCCGCCGACATCTCCGACGTGGCAGTGAGCAAAGACGCCTGGACGACCAATGTGTTCCAGGAGTACAAATTCTCCGTAGAGGCTTACGACAATACGACATACAATGGCGTGGACGGTAAATTTGCGGAATATACCTTCACATTCGACGACGGTCAGCACTTCGTCGACACGGTGTACGTGTTCACCGCCGACGAACCGCGCTACAACATCGCGCCCACCGGCGCCATCCAGCACCGCTTCTACGCTTACTATCAGATGGGTATCACCTTCACCGAGAAGACTTACGACCCGATCATCAAGTTTGACACCATCTACAACAAGACCTTCTACGGAGAGAAGGGCAAGAACCTTCCGATGTACGGCGTGACGTTTTACGCCTGGGAAGACTCGGAACAGACCCAACCGGGCTACATCACCGACAAACAGGCCTACAACGCCTTCGTGCCTTACCTCCTGGATAACGAGAACTATCCCGACTTCGTGAGCGGCGAGCAGATTCTCTACATCGACTACTCCAACCTGAAGGGACTTGTTACCACGCAGGAGAACAGCTGGTCGTATCTGAAAGAGTACACTTCGCCCAACTGTCTGGCCTTCCTGCCGAAGAACCTTGACTGGCAGGCCGACAACTTCGCGCGCAAACTCTCGGATGATGATGGTGACGTGTTCTACCAGGCCACCAACAACATCATCATCAAAGACCGCTATCCGTTCTTCAGTCCTTACGAGATTCAGACCTCGTCGGCCAACTACGTGAAGTATGAGCGCATCGTCTCCTCGAAGAAGAACACGCAGGTGCAAAACCAGACCATCTGTCTGCCCGTGCGCTTGATTCTGAAGAACAACACCTACTACAGCGATTCCGACGTAGACAAGTCGGGCACCTCATTCACCGCCTGGACCATGTCGCCCAAGACCGAGATTGAGAAACCGTCGGCCGACAACGGACACGACTTCAGCGACGACGTGGAATTCATCAACATCGGCCGTATTCCTGCCGAAGACGATACGGAGACGGTCTATACGGACACGATGTACGCCAACCGTCCGTACTTCATCCGTCTCACCGACGAATATTACAACGACGTGGTGAAGGCTGACGACAGTCCTGTACCCGACTCCGTCTGCTTCGTGGTGGCTCAGCGCGGCGGCACCGTCGTTCCGAGCCGTATCCCTAACGACGGCAAGTCGAGTCTGCCCGACTACGATGACCCGTCCACCTACACCTGGCACCGCGGATTGGAGTACATGCCGTTCTGGACCGGTGACGCCACACTCAACGAAGTGGGCTACACCTTCACCGGATGCGGCACCTACAGCGGCACGCAACAGGAAGACTGTTTCTACTACGGCAACGGATACTTCTATTGCTCGGCCAACTTAAGAGGCAGCAAGAAAGCGAACATCCGACCCTTCCGCGGATTCGTCAAGTACGACACAAGCGGCACGCCGGCCAAGAGTTTCGGCATCATCTTCAAGACGGTGACGGCAGAAAATGCTGAGGAGACCACCGGTATCAGCATGGAAGAAGCCGGCAGCGCCACCATTGTAGGCGGCAAGGGCACCATTACGGTGCTCACCTTCGCCGACGAGACAGTGCCCGTCTATACCTTGAGCGGAACCATGGCCAAGAAGATGCGGCTCAGCGCCGGTCAGTCGAAGACCGTGAGCGTGCCTGCCGGCATCTACGTGGTGAAGGGAAAGAAAATCGTCGTACAATAAATAAAGCGTAAGGAACATTTTAATGAAAAAGTATCCATATATCCAACCCGTTGCAGAAACCGTCGTCATCCGTGGGCAAATCATCATGCAGGAAGACTCACAGACCCACGATGCCGACGCCAAGGATTACAACTTTAACGATGAGGATGATGAAGGCGCTTCCATCTGGGAGTCGGACAACGAAGACACTGAGACCCTATCGCCCGCATCCGCGTCAACCCACTAATCCTCTTTCTACAGCGGGGTGGCTCTTTCCAAGGAAATTTACCGTAAGGAATGAGCGGCAAATTCTACCGAGACTTGATGAGAAATCCTCGTCAAGTCTCGGTTTTTTGTATTCTCCGCCGACATGCCGGAATAACAAACTCGAAGAATACCAGAGGGTTAACTTACGAACAGTGCGATTTGCAAGGAGTTCGACTACTCCGTTGAGCAGAACAACACCTTTACGCTCAGCGAGATTGCCGGCAATACGTATGACGAAGACGGCAACTACATAATCAACACCGACAACGTGGTCAATTCGGCCACGAAGCACACCATCACCTACGAGAGCGGAAACACGACCTACTACCTGGCGCTCAGCCAAGACTGACCAGAAGGTCTGCGTGTACAGCGTCAACGGTGCGAAGAACGCTACCGTATCGCTCAGGAGCGGCGACGTGAAAACCATCAGCATACCTTCGGGCATCTATGTGGTGAATCAAGTGAAAGTATTGGTAAAATAACGGCAAAAAGGTAAAAAGAAAGGATAAGTGAGATGAAAAAGAGAGATTATGCTTCACCCATAGCAGAAACCATGACGGCGGAGGAAATCATGCTTGTCGCGGCCACACAGCAGTCGTGGGAAATCGAGAGTAAGGAGATGAATCCCGATGACGAGGATGACGACGACATGTGGAATAATGATGACAGTATTTTCAACAGCGAGAATACGAGTACGACGACATCGTCGTCCGTATTCGATTGAGCGTTCCGCATCCGTATACAAATGCAAGCGAAGGGGGGGCGGGGGGGCGCGGCGGCGCGGGCGGGGGGGGGGGGGGGGGGCCGCCTTCGCTTGTGTCTTGAGGGATGAACGAATCCGCTATACTGCGGAGAAACCTTTCGCACTGATGGTGCGGATGACATCCTTGATGCCGAGTTCACGCTCCTGGCGGAGCTGGTTCTCGCGCGTCTTTTCCTCGGCGGCCTTCTCGGCCTCCGTGCTCTGATAGGCATCAGCCTTGTATTTGCCTTCTGCCACTGCCCAGCCTGCCAGGGCCAGGACCGTGAGGGCCGCGATGCCGATGATTACTGTTGTCATATTATTTGTATTTAAATTGTAGCATTACACGAGATTCACGTTAAAAGTATTCTCGCTCCACGCTCCACGCTAAGCATGTTGCAAATATACTGATTTTTCACAGAAAACCTTGTGCCCCGCGAAAAATTTATTATATTTGCATTCAGATAAACCGAATCCATGCACATAGCCATTGCCGGAAATCTTGGAAGCGGGAAGACGACGCTCACCACGATGCTCGCCCGCCACTACGGATGGAAACCGCAGTTTGAGCCTGTGGTCAACAATCCCTACCTGGACGATTACTACAAGGACATCGCCCGCTGGTCGTTCTGTCTGGAGGTATTCTTCCTCAAGGAGCGCTTCCGCAACATGCTGGAAATCGCCTCCTCCAACGATACCGTCATCCAGGACCGCAGCATCTTCGAGGGCGTGTACGTCTTTACGGTCAACAACCACCGCATGGGCAACATGTCCGACCGCGACTTCGAGACCTACATGGAACTCTTCGACTCCATGCTGGAAATCATCCGGCTGCCCGACCTGATGATTTATCTCCGCTCGTCGGTGCCCCACCTGGTGGGCAATATCCAGCAGCGCGGGCGCGACTATGAGCAGGGCATTCCTCTGGAATACTTGAGCAACCTGAACGACCTCTACGAAGACTTCATCTTCCACCGCTACCGCGGCAAGGTGCTCGTGGTGGACGTCGACGAGAAAGACTTCCAGCACCGCCCGGCCGACTTCGCCTCCATCGTGGACAGCATCGACGCCGAACTCTTCGGTCTGTTCTCTCACGAAGAAAAGTAATACACCTTATTAATAATATAGAAACCATGCATATCGCCATCGCAGGAAACATCGGAAGCGGCAAGACGACGCTCACCTCCATGCTGGCCAAGCGTTACGGCTGGACTCCCCGCTTCGAACCCGTAGACAACAATCCCTATCTGGACGACTTCTACGCCGACATGTCACGCTGGTCATTCAATCTGCAAATCTACTTCCTCAACAAGCGTTTCAAGGAAGTGGTGGAGATTTCGCGCTCCGACGAAACGATTATCCAGGACCGCACCATCTTTGAGGACGCCCGCATATTCGCGCCCAACCTCCACGACCAGGGCTACATGAGCGACCGCGACTTCGCCAACTATACCGACCTGTTCGACCTGATGATATCGCTCGTCAAACTGCCCGACCTGATGATTTACATCCGTTCGTCGATAGAGAACCTCGTGGGCCAAATCCAAAAGCGCGGCCGCGAGTATGAGAAGTCCATCCGCATTGACTACCTGCAGGGCCTCAACAAGCGCTACGAAGACTGGATTGCCACCTACAAGGGCAATCTCATCATCGTCGACGGCGATACGGTGAAATTCGGCAACAATCCCCACGACTTCCAGAAGGTGACCGACCAGATCGACGCCAACCTCTACGGCTTGTTCTCGCCGAGAAATAACGTGTAACGTGTAGCGTGTAGTTACACGTTACCTCAACCCTCAACTCTCCACTTTCTTCTTTCGTCCATACGCCCAGATTTCGATACTGTTGATGATGTTCTGCCACAGGATATAGCAGCCCGGGCCGACGGAAGAAAGCGGATTGAGATACACATACGCCACCCAGATGGCAAAAGCCGTGTTCTTTTGCCCCAGCGCCTGCCCCGCATTGATGGTGTTGCCGAAGAAGTGACCGATGTAGCGGCCCGTGGCAAACTGGATAACGCAAATCACCGACCCCAGGAACGCAATCGACAGCAGCAGCGCCAACGACGTGTCTGCATGACAGATGTTCTTCACCGTCATGCCCGTGACGATGGTCAGCGAACAGCCCCATAGATAGTAGGACAAGTCCTTGATACTGACGATTTTTCTGTGCAGGCCGCGCGCGTGATGCTTCACGATATACGCCAGCACCATCGGCACGAGCAGCACCACGCACACCTCATAGAGGATTTTCAGGAAAGCGTCGGCAAACGTCAGGTGTGCCGCATGCTCTATCATGGGGAAATAAATAGGGATGAGCAGTGCCGTAATGATATTCGAGATAAACGTGTAGGTCGTCATTTCCTCCAGGTTGCCGCCGAGTTTCTGCGTCACCACGGCCGCGGCCGCGGCCACCGGACTGATGATGCAGGTGAGCAGCGCCTCCATGAGGATGAGACTCGCGCCCTTCATGTGGAAGGCGAGGATGAGACCCACACAGGTAGAGGCAAAAATCACCTGGAAGAGCGCCACCCAAAAATGCCATGCCACCGGACGGAGCCGCTTGAAGTCCACTTTGCAGAAGGTGACAAAGAGGATGAGGAACATGAAACACGGGAAGATGGTGTCGAATATCGGACTGAAAAACGCCGCCGCGCCCTGCAGCATCGGGGTATAGGCGAAGAGCAGATACACTATCGCGCCCGTCGTCATGGCCGCGGGCAGCGTCCAGTCTTTCAGAAAACGGATGATTTGCATGGCGCAAAGGTACTTGTTTTTCCCTTTCCGACCAAGATTAAGACAATGAAAACGGCGGATATTCCACCGAATATCCGCCTTCCGCCGCCGCAATGATTGATAGGGACAAATTACTTGTTGAGAAAATTGTCTACGTCGGCGGCGATTTTTCTTCCGCTCGCCATGGCCCTCACCACGAGGGAGGCACCCGAGGCGGCATCGCCCGCGACAAACACGTTGTCCGCGAATTCCGGTTGTTCGGGCCGGAGGAATCCCATGGCCAGCAAGACCAGTTCGGCCTTGATGACCTCCGGTTTACCGGCGGGCTCCATAATGGGCCGGCCGCCTTCGGGATTGGGTTTCCAGGTGATTTCCTGCACCTTCACGCCCGTCAGTTTGCCGTCCTTGCCCAGGAATTCCAGACTGTTGATGTTCCAGCGGCGCACGCAACCCTCCTCGTGCGAGGAAGTGGTCTTGAGCGTGCGCGGCCATGCCGGCCAGGGATTCTGCGGGTCTTCCGGGCCTTCCACGGGACGGGGCATGATTTCAATCTGCGTCACGCTCTTGCATCCCTGGCGGTGCGCCGTACCGATACAGTCGCTGCCCGTGTCGCCGCCGCCGATGACGAGGACGTCCTTGCCCTTGGCCGTGACCAGGTCTTCCTTCTTGAATTCCATACCGGCCAGGATGCGGTTTTGCTGCGAGAGCATCTCCAGCGCGAAATGCACGCCCTTGAATTCACGTCCGGGTATCTTCAGGTCGCGCGCCGTCGGTGTGCCCGTGGCGATGACATAAGCGTCGAACGTGCCCCTGTCGGGAAGCTGTATCTTTCCGCCTTCGGTCTTCACCTCCGTGTTGTAGACAAACTTGATGCCCTCTTCCTCCAGGAGGCGCAACCGGCGGTCGATGACGGTCTTGTTGAGTTTGAAGTTGGGAATACCGTACCGCAACAGGCCGCCCGCGTTCTCGTTTTTCTCGAATACGGTCACCTCATACCCCTTGTGGTTGAGTTGGTTGGCCGCTACCAGTCCTGCCGGACCGGCGCCGATGACCGCCACCCGCTTGCCGTTGCGCTCAGGGATTTCCACGCGCACGTAGTCTTCCTCAAAGGCGTGTTCCACGATGGCGCACTCGTTCTCCCGGTTGGTCGTGGGCTCGTGTTCCATCAGGTTGAGGATACAGGCCTTCTCACAGAGTGCCGGACAGATGCGGCCCGTAAACTCCGGGAAGTCGTTGGTGGAGTTGAGCAGGCGGTAGGCCAACTCCCAATTGCCCTTGTAGAGGGCGTCGTTCCACTCCGGTGCCTTGTTGCCCAACGGACAGGCCCAGTGGCAGAACGGCACGCCACAGTCCATGCAGCGCGACGCCTGTTGCCGGCGGTCATTACTGTTGAGTGTCTGCTCCACTTCACCGAAGTCGTGGATTCTGTCGCGTACCGGGCGGTATCCCGCCTCCTTGCGATGTATGGTTAAAAATGCTTTCGGATTGCCCATTGTTTGCTGTTTTGTTTCTTTCTTATCTATCATAACGTGTAACGTGGAGAGAGGAACGAGGAGCGAGAATACTTTATTTCGTCATATTATCGATGAATATCGGATTTCTCGTTACACGCTACACGCTACACGCTACACGCTACACGTTAATAATCCCTCTGCATGTCCGCGATTTTCTGTTGCAGTTTTTTCACCTGTTCCTCTTGCAGTACCCGCTTGTACTCGATGGGCACCACCTGGATGAAGTCCTCCACGTAGCGGTTCCAGTCGTCGAGCATCGTGCGGGCCAGTTTGGAACCCGTATAGAGATAGTGCTGGCGGATGAGCTCATGCAGTTCCTTGCGGTAACTGCTGTCCTCCACGAGGTTGATTTCCACCATGTCCATATTGCAGAAGTAGTCGAAGTGGTGGTCCTTGTCCCAGACGTAGGCCACGCCGCCGCTCATACCCGCGGCGAAGTTGCGGCCCGTCTCGCCGAGCACGACCACGCGTCCGCCTGTCATGTACTCACAACAGTGGTCGCCCGCACCCTCGATGACCGCCACGGCACCGGAGTTGCGCACGCCGAAGCGCTCGCCCACCTTGCCGTTGACGTAGAGTTCGCCGCTCGTGGCGCCGTACAGACCGGTGTTGCCCGCGATGATGTTGTCCTCCGCGGCAAAGTTGGAACGGATGGGCGGCAAGATAGAGATGCGGCCGCCGCTCAGACCCTTGGCGAAGTAGTCGTTGGCTTCGCCCTCCAGTTTGAAGTCGACGCCGCGGACGAGGAAGGCGCCGAAACTCTGGCCGGCCGATCCCTTGAACTTCACGTTGATGGTCTTGTCGGGCAGACCGGTCTCACCGTATTTCGAGGCTATCATTCCGCTGAGCATCGTACCCGCGGCGCGGTCCGTATTCTTGATGGCGAAATCGAGGTTCACCTCCTCCTGCCGTTCGATGGCCTGCGCCGCACCCCGGATGAGTTGACGGTCGAGCACGTTGTCCAAGTCGTGGTGCTGCTCGGTGGTGTGATACAGCGTAGTGTGTCCTTCCTCCTTGTGGGTCAGGCGCGTGAAGTCGAGCGTCGCCGTCTTGGCGTCCTTGTCGATGTCCTTGGTCACCAGGAGTTCGGTATGACCCACGATGTCGTCCAGACGGGTATAGCCCATTTCGGCCAGGTATTCTCTCACCTCCTGAGCCAGGAAAGTGAAGTAATTGACCAAGTGCGTGTAGTGGCCGCGGAAATGCGCCCTCAGGCCCTCGTCCTGCGTGGCCACGCCCATGGGGCAGGTATTCAGGTTGCACTTGCGCATCATCACGCAGCCCAGGACGATGAGCGCCGCCGTACCGAAGGCATATTCCTCCGCACCGAGCAATGCCATGAGGATGATGTCGCGTCCCGTCTTGAGTTGGCCGTCCACCTGCAGGCGCACCTGTCCGCGCAGACCGTTCTTGACGAGCGTCTGCTGGGTCTCCGACAGTCCGATTTCGGGCGAGATACCCGCAAACCGCATGCTGGATGCCGGACTGGCGCCCGTGCCGCCCTCCGCACCTGAGATGACGATGAGGTCGGCCTTGGCCTTGGCCACGCCAGCGGCAATCGTTCCCACGCCGCTCTCGGCCACGAGTTTCACGCTGATGGCGGCTCTCGGATTCACGTTCTTCAGGTCGAAGATGAGTTGGGCCAGGTCTTCGATGGAGTAGATATCATGATGAGGCGGCGGCGAAATCAGGGAGATTCCGGGGATGGAGTGACGCGTCTTGGCGATGATCTCGTTCACCTTGAATCCGGGCAACTGTCCGCCCTCACCGGGTTTTGCGCCCTGTGCCACCTTGATTTGTATTTCTTCCGCATTGACCAGGTACTCCGTGGTCACGCCGAAACGGCCCGAGGCCACCTGTTTCGTCTTGCTCGACAGACTGATGCCGTCCACTGTGGCGTGGAAGCGCTCATTGTCCTCGCCGCCCTCACCGGTATTGGATCGCGCGCCGAGTTTGTTCATGGCCAGCGCCATCGCCTCGTGAGCCTCTTTCGACAGGGCACCGAAACTCATGGCGCCCGTGACGAAGTGACGGACGATGTTCTCCACCGGTTCCACCTGGTCTATGTCTATGGGATTGCGCTTGAAGTCGAAGAAGTCGCGGATGAAGATGGGCTCCTCCTTCTCGTCGACCAACTTGCTGAAGCGCTTGAACTGGTCGTACTTGCCCGTGCGGGTGGCGAGTTGGAGCGATGCGATGGTCTCGGGATTCCAGGCGTGCTGAATACCGTCCTTGCGGTAATGAAACTGGCCGAGCGACGGCAGGAAGTCGGTCTTCAGGTGCTTGTCGAACGCCTTGTCGTGCAGGGCGACGGCGTCACGGGCGATGGTCTTGAGTCCGATACCGCCGATGGTGCTCACCTCCGTACCGAAATAGGTTTTCAACAGACTTTCGCTCAGACCGATGCTCTCGAAGATTTTCGCACCGCGATAACTGCGGATGGTCGAGATGCCCATCTTGGCCATGATTTTCAGCAGACCTTTCTTCACCGCCTTGATGTAGTTGGCCTCAGCCGTAGCGTAGTCTTCCTGAATGGCGTGGCGCTTCACCAGGTCGTCGAGTACGGCGTAGGTGAGATACGGACACAGCGCCGACGCGCCGTAGCCCAGCAGCAGGGCGGCGTGCATCACCTCGCGGATTTCACCGCTCTCCACGATCAGGGCCGTCTGCACGCGCTTGCCCACCGAAATCAGGTAGTGGTGGACGGCGCTGACCGCCAGCAGCGACGGAATGGCCGCATGCTGGAGGTCCACGTCACGGTCGCTCAGGATAATATAGTTGTAGCCCTCGTCCACACTGCGCTCCGCATCGTGACAGAGGCGGTCGATGGCGTCGCGGAGACCCGTCTCGCCCTTGGCGCATTCGAAGAGCATGGGGAGTTTCACGGTATTGAAACCCTTGTAGCGGATATTGCACAGAATGTCGAGTTGTGTATTCGTCAGAATGGGATGCGGCAGGCGCACCATCTTGCAGTTGGTCTCATCCGGATTCAGGATGCCCGAACCCACGCGTCCGATATATTCGGTGAGCGACATCACCAGTCCCTCTCGGATGGAGTCGATGGCAGGGTTGGTCACCTGCGCGAACTGCTGCCGGAAGTAGTTGAAGAAAATTTGCGGTTTCTCGCTCAGCACGGCCAGCGGGGTGTCATTGCCCATCGAGGCCGTAGGCTCCTGACCGTTCACCGACATGGGGACAATCGTCCCGTCCACGTCCTCCTCGCCGAATCCGAACATCGTCTCCTTGCGAATCAGGTCGGGCACGCTGTTGTCCACCTTGCGGCCGCTCTTGAGTTTTTCCAGTTGGATACGGTTGGTCGACAACCACTGGCGGTAGGGATGCTCGGCGGCGAGCCGCTCCTTGATTTCCCCATCATAGTATATCTTGCCCTCCTGCGTGTCGATGAGCAGAATCTTGCCCGGTTGCAGGCGTCCCTTCTCGGCGATTTGCGACGGTTCAAAGTCCATCACGCCCACTTCGGAAGCCACCACCATCATGTCGTTGGTGGTAATCGTATAGCGGGCCGGACGCAAACCGTTGCGGTCGAGCATGCCGCCGGCGTAGCGGCCGTCGCTGAAGAGCAGGGCGGCAGGACCGTCCCAGGGTTCCATCAGGATGGAATGATACTCATAAAAGGCTTTCAGGTCCTCGCTGATAGGGTTTTTGTCGTTAAAGCTCTCCGGCACCATCACCGCCATGGCATGGGGCAGGGACAGTCCGCTCATGACAAAAAACTCGAACACGTTGTCGAGCGAGGCCGAGTCGCTCATGTTGGGCTGGACGATGGGCGAGATGGCGCGGATATCGCCGAGCGCCTCACTGGAGAGCACGCTCTCGCGGGCCTTCATCCATCCGCGGTTGCCCCTGATGGTGTTGATTTCGCCGTTATGGGCCAGGAGGCGGAACGGCTGGGCCAGACTCCAGGTGGGGAACGTGTTGGTGGAGAAGCGCGAGTGGACCAGCGCCAGACCGCTCGTGAAGTAACTGTTGGTCAGGTCGGGATAATACTGTCTCACTTGCAGACTCGACAGCATGCCTTTGTATACGATGTTCTTGCTCGACAGAGAACAGATATAGAAGTCGGCGTCGTGTACCCGCTTCTCGATTTTCTTCCTTACTATATATAAGGTGCGCTCAAACACCGGCACCTTGTCGTCGGTCACACCCGTGACGAACACCTGTTTGATGGCCGGTTCGGTGGCCAGCGCCGACTCTCCGAGACAGTCGGGATTGGTCGGCACGTTGCGCAGGTGCATCAGTTGAAGGCCCTCGCGCTCTATCTCCTCTATCATGATACTGAGGATATCCTGTTGCCGCTTCTCATCCTTGGGGAGAAACACCAGACCCGTGCCGTACTTGCCCTTCTCCGGCACCGGAATGCCTTGCAGGAGGATAAACTCGTGCGGAATCTGCAACATGATACCGGCACCGTCGCCCGTCTTGTTGTCTGCGCCCTCCGCTCCGCGGTGACGCATGTTCTCCAACACCTTCAGGGCATTGTCCACCAGTTCGTGGCTCTTGTTACCGTGGATATTCACCACCATGCCCACACCACAAGCATCGTGCTCGTATGCGGCATTATACAGTCCTTTACCCATTTTTCGTTGCTTTTAATTCAGTAATTTAATAATTTCCCTATCAATTCGTCGGCAAAATTAATAATTTACTTTCAAAACGTCAAAACAATTAGAAAGAAATTGTACACTTTTTCCGTTTCTTCTCCTTCCAACTTACAATTTGCCGTCATTTTATTTCATTTTGATTACAAATTGTAAGCGGTTTTGGTTTAAGTGATTTAAAAATGAAAGTTTGACGGAACGTGGAACGTGGAGCAAGAAATGATGGTCTATAGGTCAAATTGCAGGATAATTTTAGTATGGTATGTGTCAATGGGTCAAATTGCAGGATACCAATCACCCTTCATTCAACAGGGCATTGAAAAATCCTGAAATGAAGCGCTTTCTATTTTCCAAGCTCATCCCACTATGATTGTTCAGGTTCTTCTTCAAGTCTGAAAAGATTCCCTCGATCTTGTTGTTCGTGTTGTGCATTCCTTGGCAGCCTTTCTGCTGGAAGGTAAACAAGTAAGGCAAGTAGAAGTCGATGCTATGCATGGCAGAACGCAGGCGACGATGCCTATACGCAGTTTTTCCCGACTTTAGATGCGAGCGTCTATTAATCGTCTCTTTCCATATCTCCTTCCAAGCAGCATATTCCTTGTTGAAGTCCGCCTCAGACATTGTAGACAGCTTTCTCACAAGGTCTTTTAGCGCACGTGCGGCAAGTAGTTTGGGGTGTTCGGAAATGTATCTGCGAACGATCTGGCGCATATGGAACTGGCACATCTGCACAGGAACTTCGGAAAAGTGCGCAAAGAGGCTGCGTTGACCGTCTATGATGATGCCTCGTACCTCGTAGCCTCGCAGGCGGATGCTTTCTATGGCCTCCGTGTAGTCATCTATTCGTTCATGCGCGACAAACTTCAGGTATAGCGGCCTCCCGCTAAGGCTGTCTATCGCTAGCAACACGCCCCAGTTGCGTCCCCAGTAAGTGGTGTCTATATGTACAAAGCCCCCGCCATCAAGCACGGGTTGCTTCCACGTCACGGACACCTCGCGAAGGCGGCGTTTTACGGTTGATGGACTTATACCAAAATGAGCAGACAAGTTCGAGATGGTTTGTTTCTCATCAAGATAAGCCATCCACAAATCTTTACTTGACACTTCGCGCTTCAACCGAAATTGATGGCGGCAATCACGACACACATATAACTGACGACCTTGGCGGCGGCCGTTTTTCATGGTATGCGTTGAACCGCATACAGGGCAACTGATGACATACATACTTGCTATTTCTTTATGAGCTTGATTGCTCGCAAAAGTAGTAAACAAGCATGTTATAGGAGATTTTATCCTGCAATTTGACCCATTGAACGCTTTAAAACGTCAATTTTGGCCTGAAAATATCTTGAACGCTGAGAATGCGCTTTTATAAAGGTTTTAAGGGCTGCTTTATCCTGCAAAATGACCTATACGCCGAAATGATTTCATCTCTCAACTAAATATAGCCGAGGTGGTGGGGTTATGGTGCCGGGACAGTCGACCCCGCTGGGGTCGGGAGGTGTGTCAGTCACCTGTCCGAGGGTTCAGTCACTTCGTTCCTGCATACTCGGCATCGGTTCGGCAATATTAAAGCAAGCTTTATATTGCGCTCACCTCGCACGAACATTCAGCCACTACGGTCTTCGCCCCCGGTTAAGGCCGATTTCTATGTAATCGGCAGTGCGCCGCTTCGCGGCTGAAATAACTCTCGCCGACTTCGGTTTGCACGAGCTTTCTACTCTCGCCGACTTCATCGCGCAACCTCGGCTGCACCTCGGCAATATTAAAGCAAGCTTTATATTGCTCTCGGTTTGCACGAGCTTTCAACCCTCAACTAAAAGTATTCTCGTTCCACGTTAAAAAAAAGCGGAACCTCGCGGTTCCGCTTTTTTAATCCTTATCTCGTCAGATACAGCACCCTGCTGGACCAGTCGTTCTTCTTGTGGTGCTCCACGTCATGCCGGTAGGGCAGTTCGAGACCGTGGTTCATCAGGTAGGCGCCGCTGTACGACTTGCCCTCGCAGTCGAGCGGGTTGAGGTCGATGCGGTTCAGTTCGTGGACGGTATAGGTGGCGTTGGCGTCCAGACCTGCCATTTTCACCCGCGGCAAATGCTCGTTTTGGAAGGACTCCGTCTTCCACCAGTAGAACACGGCCTTGTCCTTGGCCTCGGAGACATACATTAGGGAAGCCAGACCCTGGCGGTCGTAGGGCGAGACGAGACGGTAGATGTCGCCAAACTGCACCACGGGGCGTATCTGCTTGTACTCCTCGATGGCCTTGCGGCAGAGATCTTTCTCCTCGTCGGTCATGTTCTTGGGTTGGATTTCCATACCGAGACGGCCGCTCATCGCCACGTCTATGCGGTACTTGAGCGACGTGGTGCGGAAGACGGTATGGTTGGGCGTGGCCGAAATGTGGCTGGCCATGGCGATGGCGGGGAAGAAATACGACGTGCCCCACTGCATGTAGATGCGCTGGAGGGCATCCGTGTTGTCGCTCACCCAGAACTCGTCAAACCAGGGCAGTACGCCCCAGTTGGCCCGGCCGCCGCCGCTGGCGCAGGCCTGAATGGTCAGGTCGGGATATTTCGCCCGGATGCGGTCGCACACCTTGGCCAGACCGCGGTGATATTCGATGTAGAGATGGCTCTGGTCTGCCGCCGGCAGATACTGACTGCCGTGGTTGATGATGGGCATGTTGGCGTCCCACTTGATGTAATCGATTTCGGGATATTTCGACATCAGGTCGTCTACGATGCCGAAGACGAAGTCCTGCACCTTGGGGTTGCACAAGTCGAGCACCACCTGCGTGCCGCCGCGTCCCTGGACCACGTCGCGCTTGGGCGCCTTGATGACCCAGTCGGGATGTTTCTCGTAGAGTTCGCTGACGGTATTCGACATCTCCGGTTCTATCCAGATACCGAACTTCACGCCGTTCTTCCGGGCGTCACGCAGCAGACCTTCGATGCCATCAGGCAGTTTGCGCTTGTCCACCACCCAGTCGCCCAGTGAGGAATTGTCCTTGTTGCGCTGGTACTTGTCGCCGAACCAACCGTCGTCCATGACAAAGAGTTCACCGCCCATGGAGGCGATGTCCTTCATCATCTGATCCATACCTTCCTGGTTGATGTCAAAGTAGACGCCCTCCCACGAATTGAGCAGGATTTTCCGTTCCTTGTCACCGTGCATGAGGCGGTATTTCCTGCCCCACTTGTGGAAATTGCGGCTCGCGCCGCTCAGTCCTTCCTTGGAAAAGGTCAGGGCCAGGGCCGGCGTGGCAAACGTCTCGCCCTTCTTCAGGTGGTATTCCGAATTGTCCTCGTTGATGCCGGCGAAGAAATAATGGTATTCCGTGTCGTCGGTATCGATTTTCAACCTATAGTTGCCGGAATAACAAAGGGCCGCTCCGATGACGTCGCCCGTGTTCTCACGGGCTTTGCCGTCGAGCGAGAACATCACTTCGGCATGGTCGGTATGCGAGTTGCGCGTGCCGTCCTTGTTCTTGATGACCTTCTGTCCGGGCAGGAGCGGTTCTTCGGCAAGCCGGGCCTCGTTGGCCCACGAACCGTAGAGGTGGCTCAGCCACACGTTGCCGCGGCGCACGGGCAGACAGGCGGAGGCGAACTGCGTCAGCGTGACGGTCTGTTTCTCATTGTTGGTGATTTCCGTCCAGGTCTCTATCATGTCCGCGTCCGGGAAAGTCTTGTAGCACAAGTCCACCTTGACGGGATACACGTCGTCCTGGAGGTGAATGCGCGTCACGCTCTGACCGCCCTCGCTGCCCCTGGACACGCCCGTCACCTTCAGTACGGTCGACAGGTTGCCGTCACTGTGCCGCATGGCAAAGGCGGCCTCCGCGGGGTCGTTCATGCCGTAGGCGGGATAGGCGTCCATGCGCCCCTCCACCGGTGCGGGCAGTGAGTTGACGTCCTGACCGGACAGTTTGCAGCCGAAGTAAAGATACTGGGGTTGCTGACCGTTGTCGGCCTTGATGACCATCGTCATGTTGCGGGTCTCGACGGTGACATTTTCGGCATTGCCGCCCAAGGGGAACAACAGGATAATCCCTGCGGCAAGACCAAGGCATTTTTTCTTCATAAGGTTTAGCAATTAGGTATTGACTTGCCACAAAAATACGAAGAAAGTCGGAAAAACAGTGCGCCGGACACGATATTTTGTCTAATTTTGCAGAAAATACCAACGGACGGGCAAGAAAGTATCAGTGCCCTATACCAACAGACAGTATGACACAAGACAATCCTTATAAGAAACAATTTCCCGACGTGATGGCGGGAAAGACCCTCATGTACGTTCACGGATTCGCCTCCTCAGCGGCTTCCGGTACGGTCAGGACCCTGCGGGAACTCCTTCCCGAGACCCGTGTGGTGGCCGAGGACATTCCGCTGCATCCCGAAGAAGGACTGGCTATGCTGCGCGACATGACCGACAGGGAGCGGCCCGACCTGATTGTGGGCACCTCGATGGGCGGCATGTACGCCGAACAGTTGAAAGGTTTTGACCGCATCCTGGTGAATCCGGCGTTCCAGATGGGCGAGACCATGAGCAAACACGGTCTTACCGGCAAACAAGTGTTTCAGAATCTGCGGAAGGACGGCGTGCAGGAATTCATGGTGACCAAGGGCCTGGTGAAGGAATACGAACAGGTCTGTGCCGGATGTTTCCGGGACATTACGCCGGAAGAACAGGCGCGCGTCACCGGTCTTTTCGGCGACAAGGACCCGCTCGTCCACACCTACGACCTGTTCCGCAGCCATTATCCTGCGGCCATCCGCTTTCACGGCGAGCACCGGCTCAACGACACCGTCGCGCTACATTATCTTTTACCGGTAATCCGGAGGATTGACGACCGGCAGGAAGGGCGCGAGCGGCAGATTGTGTTTCTCTCGCTGGAGACCCTGCACGACGCCTACGGACATCCCGCCTCGTCGATGCACAAGACCTACGAGTATCTGTTGGAGAAATACAGGGTATACATTGTCGCCCCTTCCGACTCTGCAGACCCGCAGGCGATGGTGTCCGCGGCCGCCTGGACGGAAGAGGCGCTGAGCGCGCCGGCGTGGAACCAATTGATATTCATCCGCCGGCGGGAATTGCTCTACGGGGATTTCCTCATCACGCGCCGGCCCTGCCCCGACTTCATGGGGACAGTGCTCCACTTCGGCAGTGACGACTTCAAGACGTGGGACGACGTGGCCACGTTCTTCTCCCGTCTGGGTTAATATTCCGTCTTCGTGTCGCTCTGTTCCCACATCTGGAAAGCGCGGATGGCCTCTTCGGGCAGGAGCAGTTGCATCTTCTTTTGGCGGTCCTCGTTCTTAAGGGCGATTTCCTGGTAAATGAAATCGTCGTCGAAACCGATTTTCGCGGCATCCTTGCGGTTGTTGGCGTAATAAATGCGGTCCAGATGCGCCCAGTAAATGGCGCCGAGACACATGGGGCACGGTTCGCAGGATGTGTAAATATCATATCCCGACAGGTCGAACGTGCCCAAGGCTTTCGTCGCCTTGCGGATACAGTTTACCTCCGCATGGGCCGTGGGGTCCATATCGATGGTCACACTGTTGGACGCCTCGGCGATGATTTCACCGTCCTTGGCGATGACGGCGCCGAACGGACCGCCGCCGTTCCTCACGCTTTCTTCCGACAGGGCAATGGCCCTGCGCATCAGTTCTTTTTTGGTCATATCGTGTCTGTTTTCGTTTTATCTTTGCCAAAGATACGGATTAATCCGCAATGGCGGAAACTTTTAAGAATAATTTAGTAACTTTGCGCTCATGATGACTGATGAGAAATATGATAATAAGGTACGGGTGATGCGCGTGACGCTCCTGCGCGCCGGCGCCGGAGCCCTGTATGTCCGATGCCCGGACCGTCCCGATGAAATGGCGGTTTCCTACGCCTCGCCCGTCTCCCCGCAAGCACATGAATACCTGCGCGACATCGCGGAAGAGGGCTTGCGGCTCAATCTCATCGATGCCGAATATTATGAGGATGATTCCCGATGGCACGCCCGCCTCATCGTGGCCGACCCCGACATCCTCCTGGACATCAGTTCACTGGCCGCCTGTTTCACTTCTTATGGTCATCATCCCTATGTGTGGCTCTGCCGCCGGTTGAGTCAGCGGGCCAACAGCCAGCCCATCCTGCTCGGTTCGTTCTCGGGCGAGGCCCTCGACAGTCTGATTCACGACGAGAACGCCACGATGGGCGACATCCTCAAGCGCAATTTCCAGGATCAGGCCCTGGGCTATTCCTCCTGTCCCGGTTTCAACGCTCAGCAATACAAGGCCGATGCCGCCGTCCAGACCGAGAATATCCGACGGGTGGCGAAAGCCCTTTTCGCCGACGGCGGCCAGGACCATGCGCTGCTCGAACCGTCGTTCGTCTCGGAACAGTTGGGCCTGCAGGGCCGTGTCGACCTGATGACCGACGATTTCCGACTGCTCGTCGAACAGAAATCGGGTCGCAATTACCACTTGGAACCTCGTTACCGCAGCAGCAGTCCCCAACCGGTGGAGGGGCATTACGTGCAGTTGCTGCTGTATGATGCCGTGCTCCGCACCAATTTCGGCCGTACCGGCGAGGACACGCGGCTCTGCATGCTGTATTCCAAATACCCGATGCCGGGCGATTTCGGAGCCTCGCCCCTGCAGGGCCTGCTCGACGTGACGCGCAATGAGACGCTCCTGGAAGAGGCGATGACGCTCCGCAACCGCATCGTCCTCTTGGAACGCCGCATCGCCAGAGACGGTTTTGCGTCGGTTTTTGCCGATTTCACCGTAGAAACCCTACTGGCCGGCATCCCGATGACAAAGTTTGTACGCGACTATCAACTGCCGGGTCTGCACGGTCTGCTGGACCCGCTCCATGCCTTGAATCCGCTGGAGAAGAGTTATTTCTGCCGGATGATGACGTTCCTCTTCCGCGAACAGCAGAGGGCGCAAGCGGGCGTGGGCAGCGGGAAAGACCGCAGTATGGCCGCCGCCTGGCGCATGTCGCCCGAGGAAAAGCGCGACGCGGGCAACATCTATGCCGGACTGAAGATAAAAGAAAAGCGCCGCAGCGAGGAATCCGGCGGTTACGACACCATCGTACTGGCCGTGGGCGAGACGGGCGACGACTTCCTGCCCGACTTCCGACGGGGCGACATGGTGTGTCTATACGCTTATCCCGAGGGCGAAGTGCCCGACATGCGGAGAAGTATCCTTTTCCGCGGGGTGCTGACCGAGATATTGCCCGACCGGATTACGGTGGTCCTCAACGATGCCCAGCGCAGCGGCGAGGCGCTCCGGGGCACGTGTTTCGCCGTGGAGCATGCGGGCAGCGACGCTTTGTTCACCGCTTCCATGCGCGGACTCTATACGATGATGACCGCGCCTCAGTCACGCAGGGACTTGCTGTTGGGACAAACGCGGCCCCGCCGCGATGAAAGCATCTCTTTAAAATATGAGTATGATGACGGTGACAAGGCGCTTTTGACCAAGGCGCTCCAGGCGCGCGACTATTTCCTGTTGTCGGGTCCTCCCGGAACGGGCAAGACATCCCGGGCGTTGCAGTATCTCGTGCGCGAGGAACTGGCCCGTCCCGGGGCGCGACTGTTGCTCACGGCCTATACGCATCGTGCGGTGGATGAAATCTGCGACATGCTCGAAACGGCCGGATTCGATTACCTCCGACTGGGGAACGAGTATGCCGCCGATGAAAAATTCCGTCCCCGCCTCATCCAGAAGAGTATTCGTGACCTCCACCGCCTGGACGACATCAAGGAGAAAATCCTCTCCACCCGTATCTTCGTTTCCACTGTTGCCACGTTGCTTTCCCGTCCGTTCCTGTTCGACTTGTGTCATTTCTCCACCCTCATCACCGATGAGGCCGGACAGATTCTGGAAACCAATCTGGCAGGACTGCTTGCCATGCAGCGCAAGGACGAGTGCTGTATCGACAAATTCATCCTCATCGGCGATTACAAACAGTTGCCCGCCGTGGTGGCCCAACCGGCGGAAGAGACGGGTATCAGTGATGAATGCCTGAAGGAAATCGGCATGACCGACTGCCGGATGTCGCTCTTCCAACGGCTCATGCAGCAGGAACGGCGCGCCACCGGTGAGGATTGGGGTCCGTTTATGGGTGTGCTCCACCGGCAAGGTCGCATGCATCCGGGTATCGCCACCTTCCCCTCCACCCGTTTTTACACCACGGAAGGACTCACGGAAGTGCCTTGTCCGCACCAGTTGGAACAGGAGCTCTACCCCGGCGTCACGCCCGAAGACGACACCGACCGCCTGCTCTTGTCCCGCCGCGTGCTGTTTTTCCCCTCGCCGAAGGTCGAGGAAAAAGGGATTTCCGACAAGGTCAACCGCGGCGAGGCTCAGTTGACTGCCGATTTGATACGGCGCATTCGCCGGTTCTACGGTGAACAGTTTGATTCGGCCAGGACGGTGGGCGTCATCGTCCCTTACCGCAATCAGATTTCCATGATACGCAAGTACCTGGCTCGCCTCGGCGACGACCTGCTGATGCAGGTGTCGGTGGATACCGTGGAGCGCTTCCAGGGCAGTCAGCGCGACGTCATCATTTATTCGTTTACGGTGAATCATCCCGCCCAACTGGATTTCCTCACCGAAGGATGTATCACGGAAAACGGTGTAACCATCGACCGCAAACTGAATGTTGCGATTACCCGGGCACGCCGTCAACTCCTCCTCACGGGCTATCGCCCCCTGCTCATTCAAAATCCCGTCTTCCGGGACTTGATTGAGGAGGTGACTAACGTGGAGCGTGGAGCGAGTAGCGTGGAGCGAGAATACCTTTAGCGTTATATTAACTCTCAACCCTCCACTCTCAACAATATTGAAGGGGAACTAAAAAATCCCCCGCAAATCACATGATTTGCGGGGGATTCCGTGGTACCCAGAGCCGGGGTCGAACCGGCACGAATTGCTTCACTGGTGTTTGAGACCAGCGCGTCTACCAATTCCGCCATCTGGGCAAAAGCCTCAGGTCTTAAAACCGCCTGCAAAGGTACACATAAATTTTAAACCTGCAAATATTTTTAGAAAAAACTTAATTTGCTTGGCAGTGTCGTATATATTCGCTATCTTAGACGCAAATTTACAGTGCTACTGACCTTTGACTATGATAAATACTAAGAAACCTGATTATGCCCTCATCCTTGCCGGCGGCAAGGGAAGGCGCTTGTGGCCGTGCAGCCGACAGGCGTTGCCGAAGCAGTTTATCGACTTTTTCGGTTCGGGCCGCACCCAGCTCCAGCAGACTTACGACCGGCTCATGAAGATTTTCCCGAAGGAGAACATCCTCATCAGCACCAACCTGGACTACGGTCACCTGGTGAAGGAGCAGTTGCCGGAAGTGGCCGATGACCACATCATGTTCGAGCCCATCCACCGCAACACGGCGCCGAGCGTGGCGTGGGCTATCCATCGCATTCACCGCATGGCGGGCAGCGCCAATCTGATGGTGTCGCCCAGCGACCAGGCCGTCATCAACGAGGAGGCTTTCCAGCACAACGTGGCGGCGGGCATGGCGTTTGTCGACGCCCACGACGCCCTGCTCACGATGGGTGTCAGTCCGACACGCCCCGAACCGGGCTACGGTTATATCCAGAAGGGTGACGAGACCGCCACGGAGGGGCTCTTTGAGGTGAAGTCGTTTACCGAAAAACCGGAACGGGCGTTTGCGGAAATGTTCATGAGCAGCGGGGAATTCCTGTGGAACACCGGTATCTTCCTGGCCAATACCGATTACCTGAAGGCCAGTTTCAACCAGTTGCTGCCCCCAGTGCTCCGTACGCTCGACGCCGGGAAGCCGGGCAACAGCGTGGATGAGGAGAATGAATACATGCGGGACAACTTCTCGTCGTATCCCAACCTGTCCATTGATTACGGTATCCTGGAAAAGTCGGAAGACGTGTACGTGATGCGGTGCGACTTCGGCTGGGCGGATATCGGTACGTGGCACGGCATCTACGAGGCGGCCAGCAAGGGCGAAGGTGATAATGTCATCATCGATACGGATGTCTTCCTGGATGATTGCCACAACAATGTCATCAAGATGCCGAAGGGCAAACTGGCGGTGCTCAACGGTCTGGACGGTTTTATCGTGGCGGACAGTGACAATGTCTTGCTCGTCTGCAAGAAGGAGGATTCCTCCGCCCTCGTCCGGAAGTATGTGAATGAGGTGCAGATCAAGAAGGGCGATGAGTTTGTATGACAACTATATTTAGAGAGCATGTCTATTTTGACACAGCCTCGTGGATTGCGCGATAAGCGCAAGACGAGGTGGTATGTGGGAAAAGCAAAAAAACTTTCGTTTTTTCTTTGTTTTTTGATTTGTTTCGATTAATTTTGCCCCCGAAGAATAGGGATAAATAAGATTAGGATACGGAATTCCGACAGTAAGTCATGTCGGGATTCTTTCTTTTTGTCCCCTGTAAAAAACCGAATTGATTAATAATTAAAAGAAAACGAATATGTCTTACATGTCAAAAGAAGGCTACGACAACCTCGTGGCCGAGTTGCAAAGGCTCGAATCCATCGAGCGTCCGAAAGCGTCGGCCGCGATAGCGGAAGCACGCGACAAGGGCGACTTGAGTGAAAACTCCGAGTATGAGGCCGCCAAAGAGGCACAGGCCCACTTGGAAGACAAAATCAACCAACTGAAAATGACGGTTGCGAATGCGAAAATCGTGGACACTTCCCGCCTGAGCAGCGACAGCGTGCAGATTCTTTCCAAGGTGGAGATGACCAATCTCACCACCAAGGCCAAGATGACTTACACCATCGTGAGCGAGAGCGAGGCCAACATCCGCGAGGGCAAAATTTCCATCAAGACCCCTATCGCACAAGGTCTGTTGAACAAGAAGGTAGGCGACGAGGTGGACATCAACATTCCCCGCGGCACCATCCGTCTGCGTATTGACAAGATTACGGTCGGCTAAATCACGAAACTATGGATATTTTCTCTAAAATCGCCGCTGGCGAAATCCCCAGTTACAAGTGTGCGGAGAGTGAGAAGTTTTATGCTTTTCTCGACATCAATCCGCTCCAGAAGGGTCATACGCTCGTTATTCCGCGTCGCGAAGTGGATTACATCTTCGATATGGAAGACTATGAAATCGCCGATTTTGAAGTGTTTGCCAAGCGGGTGGCCAAGGCTGTCCGCAAGGCGTTCCCCTGCAAGAAGGTGGCGCAAGTGGTGCTGGGTCTCGAAGTGCCCCACGCCCACATTCATCTCATTCCGATGAACGAGGAGAAGGACGTCAACTTCGCCGGCGAACACCTGAAACTCTCCGACAGCGAGTTTGCCGACATCGCTTCCCGCATCCGCGAAGCTTTTGAATAAGAAATATAACATCGAAGATGTTCTGCGGATGCTTGCATCCGCCTGGTAACCGGGCGTGCTTGCCGCAAGGCGCACGCCCGGATAACCTCAAATACTTTCCCGACCCCAGCGGGGTCGCCCTGACGCGAGCGGTAGCGAGGGGAAAAGATAAAGGCGAGTAACAAACTGTTAAATAATCCTTATAAAATTAATTTATTTGTTAAACAGAAAAGCACGAGCGTAGAAAATGATTAATTTTGCAACCGATTTTGAAGTGAGATGAGCGCAAGGCGAAGCGAATGACTTGATTACCCCGCAAATTCCACTGACACGATGACCCCACACCTTATTATATATTATATATATGCGCGTGTGATTCTCTTGGAAAGAAATTATTAATTATATACATTCAAAACTTAACTTAAAAAAGAAATGAAGAAATTTCTATTCATTTTCATGGCTTTGTGTGCCTACACAGTAGGGGCATGGGCAGAAGGAACCGTTACGGTTTCGAATGACACCGTGACCTTCTCGGGCTACTCTGCCGGTGAAATCGCTAAGATTTCAAGTTGGGATTCCTACAGGAGCAAGAAAATCTTCTTCACGAATTCAACGCTTAGCAGCGAAGACGTGACGGCTCTTGCCAATGCTAGTCTTTCGGCTACGTACTATAACTTTTATAGTGCTACGGTCGACGTTTCTGCTTTGGAGACATTTGCAAGCAGTATTCAGAACGCCAATTCTGGTCTGATTCTTCCGAAGGATTGTGGCATCACTGATGCAACAATCGAGGCAACGCCCTTTACGAAATTACCCTTTGTGGTACGTTTCAGCGGAACTACTGCGTATTACTCAACTACAAGCGCCGCCAACCTGAACACGGCCATGGCC
>Ga0181612_136005_pt1 | contig 51350 bp, 25 predicted proteins | sample HoacroProtozoa21_FD_119630 | JGI IMG/M metagenome (GOLD analysis project Ga0181612, IMG submission 119630) | Hoatzin crop microbial communities from Cojedes, Venezuel. Combined Assembly of Gp0051906, Gp0051904, Gp0051908
GCAAGGTGGTGTTGGGTTGATGATTGGACTTGATGATCTTAGAGGTCTTTTCCAACCTGAATGATTCTATGAGTCTATGATTCTATGATTCTATTCTATGATACTACTCAATGCAGCACTTTAACCTAGCACATGAATAACACTTTGGCTTAGGTGTCTTTCTTCTGCCCTTTATATGGCTCATAAACGCTTTTTGAATCTCGATACTCAGACGAAAATTTTCACTGCAGTTTTGTATTCTAATGGATTAAAAATAATTGCAAAATTTCACCTCTTTTTCCCTACTGGCCTTTTAACTATTGTAGAATTTTTTCTTTAAAATCGTTTATTAACATTGGTGATTTTGCTTGAAGCACGTGACGGGCTGACAAATGCAAATGAAAAAAGGTGACAAGATGACTTAATAAATATTTCTATAACTGAGTTAAGAACTTCCTTAAATATGCTTTTTGAGGGAAATACATATTTCATTTATTTTTTTTTTCTGTATTAACGTCAGCAAGAATTAACATATTTTACTGGGAAGCGATCTCAAACCTAAGAAGAAATTTATGGGCACAGCCCGGTCAGTGCTGCTGGTCACCAGATTCACATTTTTAATTCTGGTTTGTATGACCTATAGGCAAATGTTAAAGCTGAGCTCCCATATCCTCCAGACCTTAAGTGCGTGTTGACTCTACATCGATTATTTTGATTTGGGTCACTCTCCCACTTTCTACTGCCTTTATCTTTATTTAATGTTTTAAGAAGACTATTCTTTCTTTCAAAGCACCATTTTTATTTGATGAAAGTCTTTTTTTACTTAGCCCCAGGGGGTGTGACAGTAGAAACTGGAATACAGATGTCTGGCTCCTGGCCTAATTGTACTGAGTAGAGGCATATGCCCTGGTGATTACAAAAAAGGAAAAAGTATATTTTTGTGTTTTTATGCCATGACTTATTTTGTTGGTTTTCCTACCATGCCCAACTCATTGATCTTTGAGAACTGCAAGGAACAATAATCTGCTGATATTCTGTTCCTTAGGAAGGACGATGCCACTGCCTTCTTGCAGAATTTAACGGGTTAAAACATGAATTCACACCATCCATGATCTGATACACTAAAAAGACATGGCAGTCGTGGTACTAGTTTGAATAGCTATAGCAAGTTGAATCTGAAAGGGGCGTGTGCATACCCAACAGTGAAGTGCCTCAGTAACCTGAACAGAAAATCACGTTTATACAGAGTCTAGCTTTTGTATAGGAGGAGCTCCCTGTATCGTGTGTGTGCGCGCGCTCATTTCAAATTTACTGAGAACAGATAATCAGATCTTGATCTTTTATAGTTTAAGGCTGCAGTTTAAAAAAACATCATTAACTACTCACACAACATGTGCACATCTATCCACATCATGTATAGCTCTCTATGTAAGAAAACATCTGCAATATTCTGCTTTACAAATACAATTTCAGAGAAGGTCCTAGCATGTGCTGAACTTTCTCCAACACAGTGGATGGAATTGTGGATAAGCATTGCTTAGAGTTTATCACAAACCCTCTCCCATATGGTAGTACATACTTATGAAAAATTCTGGGAGCACTAAACACACAAAGTGGAAGTTATATTGACTCAGAAACCAAAATCATCATAACTTATAATGTTTTAAAATAATTTGAAATCTTAAGTTTCTGGTTGCATTTGGTGGTTTTGATTTTGTTTTTTATTTTCAGTAGTTTCAGCTTATTTTCTAGTTTCCTTTCCCTGGGAACCTTCCTACTGAAACAAATGCTTTGCAGGATCTAGCTTTAGTTCTGAAGAATACTTTATGTCAGTAATACATTTATTTAGAGTCACCTAAGTCAATTGTCTTGTATGCTTCAGTGCAACATACCTGGCAGTATTTTCCAGTGCATGTATACAATTGGATTTCTGCTATACTTCCTAAGCTGGATATCCAATTGCAAGCTCTAAACCAGACCTTCAATGGGCTGCTAAAAATAATTTTCTGATCTGCCTTGTTCAGAATCAATCTTTTCATGATTTCACAGTGTAAGCAAATCAGCATGAAGAGGAAAAGGTCATGCTGGAAGTACCAGTGTGAAAAATTAAAAAAATCTAATGTATGATTGTTTACTATGGCACACTTGAAAATAAAAGTGTCAAATGGATGTGATATGGAGCTCCCACTGCACTTAATGGAACTTTTAAGGAAAAGAGGTGAACGCCAATTCATGGCTGTATTTTTGCTCTCTTTTTTCTGGACTCACTGTATAAAATGTTCCACGAGGTGTCAATAATAAAATAATAAAAGTCATAGCTGCTTCTAAGGACACAGCTGAAGCAATAACCAGAATTAACTGAATAAATGAAACTCATTAATTTATTATTTCATGTGCAGACAATGCATGCAGGGTTCCATCAAGGTTAATCAATTTCTCTATCTGAAGAGACCACAAGGGAATGGTGCATACCAGATGCTGGTGTTAAAGTCTGTTTATTACTGGTGAGTCAATAGAAGTCAAGGGATTTGGAAACAATTTAGATCTCATCTATGTGATAAAATGAGAGCATTATTGACATGTGTAGACACACCCTATCTTTGCGGCTTTAGTAGTCTAGGATAATTGTTGAATATAATAATTCGAAATAATAGATTTAAAACCAATAATGTAAATTATAGAACAGTAGCACTGCTCGTTATTAAATTTGCCTGACCCTGTCTATTATAATTCTTTGTTTTCAGTTGCTGTTCCTTTTGGCAATTTTAAATACGTGTGCTGAAATTTTGCATGCTGGGTATTTTTGCCAGAGTTCTTCAATGACTTGTTGAGGTTGTAGTCGTGATTGATTGAAAACCTACACAGAAATGGTTTCTTCACTTCTGAGAAAGAAGCTGGGAAATATAGTTCTGTTTAGCAATGTTACAAACAAAGCTGATGAATTTTGATTTGATAAGTTTGGGCTTCGCTTTTTTGGGTAAAGCTATTTGGAGCTTGGATAGGGCTCGATCTGGGAGGAGGGATGGTGCCAGTTTGTCATCTGCTGTCCTGGAAAATATTGCTCCAAATCTGGGCCAGTAACTTAAAGTGTGCCAAGGGGAATTCTCACGTATTGGAATTTCATAATGTAAACTCAAAATAGAATGCTCTCTATCTTGACTTTGTCTTGTGTCTACTACCACAGGACAGGGATCATGTCCCAGGGCATTTTGTGCTCTGCTGCCCTGTTTCAGGGGCTAATACAGTTTTTAATGGCTTGAACACAGCTGCTTCCACTCCAATTTGGCCTCTGTACCACAACATTCTTAATCAAGTATAAAATATTTTTAGCCATTTTAAATTACAGTTTATGAACGCTTGTACATTTGAACAGCTAATAGCAAAAAAAAAATCAGATTTCACTAAGAAAACTCTAGCTATTCTAGCCTTCTATAGTGGAGAAAGTTTGTGCGTGTGACTGGATCACACATCTGCCATCTCACAGAGTAATTAGGCATGCACCTGTAGCATATACCGCGGGCTACAGGTGTAAAGCTAGATTTTCATGTGACACCTATTAACAGGCAGTTTATCTCTGCTGTGGTCTCAATAATCCCCCTGGATGACACACATGTTGCTGAAGATGGGAGGCAATCTTACTGAAACGATGAGGTGACAAGAGTTAGATTTCAAACACCATCAGGGGGTGGATTAAACAAGTATTGCGAGTCAAGCATCTGCAAAATAGAGACTGCACATGCAAAACCTTTAGCGGAAGTGACTTGCCCAGCGACTGTCATTCTCTTAGGCAGTATCCTGTCAAACTGACCATGAAGCTATAGTTTTTTCCTCCTTTTCTTTCAGTTTTTTTTTCTCCTTTCCCATTGAAAGTCTGCAGGAAAGGAGGCAGACATCAGTCTCTTCCACTGTTTGTTGACTACCTTCCAGAAAACAGCTTGTTACTCTATGAGGAAGGGCGAAGAATAGCATGACACATGCACATTTATTAGAACACAAAAGTTAAATTCCCTAGAGCTGTGCACCTCTTGTATATAACACAGCATCTTAAAATGTGATCTATATTCAAAAATATTCTAAAATTATGCGTACTACAAGACCACACCTTAAATAAAAACTTTGGCTCTTGGACCACCTGTAACTCACAACCTTTGGTGCTGTGCTCCACCCAGATTAATTCTTCATCTTTATATATTCTTTAGATTTACAAGAGTTAAATGTAACAAAACAGTTTGACTATCAGCATGAGTATGATAAATACATGCAATAATTTCTGTGTCTACATAAGTAGATATGGTACATCCTTTGGGTTAGTTTTAGTCAGTTAGGAAAGGAGCCAGCACTGTAATACGGAGTTTTTTGAATGGTACCTAAATCTTTGTATTTCCTCTGTACACAGATAAATGAGTGCTGCTTTTCATGAGTTTGACACTTTGATACTAAGCAAATAAGCAAAACGGTCTAACAGATTGTTGGTAGAAGAGCATGAAACTGTTTAATTGCATCTTGCTGGACACATACATGCCAAAAGAAGTGATTCTTATCAGGAATATATTAAAAAAAAATAAATAAAGTGTTATTACAGAAGTTTCAAGCAAAACCTGTGATACTCATATGTAAGTGGTGCTTACTCCATTTTCCCATCTCCCAGTTTCAAGATACGTTTGGGTTTTATTTTGTAACTGTCCCATTTCTCCCTCTGTGACGTTGAGCTGCAGCTGAAAGGGGTAGAAAATGTAGGCCCCAATTCAGTCAAAAGTTTTGTGCTTATTTACATTCAATTAGTTGCTCTTTATATGAGCAATTTGCTTGTTACTGAGTCTTTGCACACAAAGTGTCACTGTAAGAATCTGTGCTTACTGGATGGTATCAGGGTGATCAGCATCTATAGTGTTTATGTACCACAAAAACAAAGAAATAGGAAACAGGTAGGGCGCAAATGATATAACTGGAGTGCCTGGGAGTCTGAAACCTGGTGTCTGTCCGTAGAACTTGGTCTGTTTGTGTAGAATATATTCTGTTTACTTTCACTCTGAAATGTTATGTATTTCCACGTAACAATATTCCTCATAACAGTAACATAAAAATCTTGCTGTGTTTAGAGTGGTTGAAATGGATAACATAAATTAGTCTGCTATTGGGTATCCTGGGCGCTTTCTAAGTCTTTGGATTAATTATGTTTTTTTCTTCAGAACACATGAATGAATTAACATTTTCTTACTGAAGACATTTTCTGCTTCAAAGATTAGTTTCATGTTTAAGAATGTTATGCATGGTCTTATTCAGTTCTCAAGCATAGCTGTATTTTTATGTAGAGGGTTTGAAGTTTCTAAAATGCAAAGCTCTCAATTTACTGGAAATAAAATTAGTGGGAGGTCAATGAACTTCAGCTATTCTCAAATTGTTTGAGGTATTATGAAACAAAGTTCTTTTCACAGATTGAAAAGAAACTTCAGTTAAATTAAAGGTCTTTTAAGAGAGACGAAAAATTATTTAAATCAGAAAAGCCAAATCAGAGTGTACTGCGAAATACATACCCAGTGGGTAGGCATCTAATGGCACCTTGCAAACAGGAATTAGGGAACGGTCATGTCACTGGAAACCACCAAGTAACCAGGACAAACTGACAGTAAATGACAGGGTATACTCTTTGTCCAACCCACATTTCAACAGAACTGGTGCAGAGAACTGCGGAGACTGCTGAGCCATACTAACTTTTTTGCCTTCAGCTGTGTGGATATACCCTTGTATGTGAGAAGGGGGCAAGCTGTCAATCCATACGACTCTTACTGAGTCTAGAAAGTCCACTCCTCACTGACCATCTTGTCATACTACTTTTCTTGATTTGATTCTTTGCTTTGACATTGCTAACAACCTTTGCAATATCTGAGCACCAGATCACCAGCAAAGCAGTCCTTAAGTGACTTGATGGAGTCTCTGGTATCAAATGTGTTCAGATCAAAGTCTCAGACTTCTGACTAACTACAAGAAATGCTTACAAAACTAAAGCAACACATGAAACCATTGGTTCCTGTTCACTGAAAATTTTCTAGGTCTGAACAGAAAGGTGAATTGTGAGTTTAAAATGATAATTATGTATGCTATATATTATAATATATTATATTACATTATAGCAAAACTTTGGGGTTCTGTGTGCACATCTCTGTTAAAGTTGAACCAGGAAATCCTAGAATTCTGTTCTGCGTCCTGCAGAAGCTTCTTTGAGGCTTACAGACAGTGTTAGGTCTATCTTCTTTGAAAATTAGTTCACTAAGAGTAACCTAAATAATTTGCTACCGCATTAAGTAACTTCAGTCTTTGTAGCACAGACTGAGCTCACCAGTGGACTGCAGTGTCCCTTTGCAGCACTGCTTTCAGTTATCTCATTGTGACACTCCAGCAGTCCTAGGTCTGCAGATACAGCACTTCAGATGTGCTTTGCCATCCTGACCATGCTACAGCCATATGCACGTACTCCTGTGGAGACCCCAGGATTGCATGTGCTGCACTTTTGTAGTGTTGCAGAAGCAATTTGGTTTTGGCCCCTTGGCAGTCTTTCTGCAGAAAGAGATTCTTCTGCTGCTAATGACATCTCTTGAGTAAGAGACTGAACGATTCTGCATCTGGGATAATAAGACCTACAGACCGCGGAGCAGTGCTGGGAGTGAAGGTCTTTTTGTGGGCCAGATATGTGCCTAATCTAGCAGACTTCTGTCAAAATTTCAGTCCCTGCTACGTCACAACCATGAAGAAAATCTGAGGGCTTGCAGCACTGTGTTGCAGGCATGATTTTTCAAGTGTTGCAACAAGATGTCTAACAACATGGATTCTCATTTCCAGCTCAGGCTAACAGGAAAAACTAAAAATATTATCAGCATTTAATAGAACTTAGTTGCTGTTGTTCTGTCCCACCTCTAGTCCATTTAAAGAAATATATTTTCATATTGGTCTAGAGAGAGAGTTGCCATAAATTTAATGACTGAGTACCTGTCTTGAGGCATATAAAGAATGGTTCCTTGCCAGCCAGGTCCACTACTTCCTTGCCTCACTGTGGATTATGATCTTGTTCCTCCATTGTTCCCAATTTAAAGCTCTCCTCACAACACTGGCCAGCTGGTTGCCAAAGATGCTTTTGTCCCACTCAGCTGGGTGCATCCTGTCTCTCCCTTTCAGGCCTCAGTCCTCAGCGGTGATAAAAACCAGATCCCTGTTGCTGACACCAACTACACAGCCAGGTGCTCACCCGAGGAATCTCTCTCTATTCTACAAATATTCTTGAATGCTCTTGTTCTGTTCCTTTTGCTAATGTGAAAAAAACCAACATGTTCTGAAATCAAGAATTATGTCCCAAGAGACTTACTCTACAGCCATGACTTTTTATAAAGCTATTAATGTCTCTTTTTAAATTTCGTTTCCTGATTTCTGAAACTTGAGAGTGTATCTGGACCTGTCCCAGTTTCAGCTGGGACAGAGTTAATTTTCTTCCTAGTAGCTCATACAGTGCTGTGTTTTGAATTTAGTGTGAGAATAATGTTGATAACACACTCATGTTTTAGCTGATGCTAAGTGGTGCTTACACTAAGTCAAGGGCTTTTCAGCTTCGCATGCTCTGCCAGTGAGGAGGTGCACAAGAAGCTGGGAGGGAGCACAACCAGGACAGCTGACCTGAACTGGCCAAAGAGATCTTTCAATCTAAAGTATCCATAAAGTATCCAATATTTTTACAGGTGTACTACAATACATTTTAAAATGGCAATCTCATCAAAAGACCAATTAATGAAGGAAAATAAACATTCCTAGTCCTCTAATTTCTAGAGGGTTCTTCCCCATAAGTATATAGAGGATACAGAGGAAGCCTGTAGTATTCTGCCCGATGCTGATAATGAGAAGAGACATGCATTTTCTCTCTGAAAATAAATTGCGTCTTGCAAGGAACTTTGGCTATTTGCAGTATATCACCTTTCTTATTTGTGGTAAAACCATAATATGTGTAGTTATTTTACCTGGGTGAAACAGGGTAAGAAGAGTTAAATTATAATTGATTTAAAATTATGATGATCTGGTCAGAAAGTGATGAAAATAAATCATGTTTTTGTGTACTAGGTTTGTCTTTTGACGTGAGAATCAAAAAAGGGAAATGAAGTGGAAATAACTGCACCACCACAGAATAATCAATTTCTGTCTGAGAACTGAGATGACCATCTGGGTTTAGATAAGACAGGACAAAGGCATAAAATTTACGGAGGCATGAATGGTGAGAATATAGTAGTAAAAAAAGAAGAAACACATCAGTAGAATACATCCAGACAACATGGAAAACGATAAGATCGCCTGTCTGTATACAATATTTGCTAAAATTTGAAGAAGCTGCTTAAGATTCAAAAAGCTCTCTTTTTATGAGAGAAAATATTCTCTACAAAGATCTGGATTTTCTTTGAAACTTCTTGAAAAGTTAACTTTTCTGCAAGAAAAATTCTTTTCCTCTATTTCGTTACTATGCTACCTAAAAAGTGTAATAAAAATTTTGAGATAAATAAGGTGTTAATGATATTATGGTAAAAGGTAGAATAAAAGGTAGAATATGTCTATATGAGCCACTTAGAACAGCAATTTTAAATTTTGTATTTGTTTTGTGTAATTATGAAAACAAGTCAATGCGTTTCAGGTTAGATATCTTTTGCCAGCAATGGCAGAACAGTTATTCTTCAAAATAAGTGCTTCTTTCAGCTTCCCCAAATTTCTTTATAAGCTAAAATGTACATGATAGGTGCAGAATTGCTTCCTCTAAAATCTGAAGATTATTCCATATTTATAAAAGGTATTGTGCAAGAAAACTGGCTGTTGATAGAAGAACAGCACAAAATGCAATAAAAGCTTTGCGGGAAACTGTCTCTGGCATTACAGACACAAGCTTTAATTGCTGGAGGCTGAGAAAATAGGAACTGTTGTATTTCAACAGATAAAGACAACAGAGATGAGTAAAGCAAAATATTCTCTTCTCATCTAATTTTTTTCATTTAAGATCATGTGGCGGCCGCAATTTATCTTACATAAAATAACTGACAGCCAGTGACATAGCCATGCTCACAGATGGCGCTTTGGTGTTATGCATATTATTGTTTATGCATGAGATTCGTGAAGACTGGATGAAGGAATGGCAGGATGCAAAAATATTAGCCACCTTGCAGCGGATAAGGGATTATTCTCACCTCCAATTCCCTTTCTTTTCTATGGTTGCTTAGCGAAAGGATGGTAAATTTGAGGTTTGGGAGAGGGCAAGGCAAAGCTGCACGCTAGAGGTCACAGAGAAGACTTGAAAACAGTAGCTGAGGGAGTTTTCTGCTGCTTTATCTCCCCTCTTATTTCCATTTCTAGGTATTAGCATTATCCCTTGAGGAAAAGTATGGTTGGCTGAACGTGTATTTTGTTTCTGGTGAAGAAACGTTTTAGCTGACAGATGCTGACTCTTTTTTTTTTTTATTTCTTACATACTTTTCTGTCATAGTTTTGATACCACACTCAAAATAAAAGATTGCGAGCAAGAAGGAGATTTTTACCCCGCAATGTGCAGTACGTATAGGCAACGTAAATTTTGTTCTTCTCTGTACATATGCTTTCCACAGCCATCTTTGCATTTTATCCATATTGAAGACGAGGACCACTTCTACCTCTTCTAAAGAGAACACACTTGCTGCAGAAAGAGTGCTGCCACCGTTCTCCCTATCTGTGCCTGTCTTCTCCTCCTGACCTAAGCGTTATTGATAATTATTATCATATAATGGTATATTCCATCTCTTTGGCTTTATGGCTCGCTTTCTTATTTTGCTTAGGACGGCTGCGTCTGCTCCTGCCTCCACGGATCATAATCTCTCAGGCTCTTAGCTGCAGCCAAGGGAGTGTAACAGAGGGGCTTGGCTGAGGTTCTCAGCTGGCAGACATGTCAGTATGAGCTATTTGTGTTTCATCAAGGCAACCTGGAAGCAGGGAGAAGAAGAAAGTAGCTTTCAAGAAGGTTTACACTCAGCTGAAGGTTTGTGTTGGGAAGGCTCATCTGAGGCCATGCTCCTGTGACTGTTAAACATCAAAGAAGATAAATTTCCCCTGCCACTCCCCAGATTAATCTGTTTTTATCATTTTTATTACTGAAGACATCCACCTTACCTTCCATGCACTCTGTAAAAACAAGAGAGACAAGCAATCAGGGAAATATTAGCTACCTTGTAAACAGAAGGTATGAGGCTGCTGTCTATGGCTTGTGCTTCATATTATAGTCTGACTTAAAGAAGGAAGCAGCTCTTGGAATTACAAAGCTGCATTTTTTTTAGACCTACCTAACTTGTACTTGTTTCCATTTTTCTTCCTCAGTTTTTTTCTCTATCCTGGATGACTGAAAAATTCATAACCAACTGTTACTGACATTCCAGCTTTGTACAAATTTTTATCAGAAAATAGTGATGAGAGGGTCCACACAGGTAAGTCCCTATTTCACCTCAGTGGATTCCTGACAGAAAAGAAAAGCTACGGTTTGCTAGACTGAGGGTTTTATAAGCTAAATCTTTGCATAGCAGATGATGAGGAGACAGTGCAGCAAATGCAAGGGCCAGGGAGAAGAAGTGGTTATGGTCAGTGTGAAGCTCAGTGGGGAAGTACAGTATGAGGCTCACCTTAGAAAGCCCAGTGAGACAGAAGTTCCAGACTGCTGAGCAGGAGAAGAAGATGGCCTGGGAAGAACCTTTAGCAGATTAAACAGCAAAAGTGTACTCAGCTTTGGAAATGTTATGAAGGAGGAAGCATTCAGGTTTAATTAGAGCTGGGGTTGTGGATTGAGAGGCTTGGAGGGTTAACACTGTGAGGCTGTATGATTAACTGGTGGTTGCAACGACTCCGGGATTGGCAGGAATGCAAAACACGGAGCAGAATGAATGCCAGGCCCCTGGACACAGTGTCCAGAAAACTTATACCAAGAAACTTCATGAGTTTTTAAGTTTTATCTTTACAGAATTCATATAATAAGATTCCCTAACTATGGCCAGTAAGTCAGGTAGTGCAAAGAAACATGTGTTTCTACACTCCAAGCAGTAAAGTGTGCAAAATACCAAAATTAAATAGAAATCTGGCAACTGTCTTGAAACTCAGCATAGTTTTACTTCTTGTTCCTGCTTAACACAGCCACAATCTGGAGTCTCGCAGTGCCTTCACTGTGCATGGGACCAATGACACACTGCATCAAAATATGTGTGGCCAAATGAACCAGAAGCTCCAGGGTTCAGAAAGAAAATGCTCTTGTGAATTCCGCATCTAACATAATTTTTTAACAAATCAGCCCTTCCTGACTCTGAAATCACCTCTAATCTCAGTCTAGTTGCACAGTTCTTGATTTGTAGTGTGATAGCACAGGATAGAATAATGGTGGAGAAGCTATCATGGGAAACAGAACAGTAAATGGCTTTTCCAGCTGACAAATGATGCTCCATTTGTGATTCACCTAAGAATATATATGTTTACTGTGATAGTCTCACTATTTGAATGCTGTTTGAACACACATAGCTAGGAAAGGGTCGAGCTGTGACTTAGATCCCAGCATTTCAGTCTGCCCTTGGCACCATTTTATTTATTGGCATAACATACTGTGTCATGCTGGACCTTCAAGCCATCTACTTCAAGGATTTTTAATAAAGAGGAAATGGGAATGGAGGGTGGTACCCAGACAGGAACAAATATACAGAGAATAACACCTGTGGCCCCACTGGAAGGGAAGCTGGAGCACAATAATCCAAATGATAGCGTGACTGCAAAGCTTGCTGAACTGCCAAGTTTGGAGCATGAACTGTCTTTCTGGTTATTGTGAGGAGAAGCTATAAAACCTCACTGAAAAGTGTGAGTGACAAGCAGGAGAAACCTTGGAGAATTTGTGCACTCTACCTGACTGGCAGGAGCTTGGTGTTTGCATTAGATTTACGCCCAGCCTTGCACTAGTTTGAACGTGAAGTGGAGGAAAAGAGGAGTTTTTGGAGACTGAAAAGAGGCAGTATGCCAAAATGTATGAGATGAATGCTTTGAGTCTCACTGTTGTTGACTAGGCTGTAATACAAGCCTGAACGAAAAAAAAACAGATATGTGTATTGGTGACTTGAAGAGTTTCACTTTCAGATTTTCTTCGACCAAAAGAGATCTATTCAGGTTGTATGAAGGTGAATTTGGGATTGTGTTAAAATGCTGTGTTAGAGTGTGACCTTTTTCTCTGGGAGATGCTCCGGAGTCTACCCTGTGCCCACATTCACATATGAACTTTTGGGTAAGGAACGTGGATGAAAGACTGTTGTGGGCTTGAGTAGAGGATCAGACCCCACTTGGCTAACAGAGAGTGCCCAGGAAGCATAACTTAGCTGACTCTAATTCCACAAGAATATAGTTTTTCTGTGGACTGTCTGCTTTTGACAGTCTATTTCACTTTAAAATCTTTGAAAGAGGTAAAGAAATTATCTCCTATAGCCTTCCTTTCCCAATTTCTTCCTCACAATTTAATTCAAATAGATCTAACAGCTTCAAGGCAAGAATTATTCCATGTGCCAAGTGAAGCTGACAAAAATTACTATGATGGAGTATACACAGATGTCCCCAAGAAAGAGAATGTTACTTTTCAGAGTGTCTGTGGGCTGTCAGGGGCACAATCACCTTTCACATTTTGGTATTTCTCTGACTGTTTGTAACAAAATGAAGATACTTGTTATTGAGGCGTACAGTTGCTGGCTCCCAAATGAAAGTTTAAAAGGTCTTGACAATACACTTTTGCTGCTGAGCTAGTTCATTCATGTAATAGACTCATATTTTGCTCAGAGGCCTGGAGGAAACTAGAAGCGAGTAGTCCCTTTACAATAATTTGTTTTCACTATAAAATGCAGATAACTCCCTATTAAAATTTAATGATGTACATTATATAGATTTTTTCCCCTCATGTCTTAATTGCACTCGTGCTTTGAAACTACCTTATATTGGTACAATAGAATTAGTGTAAATGTAAGATCTAATGTAATCTCTTAACATCGTTAGATAGTTATACATGCTTCTGTAGACAGGTACTCAGCTCAGCTGAAGTCCTGAAGGATGCCTTATGGATGTTGTACAGCTGTGTAGTATCAGGCCATTGGCAGGGTGTGCCAAATTGGGCAGCATTAGGGGAAATTCAGAGTCCCCTGAATGACTTCTTTCTCTTTCCCTTCACTCCTGTTAAATCTACCCCTTTCATTGCCACAGTTTTTTAGTAGCTCGCGGCAAGTGAATTAACAGTACGTTTTGGGTTACTTGTGAAGGTTATCCCTGTTTTAGAGAGGAAGACCAGAGCTTAAACAATCTCACAAAGGTCACAATACGAATCAACAGTGGAAAAAGCTGGTTTTGATTCTGCTTCAGCTTACCCCTTTCATAAAGGGGAAAGTCGACATGACCTTTTCCTTTCATACTGTTACCATTGTCAAATAAGTGTATTAGTCGTCTGTGTTCGCCTGAAAGCTTGACAAAAAACTTGTTGCAGAACACACATTTCAGGGTAAAAACCAGACTTGAAAGAGCACTTCAGCAGACAAATCAGAAGTCAGATGAACACATGTTACTCTTTCCCTTATAATCAGCATTTTAAAACACCCACTCAGAGGAGTTTCTGCCTACAGTCACTTCAGTTGTCTTTCACTTGCTAGCTGCAGAAAGAGGTACCTCTTTTTTTGCCTCCATATAATCTCTAGTCAAAAATAGCTGGGTCTTCCTTCATTGTGCCTCTCTCTACTTGGACACTCTGGAAAGAGGTACTACGACTGCTGTCTAACTTTCTGTCAAAATTGTGCAGGGCTGGCAGGAGGAAGGATGATCTCACGTTTACCTCTGTCCTCTCTCCCTTTCTTCAGCACTGCCCCTAGTTACAAACCAGAAAAAAATGATATTTTCGCTTTACAGATTTCTGATTTTTCAATGCAATATTGGGTTTTTTGATGTACATTTCTTAAAGTAACATAATTTGGAATTTGTGAACATCTACCTCTATGTTAAACACATTTATAACTAAATCAAACAAGAGAAATATTTGAAGTAGAAAAGTTAAAATGCAAAAGACCAAAATACAGGCTGTTAACTCTTTGTTATGAATAAATAAATTGTAACTATTTTGCCAGTAAAAATTGACTTTAGCCTAAGGATTTACTTTTCTTTTTTTGAAATGTGTGTCACATGTCTGAAAACCATTTGCTACAGTCTCCAACCATTATAAGACAGCTGGTTTATATGCTTTTAAAGATATTGCTATAGATTGCTATTTTTATTAAATATCTAGCAAAAATGGAATGGCAGGAGAGAAAAATAACCAATTTAGCAGTTAAAAATCCATTTTATCCTGTAAAAGTTCCTCATAGTTTGCAGAATCACTAAAATGTCTGGAAGGAAATATAGGAATTAAAGATGATGACATTTATTTTATTGAAGACTATTTACTCAATTGATTTCAATCCTGTTACTTTAGAAAACTGGCAACAAGACAGCTAAGAATGCGTTTGTTGATCAATATAGCTCAAGCAGACAGCAAGAAGCAGGAGGTTTACTTACACATGTTAAAATGTAAGATTTGGTGTTAGCAACATAACCAATAAAATAAAACAAAGTATCTGTTCTGGGACACCCAAAAATGTTATTGTACTTTATAGAGGTCAACCTGAAATGTTTAGTTGCACTAGAAACAAATATTTCCTCACAGTGTTTGACTATTAGTTCCTGTTTTTACTCTGAAAAGACTCAGTTCTGAAAAGGAAAGGAAATGCTTGATTATGAAAGGAAATGACCAGTTAGAAAATGAAAAGTCAAAATACTCTGAAAAACAACACAGCTAGTATGCTTTCACTTTATCCTTTCTTATTTTTATCTTTCTTTTTTATTCTGCATTTCTTAGTTTATTCAATGGAACCTGGTTTTCCGAAGAGTTTTAGAAACTAGATTTTAGGGCAAATATACAAGCTTGCCAAAATTGATATTTTGCGTGGAAATCTGCTCTTCCCTCTCCTTTGCTTTTCAGTCACACATGCTGTTGCAGTACTTACCTGTTTCCATGTGTCTAGAAACCAGCGAGGTCAAAATGGACAAACAGAAACTAAAAGGGGCAAAGTGGTGACAGCAGGAAACTTGTCGTGTGTCCCATGGTAAAGATAACCGTGTTTCAAGCTAAGGCACCTCTGAGGGGAAAAGCAGAAACTAAAAAGTACAAGGGAACTGACTGTCCTCCAGGACTGCATCTGTGTTATCAACTCTGTGGATTTGTTCCTGATGCAGAAGCTGCAGCTGAGTGATGTGTCCATGCAGAAACACTACCAGAAGTAGTGGCGTACACTGCTTTCAATAGGTCCCACACCAGAGAGATCTGAAGAAATGCTCATAGTGTGGGTTCTACAGCTTCTATGGCAGACAAATTCTTTGCTGCTTGGTAAGTAGGATAAGATGGTATTTATTTGAGGGAATTTAGCTGAATTGTATGCCAGATAATTCTTCATATCTTTTCCCTGTGAGTTTCATCACTACATAGGTTAAAAGCTTGAGTCTGCACCTGCCATATAACAACTGACCCCAAACTTTGCCTGAGTTAGGAAGTGGGAAGAGGCTCTGCACCTCTTGCACATTTAGTCCCTCTTGCAATTAGTGATTTTCTGTAATGTCACCCAATGATACCTAGCTGCTGTGTCTGTGTCTACCAATAGATAAAATTCCATTCAAGTCACACACATTCAGTCATGGGAGATTAGCAGAAATCAAAGCTATAAAAATCCCAGAATATAGTAAATTTCTGATTTTTTTCGAGACAGCCTTGGAAAAATGGCTCAGAGAGACGTACAAACCGCAATACCTACTGATGTGAGGAATATGACCATTCATTAATACATAATACAGTGGTATTAGCTTACACTTGTGTAGTGCTATACTGCTGTCTGTTAACACTCGTTAGTAAACTCAGTGGCTGGTGATGCACAGCTATCTGTACTCTTGCTTCTCTTTTTAGCTATTCTAAAGACTTTAAAGATTGTGTGATATCATCTGTTTGTCCTAAACCACAGCATTTTCCCATCTGTGCTGTGCAAGGCACAGAGAACTTCCCTAATGTGTCATTATGTTATGTGTATCCATGATGTGTCCCTCAGTTAAGGCCAATCTATACAGCCCCACTCCTACTATGGGCCTTATCTGCTTTGATATCATACAGCCAGAGTACTAAACAATTACATTCTCTGTAGACAAGGGAGACTTGATATATATTAAGCTGCAAATTGCCCTCTCTGACTTCATTGATTTTTTTATTAAGATGTGACACCTAATGAAATGTTAGGAGTTGGGCTTTAGAAGCATTTTTTTTTTTTGCTGTTCAGGTTTCTTTTTTTTTTTTATTTCCATAGTGAATATTAATCTTCTAACTTAATTGGCTTTATTGACTTTCATGTGACTTATTTAAAACATTTGTATGAGTAAATATCAGGTATTTTAAATGCTTTGCCTGTGAACAGAGGTTGTAATAAAGAAGGCACATAACAAAAAACAGTGCTTAATAAAAGGAAAAGAACACCAGTCCAACAGAGCAATGTTTGTGGAAAAATTAAATCTGAGCAATGGTTGAGCATTTCAGCAAGGTGGGATAAGAGCAGGCAGTCAGACTTAGAAAAGATTGATTCACTTGCTTAAAGACAGGCAGGATGGAGTTCTTGCTTTTCTCTAGTCTGACACTTTCATGAGTGTGCTCACTTCATTCCCACCATCATGAGTCTGAATACTAGTATTTGCTTTTTCACCATGAGGCTGATGTCCACCCAGCTCTGGCCACCCTTATCTTCCCTTTCAGACACCCATGGGAATACAGCTCTAGTCTCTTCTTGCCTGTGAGCCCAGGATTAGGCCCAGTGTTAACTGGGACACAGAAGACTCTCAGTGAGATCATATCCCAGAATGAACCTCCAGAACTAGCAAGAAGAAAACATTCCTGGACTACCCCTGTATAGACACACCTGGCGAACCTTTCTTTGAAAGCTGAGGGAACAACAAGGTTTTGTGCAATTTTTTTAACAGATGATTTAACATAATTTTAATTCAGAGTAGGCTATTTAATTTTTTTTTATTGTCTTTTTATTTCCCTCTAAGCCATTACTTAACATTTTAAAATGTTCTTCTGTTAGTAAAATTATACACTACATTAATCTGGTCTAAAAATACTGAACTTCATTATATTGGAATTATATAGTTAGCATAATTAAATATTTTTAATTTCATAGAGTGCATTTAAGGAAGGGGGTTCATACAAAGAAGAAATGGTACAGTGACTTCAGATAACTTCTTTCATTAACAAACATGCAAAACCATCTTGAAAAGGTGTATTTCTGACATACTCCACTGGAAGGTTAGTGGAAGGTTAGCGTAATGGGCAGAAGCAAGAGGGCAACAGACACAGGGCAGCCAGAATTACCGCTCCTCACGGGAACTGCTGTAAGCTGAGCCATTTCCTGCAGATACTGATGACATCTCACAATCTCCAAAGTAAGCTAGACAGAGCTCTGGAGATATTCAAGACCTGCCTGGACAAGGTCCTGTGCAGCCTGCTGTAGGTGACCCTGCTTCGGCAGGGGGGGTGGACCAGATGACCCACAGAGGTCCCTTCCAACCCCTACCATTCTGTGATTCTGTGATTCTGTAGAGAGTGGAGATCTGGCCAATACCAGCCTTTAGAAGTCCGAGGAATGAGGAGACAATACTCTAGGTGCAAATTGAAAATGAGAGAGCCTTCACTGCCCCGAACTGCGTCTCTGCACAAACCAGCAGTTTTCATCTGAAGTGAGAATCTTCAAAACCCACAAAAGTGGGTTTGAGAATAAAATCGTTTACATCCAGGTAGCAGAGAAACTTCCAAATCTAAAAATTGTAGCACTATTCTTTCTAAACACAAAGAAATATATTGCCAATCAAAAGCTATCATATTTCTTATGGTGTATTTTCTCATATTTCTTTTAAGAAATGTTTTAATGGAATGTATTAAGAAGTACCTAAGAGCTCATTTCAATGACTTTAATTTTTATTTGGGAATTGATAGTAGGATTGCTTACACAAAATACTTTTGCAACAAAGTCCATCTCAGAAAGCAGACACTGCAAAAGGTGTGTAACACTCCCTATTAAAAATGTGTTTACTTCTCTGTGCTATGGATTGCTGTATGCTACTTTCCTCATCCTTGACGCAGTTCACTTCGCTTGCTCCCAGCAACTGACCTCGCTCCCTAGCTGTGACCTTGCAGGCCACGAGTGCTCTGCTCCTGCTAATCTGTCAGCAGGGAACCCATGGCACTTAACGTGTGCTAAACCCTGGGGAAGCTCTGGCCACGTGTCCAGCAAAGAAGTGCTTGGAAATGTTTCTGCAATTTTCAAAATAATCTCTTAGTTGGGACAAAGGGCACAAATAAAACAACTTCCATGGATAGAACTCAAGTCAGATCCAGGTCAAGTTTATTAGAATGTTTTTTGCTCACTTTCATAATTATGGAACACCTCATTTTGGTATAATCTTTCAGTTCATATTACAAACAACTTTCATGAGAAAAATTCATTCAGATTAAAACTAATCCATGTGAGGTTTTCTTTTAAACAATGCCAAAATTATGTTTTTCATTATTTCAGTCATGTTTTCTCCACATTCTTTGAACTTCAACCAACTCCTTCATAACTTTGCACGGGTGTGCAACTGGAATGCACAGACCATAAAATCACGTTAATGAACTCATCAAACTCCATCTTAAAACCAGTTGGGTTTCTTGACCATCCTGTTTCTTGACCGTCCTGTTTCTTTTGCAAGGTGGTACGGAACCTCTTGCAAAAGTTATTAGGACATTTTATGTTTCCAAACTAAAAGAAATACATTTATAACCATGTATCTCCATCTGCTACAGACTGCAAAACTGTTCTGACCAAACGTCTTTCTAAGAATAAATACCACTGCCTGTATGTAGGACTCTAAGCTCAGATTCCTGGTTAAAACAAAGTCTTGCCTGGAATATGAACTCATTCTCTTGGAATATAATGGAAGTTTTTCCAGTGATTTGTCGGAAGAATGCATGAAGCTACAAGATTTTCGTTAACATTACAATACAGATTTAATATCCTTTTGTTTTCTTCCAAACAGAAATGGTTCCACAGTAAGTATAAAGCTCATTTCTTTCTGTCAACTAGCTGTGGTAGCAGGTGTCCTTGCCTGAACAGAGCTGGACTAGATGACCTCCAGTGGTCCCTTCCAACCTCAACCCTTCTGTGATTCTGAGTAATCTCCTGTCCAAATCTGAAAACTAGTGAGTAGATAATGAAGAATTCATTCAGATGAAACATTCTTTTTAAGTCTGACTCTGATCTGTACCTTCAAAAGCTGTGGCAACCGTGTCTGGTCTGAAAGTTGGGACAGTTTCTTCTCCAGAGCAGTTTTACTTTCTTTACTTTTAGTTTACTTTTTCTCTTTATTTGTATTGACCGATTTATTTGTATTTGTATTGATTGTTTCTAAGTTCCCATTAATTCTTCCCAAAGAGGTTATAGAGTGTCCGTCCTTGGAGATATTCAGAACTTGACTGAGTATGACCCTAAGATATGTGATAAAACTTTGAAGCTGGGACTAACTTGAGGATGCTTTGAGCAGGGGGCTGCACCCACAGGGATTCGTGCCAACCTGAATTTCTGTATCTACTCTTTTTTGTTTTTTCAGTTTTATACTGAAAGTTAAGCTGACATTAGAAACAAAAATGTGACATTTTAAGGTACATTCCTCTCTCAACCACAGTCACTGAAAAAAAGGCAGACATTTTTCTTCTTAGTAAAACCTACCCTTTTACATTGCTACCAACTTGAAAAAGACACCTATATGTCTTAATTAAGGTCTCACACTGTTACAAGAAACATAATGTTGTCCTACTGTTTTTTTCATAATAAAAACAATTAATGAATAATCAGTGTAACTACTGATTGATACAGATTATTATTTATTCAGAGGCGAGCATATGGATAACCGTTGAGCAATTTCCACTTTTTAGGTATATCTTTTTTATTAAATATCCTTTTCAATCCAAATAAAATGGGAAATGTGCTATTTTCTGGGATGGTATATCAAAGCTACCTGTGTAATTACTGGTCCAGGTTCTTTTCAGAAAATGATCGATTGGTTCCAAAGAACAAATGATAGAATAATTAGAAACAGATTTTTCTTCCTTTACAGGAAAGTACACACCAACCTGGCTTGAAATGGTGTGAAGGAGCTGCGGGACTTCTCCACTTCCATTCAGGGGAATAAATCTTAGATTAGCCAGGAATTCTTTGAGTATGTCCGTTTTCTGCTCTGTTGTCTTTCTCTTGTGCCAGAATAGAAACAAGGAAGGCAACACAGTCTTCCGCTGGTGTAATCAACAGAGAACTCCCCTTGTACACAGGAAGTGGTAGTCAGACAAAGAAATTGGTTGGAAAGGCACACACACTCCACCGCCCCACCTCCCCTGATTCATTGCTGACTCCTTATTTATGAGGACATTGTTTTAAGTCATCGAATAAAGCAGAGTTTAATAATTACATACATCTATTTTTGCCATTCGGTCACTGAGTTGTGAACATATTTCCAGGCGGTCAGTTTATGTCCAAAATATGAGCATTGCAACAAAATATGCAATATCCACGCGAAGTCACTCGGTTCTTCACCGCATAATTGTGCGGAAGGTTTCTGAGTGAAATGTTAATTAAAATGCTTTTTAACCACTCTAAAAGACAACCGTGAATAAATTAGAGGATACAGTGATTTGAAAAAGACAGTAAAACCCCATTTGTGTACTGGTGTGTGCCTGGGAGGGGAAAGGGTCAAACCAATTTGAAAAGTGTAGAGCATGAAGTTCTGCATGATACAAACTTCACAATGCATAAAAGCTATGTAGTCTAAGTGCATACACCTGCTAAAGCAGGTGGGAAAGGGATAAAAATGTTGCTTCACTTTTTTCCTTGCAGACTTGTCAATGCTTTTAAAATCCTCCTAGTCTTTTGAGCTATTTCAGAGTTTACAAATGTAGTCTAGAGAAATGGATGAGGAAGTCTAGCACTCTGGAGAAGCAAGAAGAATCTTTTCATATAAATCGCAGCTTATTATGTCAGCAGTTTCTGAATTTTTATTTTTTTCAATTTTAATAATTTTCTCATTTTTTTCACTGGAAGAAAAGTTACTTTTTTTGAGAGAAGGATGGTCAGTTGTCCAGCAAACTGTATTTTCTTTTTACTTCCATTTCAGGTACAACCAGAATTTATGAACTCAAATTTGATGAAACTACCTTTCATGTGAACTATGCTGGTATTTCTCCTGTCCCCACTCCCCACACCAGGCTGTGGTGGTGCATGTGTTTTTATCCAGGAACACTCCTATTGCACGAATGTCTGGGAAACAGCCCCATGGGGTCAGGGTGAGAAAGGAGGGATATGATGTATTCTTTCATTTCTTGATGTCGGTATTCAGGGCCAAAATAAATCTGCCTCCTTTAACTGTTTACAGTTGAAACTCATGTCCGATTTCTAAATGCCTTTCTAAGGACAAATGTGACATTTTAAAAGGCTCGTAATCATGAGAAAGTAGGACTGTGGCTCTTTACCTTCCCATGGGCCAGTGCAATGTGGGAAGAAACCATGGGACTCCTTCTCTTTGTTGCAGCTATTTTCCTCTTCTGCCACCTAGCTCTAGGTGGCATTTCTTTGGGCTCCAGTCGCCCTCAATTCTAGGATGTGCCAAGACTTTACTATGATTTCACCATTACAGATGGGTGTCAGCCTTGCTGTTGTCCAGGCTGGCTGACTACCAGGCATGGACAACTGGACGTGTTCTATGCAGCAGCCACTTGTTCACCCGGTCAGCCTCAGAAATGGCAACTTGAAATGGAGTGCACAGCAGGGTCGAGGGACAATATCCCAAATTCTTAAGATACAGGGTCTTGCCAACAGGACAGCAATTTTTTCTTGTGCTGTTGCTGGCCTTTCATGAGGAAGGACTCTGCAGCTGCTAGAAAACATCTTGTCTTCTGCTGGCAGCAGTGTGGGGCCTTCAGGAGGCAGGAAACCTGCTCCCAGAGGCACTTCCCCAGGTGCTGATTGCTTGGACATGAAATCATACCAGAGAAATCAAATCAGACAGCATTACCTAATAAGCAAATTGCCCACTGATAGAAGTCTCTCAGACACTGTGAAGCAAACTTCAGTAAGGGGTGACTTTGGTGTGAAATAGCTGAGATATCAAGAACTGAACATTTCTTTCTTTGATATTTGCCTGCTGAAGATAGAAGTTTGTTAGGTTGCCTTTGGTAGATAAGTAAACAAACTCTCTAAGGATTTTCTAACAGGTGAGATAAAGGAACTGAAACCTTTCGTAATATATGACCTCTGTAAAGTGTGAAACCTATGAATAACTGAGATTCTTTCTGCTAAAGTATCATCCTACCTCTTTATATTTAAACTTGGTGTATACTTTTGTCATATTCATTTTGTAGACAGAACTGTGTTTGCGTTTGAAGAGGTAACAGGCATTATATGTTTCCTAAACCACTACTTTAATCAGAAAAAAGGTGAGAGAAGAAGCAACTAGCAGAAGTTATCATTCACACAGGCAGGAGGAACCAGAACTTATAGGAACAATAAAACTTCTGTGGACCTTGTAAGACCTTTGGGCTTAGGAATTCTGTAGTCTGGATGACATGGTTTCATATAGGGAAAATATTGGCCATATATTTAATGCAAATATAATAAACTTGATGATTAGACAATGCAATGTTATTTCTTATTAAAACAATTAATCAATTAGGTGACGTTTCAGTGGGTTTTAAGTACAATTTTTTTAGACTTTGACCTACTGTATCTTCTCTGGCAGTAACCATTTGCAAATGCTTAGCAAAAAAGGACAAGAACAGGACAGTTATACACTGACACTTTCCCTGGTGTGCCATTCCAGCTTTCAGCAATCTACAGTTTAGGCACTTCCAGAGCCAGAGACTGCATTTGCATCAGTGTACTTAATAGTTCCTAGTGAACCTTTCTTCCATTAATCTTTTCTAAAATTTACTTTCTGAGCCCATTTATAATCTGGCCTCTGCAACACCTTGTGGCAAGGAGTTACTTAATTTAATTACATTCTGTATGATAATTTCACTGGGTGCGCTTAGTCCTTCCATCACGAGAAACTATAAGAAGTTACAGAAAATTGCTGTGCTAGCCAACTTTTAAATATCTTTTCTTTTCCAAGCTGAGGAGTCCTGATTTATTTTTTCCTCACACATAAGCTACTGCATACCTCTGGTTATCCTTGCAGCATTTCTCAGTCCATTTTTCAGTTCTGTGCTATTTTGCAGATGAAATAAGAAAAGCTGGAAGCACTGATGCGGCAGGTAAACAGCGCTTCATCTGTGACCTAACAGTGGAATGAATTATTTTCTTTTCTTTTCCTAATACATTTTACATTTTATTTCCTTGGTGGATTGCTATTGAGAATTGACCTGATATTTTAAAATCCTCCTATAAACACTCCATATTCTGTTACATGCATAGCAATTGTCAATTTGTAATACATCATGGTGCACATATATTTCTTTCACTTCAGCTATTTTTCTTTGCATTTAAAGATTTCAAGTCTGCCGTTTTTTGCCATTTTGCTTTTTTCCCGTATTTATACAGTGTCATGAGAACATTCTACAACACTTCTCAGGATTTCAATTTCTTCACTGTCCGAATTATCTTTGTGTTGCCTACAAACTTCGTGGCCTGTGTAGTCTGTCTGTTTTTCAAAAATATGATTTGTTCATCACGGCCCAGGTCCTAACACAATTCTCTATAGGAGTCTTCTGGTACTGTCCAACAACGAGAATGCCAGTCTTTCATTCTTAAACTTATTGACACAGCCATCATCAAAACTGGCTCATGTTATACAAATACAAACCTTATTCCTACTTTTTCATATTTGTTTTCTTCAGTGGCTAAATAATTGCAAAAAAAGCTATCCTTGCGGAATATGTTTTAAATGATAGTACAAAATTCCAGGGAACAAGTGAACACAATTAATTTTTAATAAGTTCTGAATTAGTCTGTCTTGTTGAAGATAAACTTCAGATTTGATCAGTCATAAAATGAGTCTTAACTCAGTTTTAAAATATATCTGCTTTGTTTTGAATCTATGCGTGACAAGCATGAAATTTATGTTATTGTTCTCTTCAACTAGACAGAAATCATTACTTGAATCTATAGCATGTAATTTTGTGCAGGAAGCTGAGTTATATTTTGAGATTAATGGGGGAGAAAAGAAGTTGACAGTTTTAGGTCCTTATGTCTTTGGTTTATAAGACATTATGACATGCTTAATTTGGAGAATCACTTTTTTATATATTTATGTATGCACATTTTATCTCCTGGAAAGGACAGATATTCCTTGCCCACCTCCAACAGATGTCTATTATACAGCTTCAAATAAACAGCACTCCATAATAGCCTTGTGGAGCCTGATCTGGGACTCAGGTACCAAACCTTTTGAAAATCCCTCTAAATCCAGCCTAACACTTTTGTGCAAGTAAGCTTATCAATTGTCTTATCTCTGAAAGACTTAAATGTAACTGATCAATATTGTCTTTATAAAACCCTTCCTAAAAAGAAATGTCTTTTGTTCCTCTTTCAAGCTTTCTTGATTAAATAATATCCCTTTTGATATTCTCCTTATATTGAGTTTTCCAATTTTCTATCCCTTTCTTAAACCAAACGCAGTTCACGTGTGTATGAAACTTCTGCATTTTTTTTCACAAAGATTATTTCACAGGTCTTACTCCTATTTGAGTTCACATATCTGCATATTGGTTACAGCAGAACAACGTTTCTGGGCATGATTCTCACATGCTGGATCCTTAATACTCTGACCAGGGTTCTTTAGGCGTGCTCTTCACCCCATACTATCAGTTGACATTCATCACATGACAAAAATGAGAGGTGGCATAATACCATATGAAGGTGAAACTACTCATTTATCATCCCAAACTGAGAGTAAATCAACTGCTAATATTGAAAGAACTAAAAAAACCACACCAGCTGTGTTTTAAAAAATCTTCTCAATCAGTTCTATACTTTGGAAGAAACCATAGAATTTATATAACCTTTTCTGTACACCACATTAATTGAATTCATTTTATATAATTTATTTGAGGTAAATTTTTTTTTTTTTTTTTACTTTCTGCAGTTTGCAGCCAATTAGAAATAAAACTTTTTCATCTTTCTTGGCAACACCAAACTTCCTTGGGTAACTCAATTTTGCAAGAAAATCCCCTCATGTTAAAGGATTTCTTTGTTTTTAGTAAGTTTTTCAAGTTGCTTTCAGAAAATATTGTTGAATAAAACCAGCTACTGAATATGCTGAATGTGATAACTGTCTTGAATCCTTATTTTTATTTCTTGGTGGATACGTTCACTTAGTTCGCATTTAAATTTCTGCTACTTTCCCTTACATTGTTTTTAGTAAGCTTAATTGTTAATACAATTTGTCTATCATTACAGTTTCTTTTCGTGGCTGTGTCTGGCACACATTGTTGATATATTCTGAACTGATAAAAGATATATGTGTACTGATGGGAAACATTCATAACAGTTAATGTAGGTCATGAAAATAAGTTATGGTACCAAGCAAGACATTTTTATTATCTTAGCTAAACATTTTTTGATTATCATTAGTCCAGGGAGATTTGCTACTTCCTGAACTGAAGTTTGGGGTTTTATTGAGTTGTTTCTTCTCCTTGCTTCCTCCCTTCTTGTCTTTTTTAAGCTTTAAATGCTTGACATAACCTGCAATATATTTTGTTGTACAAAATTAATTCATTTCCTCACCTCAGTGAGAGCTGGAAGTATACACTGACCAAATATAATTGTGAAATGTCACTCATTAATTAGCACAGTGTTTCCAAATCTCTTATTGCCACTCTGCAATCCTCATTTTCCTTATATTTTATGACAAAATCACACCCACAACACCAAATTGGGTGGTAATTCCAATTTAGGAGAAAGAGGCGTATTGATTAAAAATATCCATGAGGGAACTCGAGCTGTTTTGGACAATGACACAGCCTCTGATTTCAGGAGATCAATGTGTGGTCCAGTGCAGTAAAACCACTACCAATGGAGAATGTACCAGCACTGTTGTTCCGTTTCATGTCTATTAGCTGGTACTGTACTTCACGTACCACTGAAACCAATAACAAAAGAATTATTTTAGAAATAAAGCATGTAAACGTTCTCACAGTCTCTCTTCTATTCTGGCATTACCACAACTGCTAGAGGAAAGATGGACCAATAAAATTCTAGGAATTATTAGAGATATTAAATTCACAGAATCACAGATCCTAACATTGATTACTGTTTTCACTCAGGGCAGAATAAACCCTGAAATAATTGCTTTGAAACATGTTTATTTTGAAAATATTTATTGTAAAATTACTTTGAAATTTTTGAAATAAATAGAAAGCTATTAATCTATTTCTGGTTTCCATTTTAAAACTGATATGATAAAAAAGGCCAGAAAACAAAATTCTCTTTCATGCATGCACACTGGTTTCATTTGTTCAGTCTGATCAGGACCAATGTTCTGTGACACTAGGGATGAATCACATGCCATAAAAGGTTGATAATCAGAGAATCACTGGCACTAACAATCTGTGTAAAATCATCCATAATGTATTACTGTGAAATGCTGACTTCTGTGTTTAGCCTGTTTTTCTATTCACATTTTGTCTGTCAATAGACTCTGTTTTTTTCATATATGTCCATTTTAAAGTATTCAAAATATCTCCTAATCACAATGTACTGAACTCTGTTCTCTTTGAGCTTGCTGCAAAAAAACCCAAAATCTGGGACTGACTTACTGGACAAGAGGACATAGAACAAAAGTTACTTCTTCAAGGAGTCTGTCAAAATATGTCCATGCCATATCCACAGACACACTATGAATATACCTACCCTTGCCATTGTCTTGACAGATCCCTGTTCCCAGTAAACAATAAGGGCAAGCAAAAGAAGTTCAGTACCACAGCCTCTCTTCTAGTTCTTTTAAGTTCATCACTTAGAGAATGGTTATGATCTAGGCTTGTACCATATTCTTTAAAGATCTTCCACTCGACCGTCGTCCTTACAAGGGAAAAGTTTGCATTGAGGAAAGTAATAAAAATGGCTTTTCCTTTAGAGAAAATAGTGGTAGTTCTGCATCTGCAGAGTGTGCAGAAGCCCGGATGTAATCAATTATTTTTTTTGCTCATGCACATGATAAGAGTTGAATTATGTGAATTCTCCCCTATTAACTACTCAGGGCTTTTCACTTGTCCTGACTGTAGTCATAGACTCTGTTATATGGCAGGGAAAGTGATTCTGTGCTTGTGTTTGTTCTGGTTCTGCAGAAAATCCTACTCTTTTTCTATGCTATGGTTGCTATGGCAATGCTGAATTGATGTTTTATGTCTTCTGGTATAATTCCTGACACCACACACATACACACATCTATCAGTAATTTTGCCCCTGTATTTGGCAGCCTGGCCAGGAGGTTCTCCTCAAGAAATCTTGCTATCACTTTCTCTAGAAAAAATACATTTGTTCTGCCATTGCTGCGAGCTGTTCAAGTGCAGGCACAAGAGTGACATTAGTTTGACAGGCCCTTTTGGAGGGACTTTGTAAGGTACCAAATGGTACATTCTCACCAAACAGAGTAGAACAGCCTGTGCTGAGGATTTTACTTCTTGCCCCCTTCCCTTACCTCACAATCCTCGTCCCAATGTTATCTAGCTGTTGCAACCAAGAAGCCACATCCAGCCAAAGCCTTCCTGCTAGATTGAAGCATGAAGCTGAATTCATTAATTACACAGATATCCTCATGCATAAACATTTATACCACCCTGGCATATGAGATAACTTGTGAAAAGGAAAGATCTGAAACATGGACACAGTTTTACACACTCTTCACACTGTCATTGTGACTTTTGCCATGTGCTGGAAGTGCGTTTAAAACAAGTTACTGTGTGCAGCTGCCTGCCTTCCCTGTCACAGCTGCATGCCTCACTTCATGGACTAGAGAAAGCTGTAGTAAAGGTAGGGCAGAGAGGTATAAAAAGAAGTATTTGTTGCAAAGCAAGAGCACATCTTATTCCAGTTCTATCAAAAGATTTTGGAAACTGAAGGAAAAATGTATTGCTTTGAGATTAATATACATCACTGGGTTTACGACCTCTATGTTATTTCCTGCCCAGTTCTGCCTAATTAATGACAAAGGAATGTGTTTTATGATTATGATGATGCAAATGTTCTCTGGCTTGCTCAGACTAGTAATAAAGCTGTGTCTGCTGAGAATGGAGAAAATGGATCAAATGACAAACGATCTCATTCAATATTACCTGAATTTGAATGATTTTGAATTAAATATTGGCTGTTAATGTATTTTAGAAAAGGAATACCTATTGTGCGCAACCTGCAGTATTTACTGTTATTGGATCTGATCCTGGTTACTGCCAGAGCAATAAAAGGTACTCTGAGATGATATTCAATGGGGCAGCTAGCATTTTTTGTAGACTTGGGACCCTGTGCAGTAGGTTTGGGAGGGAACAGAAACAGAAAATATGGCAGCAGAGAGAAAGGTTCTGCTCTGCTGCTGCACCGACAAGTTCTGCTGCAGACACCTCAGAGACTATAATTAGCTCTTGTAATGTGTAACAGTCCAGAGGGGACCCAGATTTGGGGCAACAGGCACAAATTGAAGCATAGGAAGTTCCGTCTGAACTATTTTGAGACTATTTTGGTTAAATACTACCTTAATGTTGGTCTGCTTAAGATTAGAAGAGAATTGTTATTGTCTAAGTCTCTTGAAAAAAAATGATAATCCACAGTACACTGGAATTTCCAGTGACCTGAATCTAGGATGTGATAATGTCTTTCCCCTTTCAAAATAAATGTAAAGAATATCTTTACGTTTATTTACACCTAAGGTGAATCTAGGATTTGATTAAATTACTCATCTTCTCAAGCAATGGCATGAAGATAAGACAAATTAGAAGACCTGACATCTCATAGTCTCCAAGCGAATGATGCCAGAGTAAGAATTTCCACAATTTGGACTTCAGCTAAGACTGTGGTGTTGTAAATTATAAAAAATTTACTGTAGTAGCATTATTTTAGCCATTTGTTCTGTACTGGTCGCTTTGGATCCTGATGCAAAATTAGAAACTTCATCAGCCTCCATTGTACAGCCATATATAATTCATAAAAATTTCCCTGTCACAAAGAAAGCTCAGTGCTTAACTATGGCAAATAATCATACATGTTGACAAAGTGTCGTGCAGTAATGAAGCGATCATGCTCTAAAGCTCAGAATAAGCAGTCAAATCAGGAGTTCATTACCTGAGCCACTTCACAGACTCATAGTGAAAGTCTTTGACAGGAGTTTAAAATTAACTCTGTGGGAACTGCAAAAGCAAGGGCTAGAAGGAGAGAAATTAAGGTGTTAGGAACTGTTGATAATATTGAGTAATTAGCAGTGCAGCTTGATAATATTTTCTTGTTTATTAATCATATGAATAAAGATATTTGGATTCTTTCAGTAGTGCCCAGTGACAGGACAAGGGGCAATGGGCACAAACTGAAGCACAGGAAGTTCCATCTGAACATGAGGAAGAACTTCTTCACTCTGAGGGTGATGGAGCCCTGGGACAGGCTGCCCAGGGAGGTTGTGGAGCCTCCTTCTCTGGAGTTATTCAAGACCCACCTGGACAAGGTCCTGTGCAGCCTGCTGTAGGGAAAACACTTCAATAAAGGACAAGTTTGGGCAAATGCATGCCTTACTTGGGATCTGAATAATTTCACAGTATAATTAAAGAATTTTTAAAGGAAATATTTTAGAATCCAGTTTTAATCAACCAATCAATGAATCAATAATCAGCATTCTGAAGTCTTAGAAAACTGTCATCAGCAAACAAGTGTTGAAAATTTAGAAAGGGACAATTAAGAATTAAATACTAAGTAAATATATCCAAACCACTCTTTTAACACTTGCTAATCAGAGGAAAATTAATGGACTAGAATTTCATTCAAAACTTTTAAAATGCTTTAGAAATGTGTGCAACTCTTTCCACTTATAATCAATTTTCACTGAAAATTAAAATTAAAACCAGAATACAGAATATTTAAGTCTCCAGGATTCATTTTACATTTTGTTTTTGCCTGTCCCCTCTCTGAATAACCTTTTACATTTCTCTCCTTCAACAGAGATAGCTGAAAGAGAAACAGGAGAGTGGAAAGAAAAACCTTTCCTCCCTGCAGCCTCCAAATTTGGGACCGAAAGTTTTTTGATGAAAACCATGAAAAATCATTCTTTATTATTAGTTAATTAAATTCATTTCAACTTGTGACTTTTCTAAGGTTTATAGTCTAAGCTGTTATAACAAGAAGGTCTAAACCATTCAGCTAACTTTTATTTGGTTCAGCATGTTTGAGCAAGACAAGCATCCATATAATAGATTAACTTCACAAGTCACACATTAATGACCATTTCTAATTACGTTTTATCTTTTTTTTTTTAATTAGTTTCAATTGAAACTTTCAGAAGTTCAGTCTGTCATTTCCTCATGGAAGTCAGGACAGTATGTAATTGTGCTGCCTTCTGAGAACTGCAATGAAAGTAGTTTCATCATAAAGAAATTTTAACCAAAAGAAACTAGCAGTGAAAGATTAATCTTGAAGAAGTCCTCCCCAAAACAGCATTCCTATGGGAGAATTCTCCCTGGGAAAAGGTTCGCAAAAGATGCCCCATCGTATTTCTTCCAGATGGGGTATCAAATAAAAATGCAGTGGAAATGGGGGAGACAGTCTGACCTGGATCAGCAGCTTTGCCGTGAGCGCAGGGAGGAAGTCAAAGTGGTGGGCGTGTAGGAACAGAGCCAGGACCCGACACCTTCGGACAGAAGCGAGTGTCGCTGTGGTCCTGGGAGAGGCAAACAATTCCCTCTGCAGTGGGAGCAATTCAGAGCACTTTCAGTTAGGGTCCTTGAGGAAAAGGCGCTCAGGCCTTTCATCAGCTGCAACAGGAACCTGAACAGCCTTTCCAGGCAGAGGTTAGCCTTTGAGAGTGTCTTCAGTGACGGTCAGGTCTGGAGACAAAGTCACGCTGAGGGATTTGCTGAATATTGAGGTTGGGGAGGACAAGAGGGAGAGTGCCTGGGGGAGCTGGAAGTGGGGTGAGCTCTCCCAGGAGTGGTTCCTAAACCAGATGTGAGCACGACAGCATGTTCCTCTCTCTCTCTTTGAAGAAAGCCTGAAGCTGTCTGTGCTTTAAGCCTGGGATAGCTGAAATAAGAATGTTCGTTGAAAACTCTCTTTTGCTGCATTTTTGTTCCCGCTACTGCTTTGTCTTTCTTGCCCCTCTTCTGTCTAGTCATTATTTGGGTGAGGAGGGAGACTATTTTTGACCTCAATCTCTGCCACTTCACATACTCTTAAGGATGACAATGCTGCAATAATGTCTATAGCTATCTTCCATGGTTTGTTTCAACAGCTTCTGCATTTTTTACTAGTCTGTGTCATTCTCCAACTCCTTCCTTCCTTCTTGAGCGTTTCCTCTGATAATTCCTGGATATAGTCTGGGTCAGTTGTTATAGCAGAAATCCTTACTACTGTATGATTTGGCAGTGGTAGCTGTAACAGTACAGTAACTTTTCCAGAAAACAGGGAATAATTGCAGAGCATCGTTTTGGCGGTCAGGCATTTTAGAGATTCAGCTCCAGATAAAAACCCAGCTGTCTGAGAAGGTGCTTGTTTTCCTGAACCTTAGCTGGAATATTCTTAATGCTTTATCCTTCAAAACCTCCTGGGTCTGCTAGCTCCTTCCAGATAGCTTGAAGTTTGTACTGAGAAAATGGAACTATTTTGTAAGAGGAATGTGTCAATTCAAGTGGTAATAAGGTGCCGTGTGCAGATACCCTTTTTCTCTGCTTTGAGTGATGGTAGGGGTTCTTTTACATTATATAAACATTGATGTTCAGTATAACTTTCTTTCAAGAATGTGAATGTTTTGTCTTCTATTATATTTTTTAATGATTTTTAAATTATTTTAACATCTTTGAGATTTATATTTTTGCTAGGTTACCATGTTTGAATAAGTCACCCATTGTACTTTGAAGTACCATGCCCACATCAATCCGTGGGAGGTGCAAAATGTCAAAAGCTTTTGAACTTGTAATTCAAAGACTATGTTCTACCTACATACCAAGAGCCTACAACACCTAGAAGCTCACAGGGATTGCCAGCACCCTCGGAACGGTGACACACAGATACAAACTGACCTAGTCTCCTTTTGGATTGAGGGTCGAGTCGAACTCCTTGGAAATGAGCTGTTTGCAGGTAATTCAACTCTGTTTTGGGCCAAAAGAAAGCTGCCTGCTTAAGAAACACTGAAGTCCTCATCATAAGAAAGTTTTAGTGTGAGAACATCCTTTTAGGGCTTTTGAAATGTTAAAACTTTCCCTCTGTTGGAGTGAGTTGCCTGTCCTGACCTTTTTAAGAGCAAGCAGATGTCTGTAGCTGTAAAGCAACACATCTACGCATCATTAACGAAAACATCAGTTCCATATAGCAAATGAAGCTCTATTATTTACCTGAAGTGGTTTTGGAAGAGATTGTTAATGATTTTTCATTTAAAAGTCAGGCCTCAATATAATGTACTTTCGGAACATCTTAAAGGCTCTTATTTTGCCTGGGTGGTAGTTTCTACTCATACTTTCCAAATGCAAGGATGTGCATACATAAAGAAGCACAAGCTGTATCAGTTTCAGTTTAAGTTACATACTTAGCAAATGTCACTCATGTCTTTTAGCTATTACACTTCAGCTGACACTAGAAATGCACTGATGTAAAATCTCCCCCTACTATTTCCTGCAAGTCATAGGATTTTTTTAATTATCTGCATAAATGCACTTATTAGCACTGTTAACCTTTAAATAAAACTCCCATTACTGCCGTCAGTCACCTAACTGGTCTTTCCTAACCCGCTTAAGCTCATTACCTGTTCCTCCGTCTTTCATATCAGCTTCCTTCTGTGGTGGAGAACTGAAAACCCAGCAGTGCACCCAGGGCTCAGCTAGCAGAGGTTGCCTGGGCAACCGGGATACAGGAATTGGAGGTGTGGATAGTGGCAGGAGGAAAAGAAAATCTCTAAAAGGGGAAAAGTAATATCCAAAACACTCTTTATAAATACTTTGCCATTTGTGAAACTGTTTGTAAGTACTCCAGGGTAGCTCAGTATTGCTGTCTGAGGAATGAATCCTTGCAGTGAGAGGCTACAAGAGCTCAGGTAGCAGTTGAGCACAGGGAAGGTTAGTGTGATCACAGCCTAGAATTATCCATAGAGAAAAAAAAGAGTTCTGATACAATAAGGCTTTCTATTTTAGAAGAAAAGGTATAACAGTATCTGACAGCCAGATCTAGAAAAGATAAATGCATTCAGACTAGAAATAATGTATGCATTTTTCATCAGGAGAGCGTTTAAGCTTTGAAGAAACTCATCTAAGGATTTATCTCTCCCTATAACTTAATAAGCGTCTCTTTCTAAAAGATATTCTCCAGGTTCTAGATAAACTATGGATTTCACAAAAACATCACTCAGTATAAATCATCAGGTTGCTGTCTTCTCCAGTTCAAATAGTTCCTAATAGATTAAAGTTTACAGGGAGAAAACAGAGCAGAATAAAGTCATTAAAAAAAGGTATCTCTTATGTCTTGCGATGAGTAAATACTAACATGTTGGATCAGACCAGTACTCCAGCTAGTCTAATGGTCTTCATTTTCTACGTCCTGACTGAAGCTTTTCAGACAATGTTTTTTTGCAGTAGTTAGTTCTGGAAATTCCTTCTCTCCAGAGTCTGTCTCTTTTTAGTTCCGATGGGTAAAAGGGTGGCCTTGGCTATGAATATGGTTTACTACTTGCAGACTTTTCCACTGCTCTGTATTTACTTCCCTGGTAAATATAAACATTCTAGGCATTTTTGTCATCCATATTTTTTTTACGCTTAGACACAAACTTTTGTTTTATACACGGTTTTGTTGCTAATTGACTTCTGTTGCTAAATTACATGTTTTTCCTTACTAGAATTTAGCCCCAAACCTTAGTGACTGGTGTTAACGTGCATATTTTCAGTGGCCAGAGATCAAACCCAAGACTATTTCTCTTTGAATTCAAGTTGTATCTGTGAAGTATTTTGTGGTTTCCAGCGCTGAAATCTTGCTCACATTTTCATTCCAGTAAGAGACAAAAATCTCAAGAGAACAGTTTGGGTAATTTCAATGATAAATATAAAACTTATTCCTGACCACAGCTTATGCCGTGACAACTGGTTACTAAGTCACTTGAAAAAATATCTTGCAATTTTCTTAGTCACTCTGCTTAAATGTCTGCCTGTTTTTAGAAGTGCTGTTTGTACATCAGCCATCTCAGAATCACAGAATAGTTGAGGTTGGAAGGAACCTCTGGAGGTCATCTTGTCCAACCCATTCAACCTCCCTGCTCAAGCAGGGCCACCTAGAGCTGGTTGCCCAGGACCTTGCCCAGACAGTTTTTGAATATCTCCAAGGATGGATACTCCACAACCTCTCTGGGTAGCCTATGCCAGTGCTCGGTCACCCTCACAGCAAAAACCTGTTTCCTGATGTTCGGAGGGAACGTCTGTGACAGAGGGTCCTTAGCTGTGGTGAGCCAAGTAGATGGAAGATAATTAAAAAGTACTTCATCCTAGTGTCCAAACGAAGTGTGTAGTGCAGGACAGTCTCTCACAAAATCTTCCGTTCATTTCAGGAAAAGAAAGATACAAATCTTGCAGCTCCTGCTGACACGTCCTCAGCACTGTCAGCCACCTGTGGATGCAGGGTTTGGCATTGGACATGTCCGTAATTCCAAAGGTGTGAAATGTTACCATCAGTCAACTCAACAAGTATTTTTCTTCTCAGATTTAGCCCTCAAACCCACAAATTTCATCAGCAAATGTTGCACAAATATATAAATTGGGCAGCGGCTGGGACCTGCTGCCTTTAACTCTCTAATCTTTCCTGAGCTGTTCTTTAAGTTACTGCTACAGCTACTTGATTTCCCTCCCCAGCATTACCATTTGTTGAGTTTTTAAAATTATTATTTTTTATTTAATTGTTTCTTTTTGTTTGAATGGTGGAAGATTAAAGTCATGCCACAGCGATGCAGCACTAACTCTGGTAACCAGCCCTGGTGATGTTATGGCTGTGTCACAGCGGTCACAATGTTGGTGGTGGCCATGTAACAGAGGAGTCATTGACATAGCCCTGGAGGGGTACAAAAGGGCTGCACCAGCCCAGTCTGGCAGGCATCCAGGAGACCCGAGCAAGGGCTGAGGGAGAGGGCATCTTCTTTCTATAGATAACTGGAAATGCGTTTGACTAAACCATGACACGCTCCTATCATCTCCCTTATTGGCATCTCAGCTGGAGAGCTATCAAGATGCCACAGGACAAAGATAACCCAAACCTATACCCTATTATGATCTCACAGGGAGATGGAAATTCGCCCCCAGCCCTGGGCAAAGGAAGATCCACACCCTGTTTCCAGGGTAGCTGAGGGCTGGGTCCTGTAAAGGAGCTCTAGTTATGATCCCTTGTGACATACTGGCCATGTCATACTGGTCAGAGCTCTGACCAGTGCCACATGAGCTCCAGGGAACAGCCCTAGCAATGAGGTGGCCACAATGGCACAACAGGCAGAACACTGGCAGTGGCCCAAGCCACAGTAGGTTTGGTGACATGACTGGCCCAAGATGGGTGTCTCCTAGCTGTCAGGGAGATGTGAGATGGACAGCCTTCAGGTGAGGCTGGGGGAGCCCCGTGCAGGGAGGTAGAGGCTGCTCATGCTGATAGGGGAGGCTTCTCTATTTGTTGATTCTTTTGTTACAGCTGGACACTGACAGGGATGTTAATAAATCATGGCACACACCTGTCCTCTCCTTCCTTAACCACTCAGAAGGAGAACTGTCAAAGTACTACAGGACAAATAAGATGGCCCCAGCCTATACTGTCTCGATCTTACTGGGAGATGGAAGGTCCATGGAGAACCCTGGAGAAAGGGACCTCCACATCCGTTTTCCCTGGGTGCCTGAGAGCTGGATGCTACGTGAGCTACGGGCAACAGCCCTTGTGACGTACTGGCCATGTCACAGCAGACTGAGCACTGGTGGTGGCCCGAGGCACAGTGGGATTGGTGATAAGGTGGGCCCAGGATGGGTGTGTCCTTGCTGTCAGGGAGATGAGGGATGTACAGCCTTGATGTGATGCTGGTGGACCCCTGTGCAAGGAGGCAAGGGCTGACCATGGCTACATGGGGTTGGATACCACGTCTGTTGATTCTTGTGTTTATTTAAGCCTCAGTCCTTGACTGGAATAAAGGAGTTCCTGGTATTGTCCTGTTCCCTCCATCATCTGCCACTAAGCTGGAGAATGTCATGACTTTCTACATGGACATTTACCTAAGGACTACGGAAACACACATAGCCTTGGCTAAACCAGTACCCACGCTCTCTGTACCCCGTCATGATCCTATGGGCAGCTGGAGGGTCCCTGCAGAGACGTACATAGGGAGCTCACCACCAATGAACTTCTCTCTGCAAAACTTGTCTTAAAATAAATTTTCTGATTTGTGAACCCATTGGCTGGCTTGTACTGTATTTATTTTAAAACCTTTTGGGACTTTTCCTTTTACATCAGGAACGCATAAGTCTCAATTTCGTAGGAACTGGGGCAAAAAAAAATTCACTGCATATTAAGCATGATATCTAAGATTAAAATCTGCAGGCATGTATATGTAAACCAGTTTCTACCTGATCTGAGCAATGTCGCAAATGTATATGATAAAGGAATCAGCAGATCCTTCAGTAGAGTAACTGAACCCAACTGGATCCTTGTGAGAATCCCTTTCACATCTAGACTTCAGATCTTTGATGGACTCTTGAGGATACAGGAATGAAGAAAACTTAGGTTTAGCATCAGAAGAGACAGAATGAGCGCAGCAGGAAAGCTGAAGATCTCACTTTGATTTACGGACATGAACTGTCGCACTCAATAATAATTAATTTCATTGATGGTGCTGAAATTAGTGTCTCTACCAAAAAAAATGACAGGAAAACCCTCAAGTGAAACAACAGAAAATGCCCTCATTATAACTGTACAATACCTAGACTGAAATTTTTTTTCCTGCCATGCTGGTAGGACTACTAATGTCATGAGCAGCTGAACCACTTGCTACTCTAGCAATATGAGCTTTTTTAAAAGATGGGCAAATGCAATGTACTGTGAAGTTGCATGTGAGGACCTGTGCTTTAAGGTGTAAGGAACACACTGCACAGCAGCCAGCTGACCTACATTTACAGCTGAAGATGTAAAGCTGACCCAGAGGGAGCTATGTCTAACCTACAGACACAGAAGGAGTGCTAGTCGAATGGACCATGTATTTTAAAACGATAAACCAATCAGAAGTAGCAGCATGTGGAAAGGGTTTTCCTGCCGCCCTGTGTAAGAAGCAAGCCAGCTCAATATAATGTGATAAGCCACTGCTGGCAGGGAAACACAACTCAGAGTAACTCCTACCTCCTTGGCGTGCTGTGCTGCAGGGAGGAAAGCACGCTTCTGGCACGCAGGGGCAAACCCAAGCTTGGAGGTGATTTCAGCCTAGGTGCCAGCAGCACATGTGATGGCAGTGTGGGGTGAGCTGGACAAACTGGGTGAGCCCTGGAGCTCTGGTGCAGGCAGCAAGGCTGCAGCAGTGCCAGTGCCACTGTGTTTTCGCTGCCGCCAAGCCTGTGGCATCAAAGCTCACACAGGTAGCAACACCCAGCCCCAAATCCAGCTTGTCGCATCAGCATGGATAGCCTTCAACAAAAGTAGAGAGGTAAACAATGCATTGTAGGATTGCTGGGATGTGAAGAGAGAAGACAGAGGTAAAATGTTCCCCCCTCAGGCACAGTGGTGACAATTGCACCAGCACAAGGAGAGATTCACACACACTTGGGACCAGATTTTTAACCCCCATCAAAGTAACTCTGTTGAGATCAACACAGTGCTGCTTCACACTGTATGAGGATCTCCTTGTTGGCATAAATCAGCTTTAGAAAAACAAGCTCCCCGTTATTTTGCGGAGTCCTGCCCCAAATACATTGACTTTTTTTGAACAGAGCCTTCCCCATCCCTCTGTGGAGCTCCATGGTTGTATGACAGGTAAAGAGCACAAGAGGAATTACTGATGCAGTGGAAAAGGAAAGGTGTAAAAGAAAAATTTTAAATTACTACAAAACAAAAATGCTTATCCTACACCTGCCTATTAGAGTCAAACCATAAGCATTAATAAAGCCACCTTACTTATAGTTAAATTCCGTCACACCAAACTTTCATTCCCAGCAAGCAAGAGTGACAACTCTATACTCTGGAGTTTTGTAAGACAAAACCAGAGCAAGGAAAACAGCTCTGCTGTGCTCAGTAAATGTAGGCAAATAACCACAGCAGGAAACTATCATTAATAAGGTCCAGTCAGAAAAACATCTCCCAGATTACTCAGTGTTATTTCTCTTTTCATTTTGTTTTTATTTGTTTTCAGAAATCTAACCATCTTTATTCAAAACTATACAGAGATAGGACTTTTCCTGGGACCAGCTGATGTGTTTTCGCGGCGTTTAGGGAAAGCTTGAAACCCAGCCATCGCAGCAACGCAAACACCTGACAGGTGCAATAGCCTCCTGGAAGCCAGTGCAGCTTGACTGTGGTGTGGAGTGGGTACGAGCTGCTGAGGGACAGCCGCCCGGCTCACCTGCGGCCCGGAGCTTGTGCTGGTGCAAGCCGCTGCAGCGGGTGTCCCTGTGTATCACAGACTTGACTGGGTCAAGTTTGGTCTCATGAAGAAATCACCATCCGTGTAGGGTCTTCATGGTGTTTCTGTGATGCCAGTGAAAAGCATGATGTCCTTATGTTGGAGCTGTCATATGACATAAACTTGGAAACAAAACAATCATGCTTTCATGTATCGTATCTTTGTCCCTCCACCCGCATACAGCCTTGTACCAGCTGACTGAATATTTCTGTTTTTAAATTAATCTTCTATGGCCATTGTATTAAATAAGGGTAGGAGGAAGGATGTTTGATTTTCAGCCCAGGAAAGAACATTTAATATAAAAATATAATCTGCTGCAAAGGAACTGCTTGGGAAAATTCCTGTTTCTGGCCCCCATTCTGGAAGAAGGAAAAATAATTCAAGTGTTCACTGATTCTTTCCTGAAACAAGAGCATTTTCCCTCCATGCTTAGTTTCAAATGTAATCATGTATGTTATAAAGGTCAGAGCATTTACCCATTACTGGCCCTACAAATCTTCTCAGTTCCTCAAGTCAGTTCCAAATTTTACTCTCCACAGACAACATTTCAGCAATGCTTTGTGGCCAAAGTCAGGCACCTTTTTACTTTTGGTAAACAGAGAGCTGTCTATTCATTCAAGGAAGATAGATCAGAAAAACATTTAAAGGGTGATTACAGGATTCAACAGCTTAAGCCTCTGCATAAGCCACTTTTAAAAAGCTAAGAAGTCAGTGGGTTTAAAGCTACTTTTGACAAATTTGAAGATTTTACTCTACAGTGATTTACAAGAACCTGAGGAGATGACAGATCATCCCACATAGCCCGAAACAGCCTCACAAACATCTTTTTTGTTTGCTGCATTTGGGGAGTTTTCCGTCTCATCTAAGAACGGAAGTAGTGACCAGCACGTATTCCCCATGGCAAATTACATCTTCCCTAAAACCTGTACCGGTCATCTGGATTTATGAAACACTGCCGAGCTCTCTGGAGGGAAAGCAAAGTAACAAGTGTGTGATCCCTCTCTAGTCCAGCCTGAAAGTGAGAAGCATGTAGCATCAGAGAGAATATTTGTTAAAAAATCTTTCCTAAAATGTCATCTTAAAGGAGAACTCAGGTCTGCTGGGGAAGCATTTTACATATTAACACTAGAGTGTTGGCTGGAGGATCACAACACTGCTTGTTTTCACAGTGTTTTAAGTGCCTTATATTCAAGTTCCATAAAGTAGCAACTTAAACAATTACACAATCTTTTCAAGGACTTTTGCCTCCACTTTACTTACAGGTGTGGAGAACAATTTTTTCAGCTTTATGCCTTGCACTAATGCTCCATGTGAGAGCTTCTTCTAGCCCAGACTCCCACAGATAGCCACATTTTACTGATTTTTTCATCAAAGGAGTGACGCTCATCTGGACCCATTTCACTGGGCACATGCATGGTAGGGAAATGCACCGTCTGCCTTGGGTTTTAAGCTATCATGTTGTACCTGTTATTTGCAGAAGGATAAGGGGGCACAAATCACAGCTTATATGGAGCAATGACTTTGTTTGTGCAGTCTGGCCATTTGCTACTCTCAGAGAAGAAGTTCAGACTACTCTGGGGGCTGACAGGGTTGCGGCAGGTTGTGAGTGGCCGTAGGTTGCTATCTCACTGATGAAGCTTGACCAAAGCAAGACCAAAAGGCTTTCCCTCCTCTCCTCCCCTGCTTCCTTCCCGCATCTCCTGGCCCTCAGAAAGATCACAAGAAAACTGTGAGGAAGGAGGAAACCTTGTGCTTTTCTCCTTCATTCAGGGAACCAGAAGCATACATACATGCATGCTTTCTAAACAAAGAAAATTACATCAAAGAGATGACCCACAAGTAATCAGTATCATTTTGTGATAGAAACACCTCCGGAAGGCCCCAGACTCTGGCTGCCCACTTGGATCAAAGCAGCTACAACAACTACACTGTAAGAGAGGACATGAGCTGCTCTGGAGAGATCCTGTCACTCATCCGTCTATTGTGAGAGTGAGTGCAGAAAGCCAAGCTGTCGCCTAGCTCAGTGAAATTAATTTTGCATAGAAATGGGATATACAAAAAGGTTTATTTAAAATAGATCTCATCAAACAGAATCTCTAGAGTCAAACTTTGGCAACATCAACTAAAAATGAAAATTTACTGGTTTCTATTTAAGTAATGATATGTAGTTGTGGATTTTTTTCATATTTTAGTCGAAGAACACATCCTATATCTTCTCATAAACCACCACCACCACCAAAATAATACCACCTTTCTTCCCAGATGCATACACAGTACTATTATAGCTCCCTGCTATAGTTTGATGAGAGTTGAAGTTCTTTGGAATATATTTTTCAGGTACAGATATACTATAAATATATACATACACTCTGTGTAGTCAAAACCAGCCAATCAGTTCTGCTTTGTGCAAGAAATAAGGTGAAATAAACACAGTGAAAAATGCTTGGGTTTTAGTTGTATTGTTTGTTGAATGACTTGGTTGCTGGTTCAGTAGGAGAGCCAGCCCTTACCTTCCTCGTTTTGACAGCAGGAAGACAAACTCGTTATGAAAATAATAAAAAAAGGGGATGACTAGCCGCACCCTATCCTCAGAACCCTTACTTTACTTCCCTCCTTTCCTCCTTTTTTTCGTTATCTCATGTATTTTCAGTCCAGCAAGGCAGTAATCACACTATTCCCCTGCCATGTTCAGTAACTGGGTGCACACCTTTATGATTTGGTTTCAGGAGGCTCCATTTTCCCTGTGAAAGTTTTCAGGGCAATTACTAATAAGAAAAAGCACAACACTGCATGGATTTCTTTTTTTTTTTCCCTTTCCTTTCTGATGACAGCTCTCAGGAATAAAGAAGTCGCTCTTCATTAAGTCTGATGAATTAACATGCAGGTGTCTGTAACACGCTGCCACTTTCTTCTCCCCTTTGTAAGTCTGTGCGGATTCACAACAACTCTTTCTACAGACAAACTGCTTTTAATGCGAGGTTTATCATGTTACACTTCCGTTCCAGGATACCTGGGGCTGGGACTATGTCACTATGCAAAGGCAAAATCTTTTTACTTCTGCAGATGTTCAGCCAAGAGCAACATTGGCCAAAAAAAGTTAACTTTGTGCTAAAATCGAGTTCATTTTTTCTGGAAAAATCTGGAAAGATCAGGAATGATCCAAAGAAAAATCTGAATTCAGAGAATTCCAACATGATAAAAAGAAGTTGCTGATTTACCACAACCCAAAAACTAGACCAGAAATTAGAAATCAATCATGTGGTTTTAAAAACACAATTAAATAATCTGTATTTTATGAGTTGTTATTTTTTTCAAAAAGTGGTTATTTTTGAAGAAATTGAGTTTGAGAAGGGAAAAATACATGTGGGAGGGAGGAAGCTGGAAAGGAGGGGGAAAAAACAAACAAAAATGAAAGCTGAAAAGTATTGAAATGGAAAGCTGGGTAGTATTGAGAAGGAAAGGGGAAAGGGAGGAAATAAAGAGAGAAAATGACAAAAGCTGTATCACCTGCGGATATGAATTTCCAGCCAGAAATGACAACTACTGAGGAGAGAAGAGAAAAATAGATAGAGGGAGGAAAGTAAAATTAAACCAAGTAGAGATAAGGATAAGTAACATAAAAATTGCATTTCATTCTTAGCCCCTAAATTAATGGATTTAGGAATAGCCTCCCTGTACAAATGATCTGTTTCATGCCATAATCATTTCTTGATGTTGACCTGCTGCACAGCAATGGGTAAGACATGACCCTTCTCAGTGTCTGCCCTCTCTCCTTGTTAAGGTACTTTTAATATTGATAGACGACATAGTCTGTGTAGATTAATGAAGCCTACACAGGAAGTGTATATTAGTTTGACAGACTACTCAGACTCGTCAGAAATCAATGGGAAGTCTTTGCAAGACAAAAAGTAAAATTTAGCACTTGGTCTTATAGACTTCTATTTCTTACTGGACCTTTTAAAATGAGCAGGTTTGTTGAATTCAAACTCCATTTACAATTTTAAAAAAATTCTTAGTGTTCTTAGAAGCAGCAAGTTACTCTAAAAATGTTCCATAGCTAGATACATTTCTAAAAGTATTTTGAAGAGGGTAACTGTTATACAATGTGAGGCCTAAATAGCATTCTCTTGTTCATAAAACTTTTATTCAAATAAGACGTCTTGTGAACTTTAATAAGCATATTGGAAGGGCTCACTAGCCTCAGATGGAGTTACATTAATCCTGCCTTAAGTATCTAGAAGAGCACATTAACTTTAGGTACATCATACACTCAGAGAAATGGTCAAAGTAATACTATGCAGATAGTGGAGTCAAACACTACGTAGTAGAAAACATTGAGAACAAAATCACCTGTGCAATCTCAATTCCGGTCTGGGGGAATAAGCTTTCTTTTATGTTTTTTTACCCACACACAATACAAAAAGATGCTTTTCCCCTGGGTTCCGGCTTGAATCAAGGTAGAAGACAGGTAGTGCTCAGTCAGTAAGCTTCAATTGTTCCTCACTATTAATGACTGAATCTGCGTTGGGAAGTAAAAGAAGCATTTTGGAAAAACATTATTTACTTGTACATCTCCTGCAGTAATATCATATCCTTATTTCCAATCTTATGGAGGAGGAGTTTTTAGGCACAAAATGTGAAGACAAACTTAAGGCAAATGTATGTATGACTGACTTTCTCAGCATTTATACAAAACCTACTGCAATGCACAAATTTACTTTCCTGGCTTTCCCATAGCTGCATTTTGGTCAAAAGAATAATTTTCCTCTTGCTTTTTTCACCATACACCTTCCACCATCTAAGAAACGAGCAGAGCAATTCATAGGAGTCAGCAGGGAAGTCCCATCTTTGTGCTTGATGAAGCATGATTTGGGTAAAAAGTTGTCTCATGGCATCATGTTAATTATCCGTGTATCATAAAGCATGAACTCATGGGATGAAGAGAATCAGAGTAAGTGGCACAGCAACTTAATTTTGGAATTTCATAAGCATTGAATAATTTGTATTGTGCTATTTTGATAGAGGGCATTGTTTGTTCAAAAAAAAAGAAAATTTAGAAGCATGAATTCATGTTCACCTTCACCTCAGTCATCAGAAAATGCAGTCTGCAACTATTACTTTGCTTCCTGTCACCTGAGAGTGGTGATATGGTAGTTTATCTAGTGACCATCTTTGGAGAGAGAATATGACACTCTATGAGATTCCCAACAACAAAAAAAGAGTTAAGAAACCTGAAGACCTGGGGGGAAGAGCATGATTTCAGAGCCCAGATTGACTCCTATAAGAGCTTCTACTGAGTATTTCAGCTTTAGCTCTGCATTACACTGCTAATCCTGCTTACTCCCTCGAAGGGAGTTTGCATATCAAACTGTTCATTTTTTTAGCTGTACTGCTGGTTTTCTTAAAACCTTTTTTTTGATTTGCAGTCTTCTTTTTCTTTCACGGATTTTGACATCTCTGCTATCTGGGTTTCAATCCTGCTCTCTTATTTGGGATCTCCATGTGTTACATTTCAGCTTTCATCCTAGGTTTACTATCCAGCTATATGAAACTCTCCACAAACCTCTGAGCTCTGCAGCTAGTCTGCCTCCTCGTCCTTTGGTTTTTAACTGCTAGGGCCCTGAGAGCATGAATGGGCCTTAATTGCCCTGACCAGCCTCACCTGGGACCTCTCCTTACCCACTGACCATGGGGCCAGAAACCTCATTTAAGCTCACACCTGGCCCTGACCTGAGTTATAATATAGGTGTGTCTACCTTTAGTCCTGCTTTTTGGGTCTACCCACTGGATGGACCTTAGACCTGTGTTGTAGCCTTGTCTCTAGCCCCATTTCCTGCTGCTCCTGAATATCCTGTGGAGACTCTTAGCACTCTAGACAAAATCCCTACTGCTCGCACTCCTGTCTCTGCAGTGATGACCCAGAAGTGGTGAGAAGTCAAATAACTGAGTGAGTACTACTAATGGGGTACGATCAAATGGCAGAAATAAGCTTGCAGTTGTTAAGAACTGACTGACTACTTTGGTATACCTAGAGCAAAATAGCTTTTCAAATGTAGTGGGCTCAGACTAAGAGGGACTTATTTGATATTGATCTAGCAATATCAAAGTGCTTGGGCTTAGTTGTAAGACTTGTGTTTTATTATAAGATACTTCTGAAAGAACAGTTAGAAAAACCTTATATCTATTGAGTTGATGAGTGTTTTATTGATTTCTAAAGTGCTTTACAAGCAATTCATATTTAGCTCTAGTGACAACTCATTCCTATAGTTGCCACAAAACTACATGAGTTGATGTGTATGACCATCAGTTTTCAGACCAGGTTGATGTGTCAGCTTGAAGATTTTTCTGCCTTGGTTCAGTAACTGGGTCATGTGGATTTTTAGACTGTTTATTGTTTTTGACTACCCTGAGCCAATGAACTGGCAACGCTGTGCAAAACTAAAAACATACAAAACCATTTTGAGAAAATTGTGTTTATGAGTTAGTGTACACAAATTAAAGTGAAACGTAACCTGGCATGTTAAACTGGACAGCTCTGGAATGCGAGTAGGTTATAATTACTGTCTGCTTAGCAAGGACCTTCTTCAGGGGACGATGTCCTGACAGCTACTACTTCAGAAGAAAGCCAAGGAGTCAGGAAAGCAGCTTGAAGCAGAAGGCTGAGGTTACACATAGGTATTTTCTTATCTCTAGGATTCAATTGTTTCTTTCAATTTTAGCTACTTAATTGCTACACTTTTGTTCCTTAATCTGTTTTGCTGAAAACTAACTGACATAATTTCTACTGTTTCATTACATCCGTACTTCTTGCATGCTCAGTTCTATTCATAGGAACTTTAAACTTTATTTAAGGCCTTCTGCCGGTTTCCAAACTCTCTGCATATAGATGGGAAAGCTGACAAACCATGCAAAATCACCCCTGAAATCAGTGATAAAGCCTGAGACGGACACACAAGTGTTTCATTTCTTCCACTTCCAGCTTGACAGCAGCTTTCATCTCTTAATCAGCAACATGTTTAATGACATGATAATGGCTTTTGTTGACAAAGGCTTTAATCTGACAATCACTGTATAGAGTACTATACTGGTTTTGGGTTGGGCAGAGAACAGCAATGTGATGTTCAAGTCATAAAGAAGGAGCTTGAGACAATTGTTGTGTATCTGACGTAGCAGACCTTGTAATTACTACAAAATTTTGAATCATATCTTAATATCATTTTGAACAATAAATTATATAACACAATTCTGATATTTGACCATTGGTGCAGCTAATGTTCCGGCTATACATGTTTCATGATTGAGTCGGGGGTGTTGACTTCCTGAGTTGTGTTCCCTCTCTCTCGCTTGTCAAGTGATTTCTTAGATTTAAAAAAAAAAAAAAATGAAAGGAGGTTCCTGATGTAGCCTATTGTTCAGACAACACTTGATTAGTTGCAGTATATTTTTTTTATATCAAGAAAGCACCCTTCTTTCAGACTACCCTGGGTAACAATCAAAAGAAAAAATGTCTCCTAATTAGCTGTTCTGTTATGGCCTCTTTAAGGAAAAGTTTATTTTCAAAAAGATCTTGAGTTTATAATGAAGTATTGAATAACATTTTGTACACCCTGGCACATGTCCTAGGAGTTCTGTCCAGAAGGCGTCAAAAAATATATGTTTGCATGATTGGAGGGATGGACTAGGCAGCTGGAGTACTACTTTGGTTTCTCGAGTGTTAAATTCACTACACCCCCAAACACTCATCAGGGTTTTCTTGAGGCTAGAATTACTCCATTAGGCTGTGAGTCATACTCGAACCCCATTGACTTGCAAGACAACATGGAGTGAGTGGTGGTTGAAGGGTGCGTGGGAACAGGCGAGAGCCTGGAAGTGCCTGGGATGGCCTCTGATCATCTTGAATGCAAATGAAATCACCTCTTCAGAAGAGCATAATTTGCACCTGAAGAGGAAAAGGCCATTAAAGCCACAGGACTGATGAGTGCAACATGCTCCTTAAATGCTCTGCGCTGAGATCTGGAAGCCATTGCGCAAATCCGGGAGTTAAAAAAAAAAAAAAAGCCTCAACAATTGACTGTCTCTGTACTCACTCATCTGCTGACTCACGGCAAACAACTGCAAAGCTCTGTGGCAAGTGGGTCAAAATGCTGAGTGGGTGTCCCTAGCTCTGACTGTGCTAGACTACTCGGATGTCTCCCTTCTCTAAACTAATGTTTAAGGCTTATGTTAAGAGTATACTGTAAGTCTGCCTTTTTTGGGGGTTAGTGAAGGGTTTAGACTGCATGAAATGATTAGTTAAATTAGGAGATGTGGATTTGTATATAAGTTTTTAAATGGATATATTAACTAAGTAGAGACAAGAATGTATTGCTCTGAGAGATTCACAGAGGTGTTCAACAGGATGACAGAGCACTGAAAAAGCTCTTTGTGATGCAGCCCAAAACCCAGCTGTGTGCTAGCTTGAGAGCAGGCTCTCTGCAAATAGACGGTATGTTTTTTGTGTTTGTGACAATGTAATTTTAAAATGCCTCCCCATACAAGACACCCTGTAGACTGTTCTCACAGGTTAAAAGCTAGAGATGAAATTTAAGCTGCCTGATGATGGGTTATTTGTCTTGCCTGAGTGCCTGGCTGTACCCATGAGTTATGCATTTCTGCCGCTTGCAATGGGATCAGCATAGAACTTAAATATCAGGAAAGGATGCTACATATAGATATGTTAACATGACCATTTCGGTAACTGTGTGCTTGTTTAAAATGAATTTTCTAATGCTAGGCTAAGAAACACTTCTTACAGCACTGTTTTGGGGAACTTGCTTTTGCTTTGCTGGACTTCTGAGGTGTTAGGCACTTCTCTCTGCAATGGAGCAGTGAACAACTTCGAGGGCCGAGTCCCACCACCCTCAGCTTCTGCTGACTTCTCTGGGAAATGGAGGTGTTTAATACAGCGCCCTGCAGGACTGCTCTCCCTTTCGTTAGGAATTTGCGGCTATTAACCAATGTTCTGAGAGGAAAAAAATTAGGAGGTTGAAGTCACTACCAGTTGGTAAGAGGTTTGCATAGAAATCTTCTGCTTCCCTAAGGAACAATTAAATGAAATCAGTCATATTTGCATATAAAATAGCTTATCTTTTCCCACATCTGAAAATAGGTATTATGAGACTATTCTCTTTTTCCTCACAAGAAGTCACATGAGGATTATTTAATTGGAAATCTTAAGTCTTTTCTTCTAAAACCAAACAGCAAATGAGATTTCGTATACATTTTTTAATAATATTCACATATTGGCACTTCAATAGCTTGGTAATCTCTAGAGAAGTTGTATTTAATACTTTAATGAATTTATAATGCTTTGTGAAGATATTTGTGCTTATTAATTTAAAAATTAGATTTAGTTATTTTAAAGGAACCTTATTAACTAGTCTAGACAAATGATAGAGCATTCCCAATGCAGAAGAGACCATATTTCCAAACTGTTTAGACTCTTGAGAATTAGTCGGGACTTCAGTACACTTTATTGAATGTGTGTTTCCAGGCTACCTTTAGAAGTTAAGATTCCAATTTAAGTCTTGGGTCTGGGTTATGAGCCACAAAATTGCAAGAAGTACATCTCCTTAATTTATTTGGATAGATTTTTTTATCTTAAAACTCTACCTGCAAGTTATTTCCTACCTTTTTCTTTGTTTCCTTAACACCCATGAGAGCAACTCTGTTTCACTCCACTGCAATGCACTTCTACTCGAGTAGGATTTGAAATCTCATTTTCATGGTGACTCCCAGGGCTGATTCCAGAACTCCTGGGTCATTTCTACATTAACATGTGATTTAGTCCAGTGGGCTTGTTTACAGTTTGGTTAGTGGATCTGTGACTGAGCCATTGGCCATATAAGTATTTACTAGATCAGGAACCTATTATGGGACTAAATAGGAGACCTGTTACTGAGACTTAAAATCTATAGCTCGAAATCAGTCTGATTTGTTATCTGGGTAGCATGAGGTTGCTTTAAAGCACATTCATTGTAACATGGGGTTTGCCTGTGACTGGGAGGACTGCTGGGTGACTCTGTAGGGCCGGTGAGGGGTGCCAGGAAAGCCTTGAAACCCAGGGTTTTACCAGCTTAGTTCTGCCTCTGGCTGCAGGGTCCTGTGGCCATCATCCCTACCTGCTTCCCTGCAGGATCACCTCTTGGCATTATCAACTGCACCTGGCATTTTGGCAGCTCCCCACGTACAAACTGGGGTCCTGGTGCTTCTCAAAGTCACCCTCACAGCACAGCTCAGGGGCATCAAAGTGGGAGCAAACTACATGCCCTGAGTTGCACTTTCTCAAGGTGCTGCTCTGGAACAGAGTCCTTTATACCTTCACTACTAAAACCAAAATCTTAGCGCTTTGCCCAAAGTATCCTCTCTAGCATCACTATTTGACTTAAAAAGTTATTGTCCATATGTCAGCTGTGAAGGAACTTTTGAACACAGCCAACTGATTTTTCTTTCCATGTGTGAAGTTACGGTACAGCTCTGCTTCCAGGCTTGGTAGGGCTTTTTACTTTTTTCATTGCAAAAACAGAGGAAAACTTGGAATTAAAAGTGAAGCTGGAGATATTTTGTCCACGTCTTTACTTGCACTGAGTCTGACTTGTTATGAAAGCAATGGCTGCCTCTCCTCAAGGAATACTTCAATATGGGAATAAATTGCTGCCTGCATAGGTTTTTATTTTTATGCCTCTGCCATATGTGAATGACCTGCTGAAATGTGTTTTTCAAATCTAAGCAAGAGTCCAGCATTTGAAGTGTAGCTCATGCAGAACTCGGCAGAACTGAGACCTGTAAGCCCTTTGCTAGAAAGTGACTATTGCAGAGGAAGAATAAGGTCAATGCCTGAACTTTTGCTCAGAAATCTTACACAGACAGCCTGGTCCTCCTAGCTTCCAAAAGCATGGCTTTTTATTAAGGTATATATAAGTGGTTAGTTTTCCCCCCTTGACTTTTTATAAGGAAAATAATGTTACTCATGTGCTGTCTCAGAAGTATCTGTCTCTCAGCAATAATACTCCAAACTCATTGATTAGTTCTAATCAGATCTGATAGAAAGTTGGGAGTGTCAAAAGTTTGTGGATTCCAGGTCTGTCTGACACCCCTCCCCGTGCACCCCTGAGGCTCTTGGCTTCATGCTCATGGAGGAGGTTGATGTTGGCAGCGGCCGGCTGGCTGACCCCCATGCCTCTGGCTCCGGAGGCACCCAGTGTGAGCCTTAGCCATCCCCGCAGAGGCAGCTGAGGACGCGGAGGGGAGCTGAGGTTACTGCAGGGGAGGAGGGAGGGATGGGTGCAGAGCTGGGGAGCTGTACTGTAGCTGCAAGACATCAGTCTTCATTAGTCCTGCTGCAAAGATTTGAAGTGATCCTTCTCTGTCTCTCGGGGAGACAGTCTTAATCATGTGGGACAGGGGAGTTCACTGTCTTTTTCTTCATTGTCCCTCCAGAGGCTGCTCCTTTTGTACAAATAATCTGCTATTCAGTATGGTAACACCAGGAACTTGCTAGAAATATCAGGAGAAGGCATCAGCCATAGCTGCTGTAGACCTTGGCCCACTGAATATTGAAATGTTTTTACACCTGATTTCAAGAGGAAAAAGGTATTTCTTAGAGGATAGAAACTACAGCACTGGGGGGCAAAACCTCAGCCATCTTCATGAAGCCGTTGCTGTCTGTACTTCCATGTTTTAAGTCACATGACTTTAAAGGAGAACAACAATCCTGAAAGTTCTAGGGTAGGTGGAGATTCACAAAGGTAACCTGCTTCAGGGGAGGGGGGGGAAGGAAAGGATCATTTTTCCTTCCACCCTGAAACAATGCTAATGGGATGTTTTGGATCAGTGTTGCAGGACAGCTGTCTTAGGTCCATTCCTTTGGCAAAGATTTGGATACTTTGAGAAACACCCCATGCTCTGTTAATTCCTCCTGCACTGCAGGTCTTGGAAGAATGGTTTAGCAGGAAGTCCCTGATAGAAGTTACTCAACTTTATGTTGATTTTTCTGCTTTGGTTTTGTCAAAACCGGGCTTTCTTACAAGGATAATTTGGTTCTTCAAAAATCAAGTGATCCCACTGAAACAGTATGTTGTTAGCATATTATCAGTCACCTTCAGGTTTCACCAGGTTTCTGCAAAATGCTCTTGTCAAGCCTGACAGAACTTTCATTCTCATTTGAAACTAATTAGAGCCTCTGTCTTTGATTTTATAAAAGGCTGCAGCTGGGGAAAATTCACAGAATCACATAATGGTAGGGGTTGGAAGGGACCTCTGTGGGTCATCTAGTCCAACCCTCCTGTCGAAGTAGGGTCACCTGCAGTAGGCTGTAGAGGACTTTGTCCAGGTGGGTCTTGAATATCTCCAGAGAAGGA
>Ga0181612_140151_pt1 | contig 51285 bp, 25 predicted proteins | sample HoacroProtozoa21_FD_119630 | JGI IMG/M metagenome (GOLD analysis project Ga0181612, IMG submission 119630) | Hoatzin crop microbial communities from Cojedes, Venezuel. Combined Assembly of Gp0051906, Gp0051904, Gp0051908
AGACTTCGGCCGACGCCGAGTGCTGTCAGCAGCCATGCCTCTCGCGTCGTAGCCACAAACGCTCAGCAAGCCGCGTGTCACCCAGCACAGCCTGCTTTACCTTTTCTCCCTCTTCTCTACAGTCACTCCTTACTGCAGTAGCCGAGTATCTTCTTGCAAAAATCAATGCTAGGAAAGTCCCTGATGCATTAGCAGAAGCCTCTGGCATTTCTTTTTTGGGGAATAATTACTTACCAACGTAGGATGCAAAGCATTTACATTTTAATAATAGCAGTTTCTCATCTCTTGGCTACATTTTATGTAATCATTTTTTTGCTTCTCATCTCCACAACATACTTTCTTAATAAACTTAATGGCAGTACTGCGATTTTAATTTCAGCTGGAATATAACCAAACCACTAAATCTTCTCTGGAGACCTACTGATTTATGGTCATCTTTTAATAAGTTCTTGCTATTGGTATTATTAAAGCACCTCTGGGTGCTATTCCAGTGGAGCTATTCGCAATTGCAAATGAACAATGAGGCAGATTTTCAAAGAAAAAAAATCCAGGGGTCTGAAAATGCACACAAGAGAAACCGCTTCACCTACCCGCATGCATATAACTCAGTGATATGCCAAACTGCCACGCACTGTGTTTAAACTAGACTGTAACAGCCCTTAAGAAGAAATGCGGTTTTTTGATTGCTCCCATAGACAAATCTGGACAAACCTGTGTCAGAGATGTATCATTCAGAAGATGTATAGCAGATTTATAATACAGGAATATTTTAAGCCCTTGAGATATTTCTAAACAAAAAAAAAAGGTTTTAATACAGTTTGGGAAATGAAATCAGCAGTGCCAGGAAAGGAGACAGACCTCCAAAAACCAAGAGCTATAGCATATACTAACAAAGATATGGTTGGTATTGAGTTTGTGTAAAGTATACCACAAGTGCTGGCCACACTGCATTTACAACTTGCTTGGCAACAACTCGGAGGCTTTTAAACAGACCTCTGTCAAAATTGGATCCTTCCCATCCTGGCATCTTCTGTCAAACCACAAGGAAAAAAATAATAAAAGAAAGGAAATAAATGTAGAAAATATTAGCGAGGAGAAACCACATCATGGATTGATTAGACCTATTGTGTACTCCAGGGCTTTTGGTTTTGTCTCCTTTTTGTCATGATTAATTCTTCTACAGACACGCAGTTGCATATTATGGCACAATGGGGATTTTAGAACGAAAGACAAACTGTTGTTATAACCAAGTAAACACTGAATGGGATCATTCGAGTTTCCTGCATTTTGAAACTGCAAAACGAAAACAACCAAACTGGCAAGACAATGAGGAGTCAGACAAACAAGTAGAAAGTAAAAGCCACAAGCTGTACTACAGACTAATCACCTAAATTAATTTTGATCCCTCTCTGAAAAGGCTCTGCTTCTCCTCCCCCCCCAAAAAAACCCAGAGACAAAACTGCTGATCACCTATAGATGCCTTTGACCCTTCTGTTGCAGTGCAGAGAAGCTGCTGAGGGAAATTCAACTTCAGCCCAGGACTCAGTAAGCTTATTCAGGATGAAGAGAGGGTATTTCAAAAACTTAAAGTAGGATCCCAGACGAACAGCCGGTTTCTCAGGAAGAGTGCACAGCTCGGAGCTCCTGGGCACCTGCCGCGGGCCAGCACGAGGAGCCAGGCGCTCCCTCCAACACGAGGAGCTGTGCCAGGGTCTGTCTCAGGAAGATCAGGGCAGAGATCTGAACGCAGCCACGTTCTGACTCCAGTTCACCTGCTGCTTCCTGGTGTGAAGAAAGGTAGTTTGTAAATAATTCTAGCTTCTAGCAAAACCGGAATCTCAACAGGCGTGGAACGTGGGAGGGGGAATCTATCAGGAATCAAAGTTCAGGCATCTTTTTGACATTTACTGTAGCATTTGAATGACCTGTCATGCTCAGCAGGGAAGCAAAGGCAGTGCCAGCAGCGACAGCCACATCCACAACCCAGTCATTTTCAGCCTGTGGAACAAATTTATGGTTGACATGGGTGTCCAAAAACATCTTAGATGCTAAATTAAGTAGCACAGAAATGAAGTCTAAATACGAGCTATCACATTGCTCGGAGCATAAACCAGATACCTGGGGGGGATGGAGAGAGCAGTCACCTCATTAGAAACAAAAATGCTGAGTCAGATTGATCTTTTATTCCAGTGAAGCAAAGCCTGATTGCATCTTGGCATGTGCCCCACTCAGCCCCTCAGCAAGAGGAACAGATTTATTCAGATGCCAAGCAGCAGGGAGCATGTAGAAATGGCATATCCACTCCTCTCCCACAGACGCACGCCTGATTGAAGCGGAAAAGGGAACTCTCTGGATGCTGACAGGAAAGCACCAGGCAAAACAATTAAGTGTAAATAGTGGGTTTCAGACTTTTTTTACCATCTAGACTCCTATACTTTTTCTGGTGGCAGTGTGAAGTGCTCTGAAGTGCATTTAAGTCTAGCTAGGCGTCGTGGTTAAGCCTGGTTTAACTCACTTTTCCTTTCAACAGATCCCTTAGTAGTCGTCCACGGACCAGGGGTCTGTGATCCACACGCTACCCTGGCTGAAATCAGGCCTTTGGTCTCAGCAACTCAGTCACCTAGAGCAGCCAAGAGGAAGAGGAAGCAACTAGCGGGTGGGTCTGTCCCTCACCCCAGATTAGCTCCGTCCTCCCAGGAAAGCCACTCTCCCCAGCTCCCTGCCCAGCTCTGCCCACCCCCGGCCCCCCAGCCCCCTGTCCCACAAGGCTACTGCCAGCACGCCTTGCAGCCCAGGCTGCTCTGCAGGCAGCGAAGCAAGAAGGCTCGCTTCTTCAACAGTTTATCCTAAATGCATGCTGCTTTGACTGTTCCTTTCCTGAAACACGTTTACACTGTTTTTAAATAGTCAAGCCCAACAAGCACTGACTCCTCACAGCAGTTTCAGGCCATTTGCTCCTGATTTCCACCAGCCCCTGCTCTAGCCCTTCTCGCCACAGCGGGCAAGACAACCATTGCTTAGGGCAAAATCAAATAACCCACCTCAGTGATAAAAATGAGAAGTTTGAAAGGTCTGTTTCCATCTCCACCTAATGAATATGTGCTCTACTCACTCTGGGACAACATTTAGAAACCTGTTGTATGCACTTCTCCTAAGTTACATTGCCCTGGGAAGGCTGCATCACAGACTCGACTCATCTGGACTCCTCCAGATTCGCAGCATCTCACCACGCACAACAAATGCTGACAGTAATACCCCCTTCCCTCATGTAAAGGAATAACTTCAGTGGATGCAGAGCATTACGTAAGACTTTCAATTTTATTCTGCCTCTTATAGAAGCGCTTTGGATAATTGTTGCCTACTAATCTCTCTAATCTTTAATTTTCATTTCATAGAAGACTGGCTGTTTCACGGTTACTGGCAGAGGTGGAAGGAGGATGAATAGGAACAGGGAGTAACTCAAAACTGGAAAAGGGATGCAGCACCAAATCCTGCTCGTCCCTGTTAGCATTGCAGAAGTATTTAAACAGCAACAGAGCTTCCTTTACAGAAAGGACAAACTGCTGACAAAAAAATAAAATGAAAGAATATAATAAGACTGTGAACTTAAGAAACCCTTTAAGGAAGGGAACAGTTGTGTCTCCCTCCAACCTCACTGCTTTGAGCTAAAGGCAGATGAAGCCATGGGAAGCCTTCCTTGAATGCAGATCAGACCAAATGCTGTTCCCTTCTTGCGGGCTGAGAGATGCTCAGACTACGCACTCACGTAGTGCTCGACCCAGTCTTTATCAGGCACAGGGCAGGTGACTGAGGAGCCCCACAGAAGTGTGATGTACGCATGGGACTCCTTGTCGGCCTGTCCTACCATCAGTAGTATGTCTTAGCAGCCACACTGGCTGGTCACTGTCACAGCCACCATATAGCACCTCCCCTGCATGCCTGCAGGGCCCCAGGTCCATTTCTACTGCAGATGTCTAAGTACAGGCTGTGGCTTAGTATTAACACCTATTTCATGTTGCAGACTAATTATAATTTCTTGAATGATCTTAAGATAGTTTTACTGTCCATAAAATACTTTCTATTACCTCCGTTTAGAAGATCACATAACCCAAGCACAGGCCATGATATGTTCAGTGTTACTAGTTCAAATGTACAAGGCTCATCTGACATGTCTGTGCAGCATCACAGAACCCTGTCTACCCCATTTTATCCTAAGAGTTTTGCAGTGAGACATTAAGCGTCTCTAACTCTTCAGCTCATGGTGTTGGTCACATGATGCCCTGAACAGACAAAGATGCAACAACAGCAAAGGCGGAAGCAGCATCTTTACCCCAAATTCATTCCAGAACACCCTTGGAAACACAAACTTTTGGTGCTTTTTTGCCCCGCTTTCAGGTAGTCCAGGTTCTGACTGCAACAACAAACCACATTTAGGGGACTCTACTACGAGTAATTCAGTTCCAGGCACTCAGCTAAATTTTGGCATGCAGGTTTTTAAAAATGAGACAATTCCTTTCTACGCAGGAAAAACAATGTAATCTGGATATACAAGATGTGCCTGACACGTAAAGGCAGAGTAAGACATGTACACTTCTCCTCCCTCTCCCAGACTAGACGGGTACTAGGTTATGGCTCAACGTTTGTAAGCAAATTCACCCAGGCGCCGAGACCCCAAGTGTTCAGATACACAGGGCTCCACAGCCTGCACGTAATGGTGATTACAAGAGAGTAAACAATCTTTGCACCTTGATTTACTAGGAAAAGGAGTCAAAGCCTTCTTACTTCATAGTGAATTTTATACACCAAGCTCCAAGCAGCAAATCTTCTAATTCACTTTTGGTTTTTAACGCAGAACAAAAACTATGTTTATTTTGGAGTGCTCTTGTGCCTATTTGTTTTCCCTAACATTATCTTCCCTTTGAGCCAGCTGTCATTTCTGGAATACAGGTATAGAGACAACGTTCCAGCAAGGTGCTCTGAAAAAACAGACATCATTTCCTCTATTGCTCCGAAGAGAGAAGCCTAACCAAGCCCTTCTGCCCAGCGGGAATCCTGGTCTGACAAGCAGGGATAAGTATAAAAATCAGGCAGTGCCTGAGGTTATAAACACAGTGTGCAACTGCTGCTTGCAAAGCTTCCGATACACAGGACACTGACCATTATCGCCGTGCTTTATTTTCCCTATATGCCATCTGTGAAGCAAGATAAAGCAGACCAGGCAAAAAGAGGTGTGATGTCTTCAAGGACAGGTTAAATCAAACCGTGCCATGAAAACACTCTTTCGACAAATGTATTTTTAGTATAATCCCAAGGATATAATTTTATCTTGCTCCCACACAGCGCCTGCTTATCAAGTCCCACAGTCTGTGTTATAATTCAGGGCAAGCAGCCTTGACTGCTGCGTTCTGCTGTTGCAAAGAAAAGCCAGTACTATTTACTGGCTTTTAAGCACCACATACAAAGTGAACTGCATTGCTTGTATGAAAAGGGTTACCAAAAATATTCTCAGACCATTTCACTTGTATACCAAATAGGAGAGAAATCACTTCAAAGAACTATAAATTGAGAGGAGGACCACCAAAGCACAGCTCACTAAGTGATGTGATGACTTTCAAAAAAAAACCTGGTTTTAGTTATAAAAATGATGTTGTAGCCCACAAACTGGCAAATCTGAAAGTGTGACCTATGTGTAATCCCTACAGCAATATTTGCCCGAGTCCACAGCCAGTCCGAAGTGGTTCCACGTAGAGTGAAGGGCACTGTACATCTGTATCTGTCAGTATTTCTTTGAGTCAGTAGTCTGAGTGACAGCAGGGGAGTCTCACAACACATCAGCCTCTCGAGAATTTTACTGGGTTGGATGGCAGCTCCGTTTCCTTCTCCTGATGGGCTGATTTCTACAGAACACACGTAGTGTTTGGATGGGAATGATAACTAGATTTCACTTTGGTGGTCTGGTTTTGAGAACTGTTTATAAAATTGGGTCTTTGTGCTAAACTGTCTGTGTCAATCCTTTTATATTGCAAATATTTCAGAATTAGACTGCAAGTGTGGCTTATAGCAGATCCAGGAAACAAATCACTGCAGCAGAGGGCAGGAATAACAACTTCCCCCCCACTTTTCAACCGTACATGGGGAATCTGGATATTCACGTCGTTCTCCTCTCTTACTGTGGGAAAGTCCCTGCCATACACAAAAAAATAAAAATTGTAATATTTTATGATGAGGTACTGTAATGTACAATCTTAAGGCTGAAACCTCAGAGAAGGAACAGGATGTAAACTGATGGTTCACTGTTGCAAGTGACCCCTACAGGGCCACAACACTCTAGGAAAAACCTAATGCTCATTATCTTATTACCTGGGTAAGTTCTACTGCTCCAGAGCAAACCGATGAGATCGCAGCACTTACTGCTGATTAAACATGAAGCAGTGTTTCCCCTTAAAACACTAAATATAAAAGCAATTAATAATTGCATGCATGGGAATAAAATGACTGGTACATCTGGAGATCAAAGAAGAAAGCAACAGCAATGTAACTTCAAAGTGTTTAACTGCTAAAGTTTTATCAAGGACATTTCCTTTCTCTTCTAATCCCCAATTAAAAGTGTGCTAGTGGCCTGGCAGAAACTTCATCACCAAACACGGACAATCCATGTGATGCAGGTCTCTCTACACAAGGAATGCACATGCATTTCTGAGGCATTTTAGTTTTATCTTCTGTCAGAACCAGCCGGGCCAGTCCCACACAAGACAAGTTTGCAGACAAAGTGCAGCAGTAGGATTACCTGCAATGTTTCTGTTCTGTCTAAAGCCTGGTTCTACACATGGTTTGCACTAGTTTCAAAGTGCTGGGCCGGTGTCAGCATGGCGGGTACCTTCCCCAAAAGGGGCAGCTGGTGGGACCAGACTGCTGCAGCTGCAAAAGCAAGGCTGTCATCCTGCAAAGTAGACTTGGCTGCCTTCGTCTCCACTTACTTCCTTTCAAATGGCTAAAGGAATTCTTAGAAACAATACCTTCCTGACACAATTTTTTGTTAAAACAGACTTATCTAAGGGATGCTGATGAATTATCGTCCTAAATAAAAGTATTAGTAATCTAGTGGTATTGAGAAATGCAAAAATATTTAAACAGCAAAAGCATCCAAGGGCTTACTGGTCTTTGAAATTTTTTCTTACTCCACACTAAGAGTCTGTTTTTACCGTCAGTGCTCAAATCTCCACCAAGGCCTATGCAGCCCCTTGGTCTTCTCTAGAACACGCATGCAGCTCGGCTGATCTGCCATCCCAAGCTTCCCCTCGAAGCTCACATGTGGCGAGGACAAACGTGTGGTTTCACTGACAGCCTGAGCCCTGTCCCAGGGTCAATCGCCCCTCCTGGAGCGGCCCACGTGTCGCTGCAGCCCAGGCCCACGGCTGTATTTTGAATAATCAGTTTTTGACTGAGGCTGGGTGGGCTGCTGGGTGGGCTGCTGGCTGAGCCTAGCACTGAGGCACTCCCACCGCGCCAGTGGGCTCTGCACTGCGACAGAGGCCCCCTCAGCTCATCAGCATGGCAATAAATTAAAAAGCAAGTGAACACTTATTTGATGACTGTGAAAAGTCAATAAACCTTCCATTACAAAAGCAGCAGTAGGTAAACTCCTTTTATCTCAACACTACCATTTTTCAGCTGTACAACAAGGAAAGCTGGAGAGCTTTTCTGCTTTGCAGGCCTTCTGATCTGTGCAAATCCCTGTCTTCTTGGCCCTCACCTAAACAGCTACATGCAATTTTAAATCAGACAAGCCTACAAACCGCATGCATGGCTCCAGCCACGTTTTTCCACTAATCTGATTTTCAAAATGCACAAGATACCAACGCTATGGTTTTCATTCCATGTTCAAAATATGGGTCATCTTAGATGAGCTACCAACTGCCTTCCACCCACAAAGAGCACTAGTCTCCAGAAAGTCTTCAAAAGCTTTTGGGTTTTTTGCTCAGGGGGTGTGGGGGGTTCTGTTTGTTTCAAGAGCTGAGTGAATGTTTTAGCCCACTCTATTCAGTACTTCCTATAAAAGCAGCACAAGAAGAATGAAGAAAACACCTTCTATCATAGTCTGGCACTTCACATTTTTGAAGTTTAAATTAAATATAATTGTAACACATTTGCTTTTTTTAAAATTAAGTTATTAATTTTTTGGATCTTTATTTTAAGTCAGTTGTCCTTCCAACATAGCGAATCCTAGTGTACCCGATTTTAACAAGACGTGCAATGGTGTGAACTCATTAACACACGTAGCATCACGTGCATAAAACACGCATGAATGGAAACCAATGTGTTGTACTGACTGCAAAATTCAAAGAATTAAATTAATCCATCACTACATTTCAAACTGATAGTGCAGTGGCACAAGATATTATCAGACTAGAACCCCAGTATTACTTTAACTAGGCTTTATTTTGAAGGAACTGATTTGCAACAAAAAGTAGAAAAAGAGACCTAGCCCTGTAATCACAAGCGTATCGCCACATTTTTGATGGCTTTCTTACAGTAACACCCGGAGATTAAAATCCAGCAGACGGCAAATCAGTCTAAGTAACAACAACGCCTTTTCTTGATGCGTGGTTAAGTGGTAAGGTGGGGATGGCGGTCTTCTTTACTGCTTGATACTACACAAAGTTTACTCTAGTTGTAATTGGAAGCAAAATAAGTGTTTGTTTTAACTGGCTCTCCATGCTGCTTTAATTAGTAACCAGAAGACTGATACTAAACAGTCACTTTCTGCGACCTCTGAATATACTGTTTGCCTCCCCAAAGAATTATGTAAAACTGGTCAAAAAAAAGAAAGTATGAGCGTGACTACCACACACACACAAAAACCCTTATCTGGGAAAAAGCCAAAAGCATTGTCCATGGACACAGTATTCAGCCAATTTACCTGAAGAGGGGGGCCCTTAAAAGGTTTCACATTCAGACTTCACTTGAGAAATACTTTTAAAACCTAAAATTAATCTGCAGGCTGGAAAGTAGAGCAGTACACCTGGGAAGGCAAAACCCGCCCTTGGTTACAGTTAAAATATCGTTAAAACAGTGTCCCTGCCTCATTGCCAAGGCAATACACCCCAAGTGAAAAGCAGCAACATGTCCAGTGCCCCAGCCATCCCCAGCGCTCTCCTGGATGCCTGGGAGCCTGATGGAGGCCTGAGCTTTAGCCGTATGACACCATTAACTACCCAGTTCCTGGTATGCTAAAACGGCCTTCCAAACTGGGCTGAACTTGAACTTTCAACCTAGAGACAAAAGGCCCACTTCTGAGCCACATTGTCCCTAGGGTTTTCCTCTTGTAAATGATTCAGTCATGCATATCTTAAGTGGATCATGAAAAGGACAATAACTATAAGTGTCATTTAACAGTGTATTTGAACCAGAAGAACAGGCAGTTGTGGTTATTTTTATACCTTGCCCAAACAAGGAATTACCCACCTGTTGCCACCCCCTGTCCATGACCCAGCAAAACAAAAGAAAACTATCAGTTACATTCAGCGCTTTCAGAAAATCTGAGAGGGATATGAGTGTTTTCTCTCACTGTCAAATTCATGGTAGCACATTAACATCTGAATAGCGATGTTATGAAAAGAATGAGTAGTTGACAATTTTTGTACTTTCAAGGGCATACGATCAAACTTAGCACTATAGTTTATCCACATTGACCTCTAAATAGCTTCCACTTTCATTTTCATGCTAAGATGATGTTCTGAGAGAAATAAGGAGCTTAATTCAAATGTATCTGAACCCGGACTTCAGTGGAGGTAGAAGGGGGAGCAAAACCAGAAAAACACCCCAATGTATCAAGTTCAGCACTCATTCAAAGCATGTGATAAAGAAATACAACAAATGGGCCTTCTGGAGTACAGCCTGCTCGTATTCTTACAAAGACGCTTTCTATATCAGTCAAGGACTGAACTATGCATGGCTGGGACTCCTGCTCCTGCAGTAACTGCTGCTCTTCAGTGTTTTCAGAGATCATTAGCACCAACAGCCAGGATAAGCACAGCATACCAGCCAACTGTGTTTCACAGCTGAGAGGAATGTGTGAGAGGCTCATTTTTTCCTCAAAATACAACTCAGCTAATTCTAATACATTCCTCTCCCTAAACGAAAAAAATATTATTAGACTTCATAATAAAAAGGAAGCCATCCAGTCCCTTCTCCCTCATTAGTAGCAATAAACACTGTCCCGGGGGTAGAGGGGCAGCACAGCAACTGGAATTCACTGGTTAAACACTTTCAGGGAGAAGTTTCTGCAATGACCTGGGTGTTGCAGCACCGCGCGCCCGGAGCTCTGCGGTGGAAGAGGAACGGACCGCTGCTCGTCACTGACAAAGGTACATTTCCCTGCAAGGTGATGTTTGTGGAGACAAGTCACATTACCTCGAAATAAAACTAAATTAAGTAAGGAGAATGTTCAGGACTAATTTACTAGCTGCCTTCAACAGTGGTAAAAATGGTTTGCCTTTAATTGCCATTTCACAGGGAGGATCCTATCATCACATTTCTTACCTTCTTAGAGGAACCTCCCCCAGGGTCTTAAATAAAGTCAGCTTTTCCCGGCTGTTACACGTCAGGAGCCAAAAGGGGTTATAAATTCACAAGCTCAAGAGGACTCTCTTTGTAGAATACCCCTCCAGGCACTCCCATCATACTAGCAGTGTCCTGGGATAGCTGGAAGGATCTCTCTCATCGAGCAATCTGCAGCTGTCACCGCTCTTGTGCCTTCTCAGAAGATTGACCTATTCTAGTTGGGGCTTTCGATAAAATCTTTTCTTAAATGTCTTTGGCCTGAAGTATGAGCCCAGCAAGAAGAAACTGAACCAAGCAGTTAGAGTCCAGAAAAAAAAAGATCTATAGTAAAGCACAACAAGAAAGCAGTGTATTTTCAGACAAACTTATCTCCTGGCTGAGCCAGCTTTGCCTGCCTGGTACAGTGAGCAGAGTACTCAGGTGAAAACAAGTTCAGACCCCTGTACCTATAATGCCAGGATCCCACCTTGCAGTAGTAGGAAGTTACGATACCAGCCAGCAGCGGCAGCTCTGAGTCTGCGGGTTCAGCTGAAGGGACCCCAGTCCACACGCTTGCTTCAACACCTGCTTGGTCTGTTCTCTTCACCTGCAACCTCCTGGGAGTAAAAACCATTCTCTACTATATACAGGTACCAGGTTTAAAGTGATGTTGAGGCCTTTGGGCTGTAATTAAAACGTCAAACCAAAACAGTTACCAAGGAACACTGCAGGAACATTTTTTAACTTCCAATTTTTAAGGGTTTTTTTGTTTTGTGGTTGGGGTTTTTTTTAAAGGAAATGTAGTACCATGTGCCTTAAAAAAGGAGGCATGGGTTTAGAATAGACAAGTAAACAACAGCTTTAAACAGCCTTAACCTTTGCTAATCTAAAACTTGATTAAAATCTCCCCATGAAGATGAAAGTCTGGGTTTTGTTAGGAGACCTCTCATCTGTGCAAAGTTCCTGCCAAGAAGCATGCTTATGATATTGCATATCAACAACTTGATCTACTTTCTCTTCCTGCCGTCAAAAAATTAAATCATTTTATTATTTTACAAAGATTAGTATCATCACTATGACAACAAACCTATGACCTGGAGAATACCAGAAAATAATGTAGCAAGTAAAAGCAACAAAAGGAAACAAAGAATGAGAAGATTTCTGGAAGCATTTCTCTCTTCCTTTTTCAGGAAACTCAGCCCAAGAAATCTGTAGGTCCTCTTAGCAAGGAAACAAAGATGAAGTGACTTCATTCAAGTTTATAGAGAGACTCCGAGTGTGGACAAAGATCTCACCCCAGATCAGGTTTGCACTTCTCAAACCAAACCTCTGGAAGGGCCCCTCTGATTCTGCTGGGACAGGGTGGGAAGCCGCATGCGCACATAAGGCAAAGGCAGCTCCCACTGGAGCTACTTTGTTTTGCTGCTCAGAACAAGCGACCCATCAGGTAGGACAGAATGGGTCAAAACGTCCCCTTCCTCTCATGTGGGGAAAGCATTACTTCAGGCTTACAGAGATCAGCATTTCTCGTCGCAGTCTGCAAAAATCAGCATTTCTGGAACGCTATGGGTACTGAAAATACAGTAAGAACATGAAATACTATTATTCTGCCCTTAATGTTCTTTCTTGTTTTTATCTTTTCTCATGGTCTGAGACATTTATGCTTGCACAGCTCATGTACTGGGATTATTTTGCACGCAAGGATGATTAAAGACACTCAAGTAACTCAGCTTAACATTTCTTAAATCTTCTTAGGTCCTCTTTCAGCAGCCCGTTAGTGGTAGCAACCATCTGATTCACTCTTAAGTATACAACAAAATAGCATCACTTACTATGTAGCCTACCTTATAATGAGAACTGCTAACAGCAACAGAAACAACCAGTTCCACTGCGTACTGCAGCACCCAACACAGGCCAAAAGCAACAGGCTAGAAAATAACTTGCCTTTAAAGCAGTCAAGGAATCGAAAGGTCACCTCCGAGTCATTTTGGTCCTTCAGTAAAGACATTTTTATGTGTGCTACAGTGAAACAAAGCCTGTACTTTGCAGATGGGCATTCTCAAACTCAGGGCAACGATGCCTTGAAGACATCTGACAAGTTTAGAAAGAAATTGAGTTGCATTCCCTTTTCATTCAGAATAGGCTTTGACTCCCTTTATGTAAAGGTAGAGAAGAATTTGGCCCTACTTTAGATACTCTAAAGCCCAATTAACTTAACCTTCAACCCTCTTTTACTTTTTATAACTTAAAACCTTTCTATATCTTTTTCGTAGTTTTTTATTAAACAGCAGACAGAAATATTTCCTAAGGCTATCCAGATATAATAAAGCATCTTTATCATCTTGAGCAATTCCATTTACTAAATGCTAAACCAATGTCAAATTAATATTTATGAAAGAAGCGGATTTCTGTGAGTATTTCACAGCCAACACTATAAATGTCATTCCCACTCCATATTTCTAACTCTTCAGTCTCAGCTACTTTGTGAACGATAATCAATTCACCACTGTTACTGCCCAATGACTGCTGACGGGGGGAACGATGCAGAGAACCACCGCCTGGCTGCCTTTCAAACCTCGGAAGAATAATTACCACCAAGGGCAGTCTCTGTGCCTACAGCAGCTTCCTACGCAGTCTCAAACCCATCACAACACTGAAGTTTTAGAGATTGTTAAATCTTGCTTAAACTCTTAAACCTAAATAACAAAAAGGTGATATGCTGGTCTAGTTTTCAGAGTGCCTGTAATATAAACCCTGTCCTTCCAAGCTAAACCAGGCAGACACACCTGGAGACACTAATTCTGTCTCAGATAAGAGTGTGTATTGAAAATCTAAAAAAATATGCAAACACAGTATTGTCTTCACCATGGCACCCCCTTCTCTTGCACAAAGTTGCACTTCTCAGGTATTTTCACTTAAAACTCAGGGTCCCTTGGACAGCAATCCAATTTTGATTACTGAAACAGCAGCTTTGGAAAATCAGCTCAACGCATGTATGATTTCATTCATCTTGTGTTGCACAATCAAAGAATAATCCTTATGGGAATAAACTATGTGAATAAAAAACCAAACTGTAGATTTACTACTTTTAAAGTTACAGGAAAGAAACTAACGTGCAATTGCATGGACCGAGAAAGCACAGATCAGAGTGTTTGTCTTTCTTCACTACTGATGAGCAAAACACTTGGGAGTGTTTGACCTAAAAGCAGTTTTCCCTCTCATTGAGCTTTTAATGCTCATTTTCATTGAGCCATGATAAGGATGAGAAAAACATTAACACAAAACTAAGTTCACTTACAGATTTTGAGAGAGATAAAAAAATTTCAGGTTCTCTTTCATCTCTATTTACCTAGCTTTAATCTTGTGAAATGTGTTTACAGCAATCTAAGTTACATTGATTTTACAAGCAAACAATGCTGCCTACTCACAAATACGTGCCTGACTGAAGCAGCATTAACTTGGTATGTCACAGGAAACAACCAATTTTCTCCTCAGCCAGTAAATTGTTCTACAGCCATTAACTTCTGTAAATATACATTGGTGTTGCTATTAATCATTAAATACAGCTTCTAACACAATGAAACATTAATCATTAATGACATTAATTGCCAGTTTGTCACAGACTTAGTAGTCTCTTAAGTGAGCAAAAGCCTCATTTATGGTAGACTGCAAGCATTGATTCCCTGAATGATGAATACATAGTTTTCCTCTTACACTAGTGAGCATTGGCAAGGTCTTCACTGTCTTCTCTGAAGATTATAAACCAAACACAGCTTGCATTTTTCCCTCTGAAAACTGTTTACAGAGTGTGATATGCCGTCATTCATGCTCTTCCTTACAAGCCATTTTGCCCCTGGATTTCCATTTTGCAAGTCTTGTAGAACTTAAGAGGGACATGAGGTAAAATTTATGAATCAGTAAATCCCACTTGCTTATTTTGCAGTGCATTCCTTCTCCCCCTACATACCAAATCTCCAGCAGCCCTCACTCCTGTAGCTCTGTCTCCTGTGTTAGTTCCATCTCCCCAGACTATCCTTCTTGCCAAGTATCTCTCTGCATACCCCTTGCTTGCTGGAGTCTCTTCTTTCCTTTGGACAGCAACAGGTAAAGTTATTTTGCAGGATATTTGCCTTTTTACCTGAGCACTAACATCTCTCTCCAAAGCTCCTCTACCCATTGACTCCATACTGCAAGCACTTTTCCCCTTGCAGCAGCCAGCTGAGCATCTCTGTATTTCAGATGCCAGGACACCTATGGTAAGGCACCAAGCTCTCCGCCTCACCAAAAGCTGCATGCGCCACTCTGATGGGGCTTCTCCATACCTTAATGAAGCAAGCTCTTGGTCAGTTTGCCCCCATTCCCCTGCTTTTCCAACACCCTCTCACCTCTTCCTTTCTCTTGAGAAATAAAGATGAAACATAAGGGTGCTTAAAATCTGCAAGTACAGTTTCCTGCTGCCCGCACAGCACGCCTGGGTGGGTGACAGCAGCAGAGCAAAACACGCTGTCTACCCTCATTGCTCTCCCACACCAGCACGGGGCTGGAACTGGGGGATCTAGTAAGGTCCCTTCCAACCCAAACCCTTCTACGATCTTTTGCGATTTTGGTATTTGAGTCTAAAATAAAAGGGAAGCAGTGTAAAAACGAGGCAGCAAAATCATTCCAGCCAGACTGGTACATTAATCAAAACATGAGCAACTGCACAGCAATTGCTTACCAGGATGCAACACCTTCAAACCGAACAGCAACGAATGGTAACATGGCATAGCTACATGCTTTTGGTTCACTTGATTGGGTGCACAACACATTTCGAAACTTTGAGGTATGTTGTTTCTTATCAAAAAAATAACAGAACAGTCTGCAGTTCTGCTGCATAAACAGTAACCTTGGAAAAGAAAAATTATTGCAAATACTTCTATCTTCATTTCAAGAAAACAGAACAGCTAGAAGGACCAGAGAGCACTTGCAACAGGACCAACTGTTAACCCACCTAATTAACACACACTTAGTTGGGAGCCTGTTGGTACAGCAGAACATCCTTCCTATTTACCAGTAGAGGACATTAAAGAAAAAACCACCTAGCTGAGGCTGCCCTGGAAACCAACGGTCTCCACTTATCTCAGAGGGCTCCTATTTAAATGAGAAAACCAGTGAGAAGAGCTAGTGACTTGAACACTAACAGGGCAGAGGGGACACGAAGGAAGCGGGAGATGTGGTGGTGATGGCCTACAGCAGTCCCTGCAAAGGGACAGCAGCCTGGGGAGCGAGGACCAGCCGGGGTGCACGGCAGGCCCAGGGCAGCAGCTCCTGCCACCCACCTCCCCCCCACGCCCACCCAGCGAGGGATGGGGTGTCTGGGGAGGACGACACAGCAGACTCAACTCCATCTCTTTTGTTTCAGCGTTGTAACCTCCGCCTGTACGGCAAAGATCTCTGGGTGCTATTACCAACAACATCGTAAGTAATAAAAAGGTAAAACTGGGAAATGGGAAAAATAGGCCTCTTGTTAAATATTACTTCTCCCCTCTTTATACAACAAAAGATCAGATGAGGTCTAAAGAAATATTCCACTTCTTCCCTTCCCCCCCCAGTTACCCAATCAGGCTTCAATTTAAAAAGCATCCATATTCAGAATAGAAAAGGACATGCTGAAGTTCAAACAGGGGATTAAGTCCCCTTCTCCTGGGGTTTAACACTAGGAAAATATTAAAAGGCTTGACTTGAGTAACTATATCCTTAGGACCAATATTTAACTGCTTTCTTGAGCTGGGGCCATGAAAAAGAAAAATAATTGTAAGCTACTATTAAGATCAGTGGCTGCAGGAGTGTATTAGTGTATTTTCTTTCATTTTGGTACTTCTATTTGCCATTTACATGTCTCTTGTGATCACTAAGAGGAGCTATATTCATGCAAATGAGTGACCTGACTCATTGAATAGTTTTAATCCTGCCTGCTAAGAGAAGATACAGCACACAGTGAGTGACAGCAAGCAGCACCGCAAAGAAAGGCACCAAACGGGGCCTCCCCAATGCCTCACAGCAAGGTGCCTGTTATTTCAGAAGCACCACTCTTACCAAAGGTTCAGCGCCTTAAAAATTCAGGTGATTCAGCGAGAGATCTCCCAAGCGTAAGGGCTCCTCAGACAGCTCCTCCGGCAGAGAAGGTGGTTTGACCTCCCACGAGCATCCTTAGAAGAGCCATGGAAACGCAGCCCTGGGCGACGCAGCAGCAGCCTGCCAGCTCCCAGGTCACTGCGAGCCAAAAGCAAAGGCTCAGGACGGAGGCAACTCGAACCCAGTGATTTCCCCAATTTCCTCACAATTATGCCTTGCACTCCTCTCAAGTACCTCTTTTTCAACCACTTTCAATCAATCTGCTTTTTCTAAAACCGTGCTGCACAAAGCCTGAATACGCCTCTCTGGGGAGGTTTCAGTGCTGTGCACAGAGCTACACACCTGAATCTTCGGCACACAGCTCCCGCTAACGCCCAGAACAAAATACGCCTTCTTTTAAGCCCCACTAGCACTGCGCAGTTGACTCATTCACGGTACCTCAAAATCCCTGGATTCTGTCCTTCAATATAGCTGTCAGGCCAGGGAGCCTACATTTTGCATTCACACATTTTGGTTTTCTTTCCTTGGGCTCCCTTGTCAAGGTCAGCATGGCTTTTGCGACACTGAACAGAAATGCCACTTGCAGAGCACAAAATGCTTAGAGGAAACACAAGACCAAGTCACACTTTAATGCACCTAGATCTCACCCTCTCACAGCACAGCACTTCAGAAACAAATTTTTCTGTTAAACAATCATGCATTTGCAGCAAATATGATGTTTTGCTGACTTAGAAATCTATAGGTAGGCAATTTGTGTCTTTCTCGCTTCCTGCCATGTGAAATAGTTAGCTCGTGACTGTGTCCCCATAACGGTTTCCCCTCTATGCACCAATTTCAGTACACTCTACTCAAAGCTGTCACAGGTACCCACGCAGGAAGAGGCAGAGTAACAGAACAACAAATCTAAATCCATGGTGTCAAAAGACTACCTAATAAATGCAATGTTTAATTGACTATTTAACCTGACAGAAAAATCTATTTTAATTCACCTGCTGGAGGACTGCTTCAACCATTTGGGGAAAAAATTGTAGGTGTTCCCAAGAGGAGGTCAATCTTCCAACCTGAGATGAGACTGACTACAATTAAAGCCATCAGCCTATCCCACTACCAGCATGGCAAGGCCAGTCCTCAGCAGCAGCAGCGCTTGTCGGTGTACACGCTCCCTGTGCTGCTGTCCCCGATAAAACTGACCACCACAGAAACACTCCACCAGGAGCTGCACCTCTGCCACTACTCATGCAGTGCTGCCTGTTTGTCCTGGGATCCACAGCAAAACAGCTTTGGAGACTGAAGCTTACACTGAAGCCCTTTACATTCTTCTGGCTGCAAAAAAAAATTAAAGCAACTGTAAATGTAACTGGTCCCCATTTAACTGCTTTACGTCCATATGCAAACATCCATTTTCACACTGGTACACTCACAAGCCTGGACTGAGGAACTCTAGCCCCCCACTGAGTCCTTATGCCCTTGGAAACAAAACCTTGTAAGGAAAAAAACCCCAGATTCACATGTAATCATTATCCTTTTACTTTAGGTCCCAGGAAAACAATGCAAAAATGCTAAGGCTGGCTGACCAAATAAAGAGTCAGTAGGAGATCACCTGGAACAAGACATTAATACCATTTCTCCCTCGCCGCAGTTCGGAGGAACACGACGTGTGGGTTACACTCCGGGACTCCCGAGAGGTGCCCAAGGCACTGACTCCCACACCATGAGCTAGCCAACCTTGCTCGGTGCCACGCGTCCAAAAATCCCCAGGAGCTCCAGCAAACAATGTTCAGAGGAGGAAAAGGTGGGAAGCATCCTAATGCGACCTCCTAGACTTCATTGCTGCAAGGACTAACTCTGGCCTGGGCTGGTGTGGAGGAGGTAGCAGCCATCTCCTTCCACAGCCATGGGTGAGCGTGCAGAGCATCACCAGCACAGAACAGACAAACAGAGAAAAAAAAAATCTTCCTGATCAAAGAGACTTTCCTGGTGAGACTAACTACTCTCGAGGTTACTTTACACTTTCCACTATGTGACCTTGTCTAAATCAGATGTCTCTTTCACCAGCTGAATTTCAAGTCAGAGGGTCTGCAAATAACACTAGAGGGGAAAACCCCTCAGTCCTTATTCGTTGTCTTCATGTCTCAGAAAAATGTGATGATCCTTTCTTAGACCTGTTTCTGAAGATGTAGAATACTAAGGACTCTTCAAAATAAAAGCCTTTTAAATCAGGCATTCCAAATGACACTTTTTCCATGTTTCAGTTACTCTGCCTATAAAATTACAGATATGCTGTCTTTTTCCAGGTAAAGAAGGCAAAGTAATTATTGCCTGAGCACCACTAAGCTATTATACTGAGAACCAAAGGAGAGCTCATGAGTTAGTTAATAATCCTATCCCGAGAGCATCACTTCAACAGCATGTAGTAAATATAGCCTGGGGTACACACGCAACAATGAAAAACAGAATACTGAAGAGCTGATCATTGGGTAAAGAGTCCCTCCTGCGTGCTGGATAAATAGGAGACTCAGAGAAAACATCGTATGTGGCCAACGTGACCATAAAGGAGAGCATTAAAATGTACACACGTGGTAAGCCATAGTATGACTACCTGGGCAATCTTAAGTCTGCCATTTTCTCCCTTCTGAGAACGGACTTCACCACTCCACTGATGGCCTTTTAATGTAGGGAAAGCTGTATGTTCATGGGAGATGAAGAAGAAAAAAAATATATCCATCCTCAATTCTTTAGGAGAGTTTTAAAGAAAGAAAAAATGCCACATGACAAAACGCCCCATGTCCAAGCCCTCCAGCAGGCTGAGAACTGCCTCCCCGAGCAAACAGCAACACGGATCGGGCTTGCTCTGCAGCCGTGGGCCAGCCCTGGAGCACCCTGCCCAGCACGGCATGCCCCAGCCAGGCCGAGGAGCAGGCCTGCTTACAGGGTGGATGAGGCAGCAGCACTTCTTTCCCGGCTCTCACGAAGCAGACAAACTAAACGGAAACGGCGAGGGGAGAAACATCCAACACGTTCTTCCAGCTCACAAGGGACGGAGAAGAGCCAGAGAGGATGCACTGTGTGGAGAGCCGTAAAGAAAGAGGCAAAACAGTTCTGGCACAAGCTTCCAGCACTGAGACAGTGCTCCCAGCACAGCTCTAGGTAAACAGAAAAAAGGCTCGATACTCTATGATACGATGTTGGGGCACAGCATCAGACAGCTCTGCTACCTCAAATACTGCTTTTCTTTAATTAGTGTAACAGGAATGATGGAGTGTAATCAACAACCCAAACCTGTTCTGCAAGACTTAAAGGCATACAATACAGAACAGAGTAATTTTTTCAGTGGATTAACCCTCACCTCTAAAGAGAGGTCAGACAAAGCTCAGGCAATAAATTAAATTAATTTGAGCATCTGGTAATCCTCACCAGGCAAAAGCAAGCCCTAAGCAGCAATATTAACTTTACTTTTAGCTTTCCCAAGACATTGCTTTTAATTCCTCTTTTTAAAAGCTTCAAAGAAATTTATTTTAAATACGTGTAAATACAAAGAACAGAATCCACATTTACCTGCTCCTTCCTGAGAACCAAAATTACTTAATTATAAATTCCCATAGCTTATATTAATTAGTGGTTAAGATACACATCTGAGTGATTCACCTCAGCCATATAAAACCACTATACAATCATGTTCATGAAACATCCAAGGAAAAGTGATCCACACCTTAGAACAGAAATTTAAGGTAAAGTACCTTGGAAGAAGGAATTAATTCAAAATCCAGGTCAAATAAATTACAGTAAGATTCTTCTGATTGACTTAAATGGACTTTGGATCCAGTATTTACTAGCTGTGCTCTTAGAAACCAGCAGTGAACATCAAATAACAAATGTGTTTTGATTTAGAGTACTCTCATTTTCAGTGTACTGTTCAGCTCCATTGCGCTGTTCCCCCACGAGTACTTACAACCAATTTTACACTTGAGCTCGCCAACAATCAGTGCTTTCCCACTTAGAGGATTTCAAACCAAAGTCTTTCAGCAAGCTAAATATTTTAAAACCTGGGGGGAGGCAGGGGGGGAAGCAGAAGTCATTAGGGAGCGTGCAGTATTCAAACAGTCCCTCCAATTTCGAGAAACAAACAAAGCAACCACAAAAGGATTCTCAGTTTCCCATTCATCTGCCTCACCACCAAGAATGGTCCAGCTCAGCTCCTGCTGACTGCCTCCACAGTAATTTATGGAGCTATACAGGCTTGAGTCTTGTCCTTTGCAGGTGTAGGATGAAGTCACAAGGACAGAGGTGACAGTGCCATGCTATTTTGCTCCTACCCATAGCTTTTAATGAAACAAAAAAGTGTTTACGAACCCTATTTCCTTTACTCAAGACAAAAAAGAAAAAAAAAATGCAAACAAAAAGCTTTCTTTGTCCTTCACAGTTCAAGTTAAATCAGAGAAAGAAACAGCAACTGATGAGGTGTACAGTGATTACTTCGTTCGTTAGGAATATATGTGCGACAGCTGCAGATGCTGCTTCTTTAGAAGACATTTGCTGTCAAGAGTTTCTTTAAGAGCTATTTTCAGTAATCAATCAACTTGGCCATGACCATACAGGTTCGCCATAGTGGGCACATCAGTACCATGCTGGGGATCTTCATTTGGCAGTGCTTCTGCATATCCAAACGCCGTGACGCTTCCACTGTCAGCCCGGATAGACAGTCTCCATTCTAAGGTTAATGGCTTTGCCAGAGCCAGAATGGAGCCTGGGGTACGCAGTCAGGTGGGCAGTGGCACAGGAGCAGCTGGGATCTCACACCTGCCTGGCTTCCCCAGCCCTGCTGACTCTGAGGCACCATCATAAACATGAACCATACATTTTCGCTGCCAAATGACCCAGGGAAGACAACAGCAGTCTCAGGGAAGTGACTGTTCACCACTCACCTTTGCTGTCTGCTGCCCTCAAGGAAGGAAGAAAAACTAGAATTGAAAGGACACAGAACGGATTTAGCAAACGGAGAGCTGGAAGTGCTTTCTATGGATCTTTGACTGGTTTTAACCATCATCTTACCTCAGATATCCTGAACAGAGCCACAAAAAATATTAAAGGTAGTTATTGCACTCAGGTTTGGAGCCAGGCCTAAACCACCACGCTTTAATATACATGCCAGGCTGCAAACAAGCAAAATACTAGTACTTCAGCCTCTGCAGCTGAGAGGAATCCAACAGCCAAACCGCAGCCGGTGGGCTGCTCTGCCAGGAGGCTCTCACCAGGTCCGGAAAGCTGGCAGAGCAACACATCTGCACAGAGCTCCGGGGGCCCCTCCACATTGCTGTGAGAATGGAGCAAAGATCCCCCCCTCCCTCTGGCAGGATGAAGAGTCTCTTTCCACCCTGGAAAGGGAAACCTCTGAAAGAAAAGAAAAGAAATTCTCTGAAGTCTGACTATGTAACATTTTAGATCTCTGGTCTACGCCCAGCATACCAACCACAACCAAAGCCTTCTGGAGACATGGGGACACTCTTCTTGCAAGAAAGAAAATGGTAAGTCAGGTAGGAAGAGTTGAACACTGCTGTTCACAGGGGAAAGCAGCCCCATTTCCTCAGGAAATTCTCCCGGGCCATGCTGCATCCTACCCACCTTATAACAGCCAAGGTGAGGGCTGCAGGAGTGAGAAAATAAGAGACAGGGATGCTAAAGCAGCACTGATAGGAGACAAGGCTGCATCAGCTTTAAGCTTCTGCCTCTCTTGGGAAAGCTCCCCTTCCTGTTATCACTGGTTTTCTTCCAATATTACCATCAAAGAACGATTAGGCAAGTGGAAATCTTAAATTTCCAGTTTGTTTACATTCTACATTCGACAACAGTTTGTTCATAGCCAGAATGACTCCCCTGAGGTGCATTAATCAATTTCCTTTGCTGTATACGGTATTTTCACACACCTTGCAGGCAGAAAAGAATATTTTCAAATGAGAAAGTGATTGCAAGAAAACCCACAAAAATCAGAGAGAATACCTTAGATGGTTTACCTCTTTTTCCTTTTGCCTAGTACAAGGAAAGAAGCCCCAGACAATACGCTGCTATATACCAATTTGCTTCTATCCCAGCACTTTCAAAGAATAAGAAAGTCGTAAAACAGGCCAACAATAATGTAAGTAAACAGGTATCTTAAAGGCTTTTTCTTCAATCGAGGACACTTAGAAAGGACTTGACTGGCTTTCTTGCCTGTGTGTACAATACAAGTAACTCAGCAGAATGAATGTTACCAAAACCCAGGCTTTATGCCACATTGGCGCTTAACCCACTATAACAACTCTTTATTTCAGTTCTACTGTGATTGTGAGGCATTGCACAACAAATAAAAGCATGTAATAGACCACCTGACATCTGCACCAAAGCAGTTAGCTACCTCCCTCCTGACACCCAAGAAAATCAAGTTCTCTTGATTTAGATTTTTGGGATAGTTTTGCTCTCTTCACTATCCACCTCTCTTCTCCTCCTTTGGCAGATGGACTCAAGGTACACGCAGGAGTTAATGGTTCCCTGACATTGACAATTTATGCCTTACACATCACAAAATAGGCTATTGCAGCCATCACATGAATCTCCTCACCAATTAGCTAGTCGCTACCCAAGAAACAGTCTGAAGACATAGGGGGTAAAGGTGGGAGTATGACTAGGTTTTAAAAGAAAGAGCAGCAGAAGAGTGGAAATTTCTTTTTTCCCCCTCTTACGAGGAAAGGCCAGGGGAGAAGTGACACATCCAGGCAAGGCAACACTGTGATACCCTACTACTCTTGCTGTCTTCAAGGCTTATTGGGGTGGGCAGAGCTACAGCCTGCAAAAAGGGGGGGCTCTTGGTGCTCCCAGCCGCCTTGCAAGGCGCAGCGCAGGGGCAGGATTTACGCTGAAGCTGTCTCGGCAGCTGCTCCGACGTACCCAGCTGCCCAGGCCCAGCTTCTGCAAGACAGCCAGACACTGACACAAGCGAGCATGCAAAACCTTAGCGTGTCTCAGCAGAGATGGTGGCATCTATTTCCCCAGAGCTCCTGCAGTGAGGACAGTAAAAAAGATTCAGCTTCTGATGTGCAAGTGCTCCTAGTCAAAGTAAGCTCACCAAATTGCTCAAATTCAGACCTTGGACCCACAGACCAAGTCCCAAACCAGGAAAGTTCAACACCTGACTATCCGTCCCCTACTGACCTTAGGCATGGAGTACAGCTCTCGGTGTTTTGGCTTTGCTGGTGTTGCTGCTTTTCAAGACACCACTGCACAACAGCCATATCCTGCAAAGCACTGAAGTCCCCCAGGTACCCTTTAACTTTGTGTGCACAGCTTGTCTAAGATCTCCTCAAGCAATACTGCACTCTGGGACAGTTTCGTCTCTTACGTTAGCAGCCTAATAACAGTCTAATTAGTTGCATTAAGCCAAGAGAGCAAGCAACTCTATTAATAAATACCATTTTAAAACAGAACTTTGCATAACTCCAGCTTCCTAATAAAACTTCTACATAATTGAAGAAGCAATAGCTACATTACACTCAAATAACTGAACTTGAAAAATGAGCTGTTCAGCAGCACTCTGGCAAAATTACCTCAGATTTTTATTACCAGTGAAAAGTGTGATTTAATTATTTAAAATACCAGTGATTACCACAAAGTATCCACGCTGAAGAATAAAAATAGCTTCTTGCAAATAATTATGCACATGAGATCAAAACACCACCACAAGCATCACTTGAAGATTTTTCTTTATGTATTGTACTCCACTAGTCTCTCTCAGGTCTGCCCGTCTTTAAAACCCTTTCGCCACGCAAAGACAAGCCGTCTGAAGGCCACCAAAGCAGCACAGCCCAAGCAGAACAGGTCTGCAGAGCGAAGCGGCCAGCGCTGCGGCCTCGGCCCCCCACCCCACACCCCACATCATGACCCAGTAAACCACAGTTTGACAGAGCCATGGTTCCCAGAAAAGGTCTGGTCTGAAAGACCAACACAACTTTACAGGCCTGACAGCATGTTTTCTTTGCATTTTGCACACTGAGAAGTCTTCTCCACTCTGCTGCCAACAGAAGAGGAAACAAATAGCAGCCACGTGTGCATGTGAGCTGAGTTACTACTCTGCTCAGCCCTAAAACTTCAGTAGAAGACAGAATTTTTCAGAAGCAATAGGATCAAACAGAGCCACAAATGCTCTCCTAGCGCTGAAATGATGGAGGGGCTTTTGAAGTTGGCTTTACATGCTTTTTATTTCATATTCTTTTGATCATGTAAAAGCTTTATAATGTTAATGCAAATACATTACTCATAAAAGTGAGAATCCAAGGGTATCAGCCTGACCTATACAGGCTGTGAGCAAACTGAAAGAGGCAACAAACGAATGCTGACTTTCTTGAGACTGTCAAGATTTTTTTCAGCAGATTAGACTGCTGTTAGGTAAACGCTGACTAAATATAGAGTGTGAGGAAATGTTTTTCCCTCTCTTTGAACTGTTTGTTCAGAAGTCATGCACGTTGAAGGCCAAGCCAATGAAACCATCTATTGCTAATTTTACTCATTAGCAAGAGCTTGTCTTTTTTCAGTTGCTTATACACTTGCCAGCTTTCAACTCTGAGCTGAAATTTTCCATATGAGGTGACTACCCTTAAAGAAGAAAAAAAAATATAAAAGTATCAAAATAATTCACCAGTTCCAAGAGCAAAGCTAGGAAAAAAAATCAGTTACCTTGCCAACATCTGAAGAGAGGTCAGAAGAATGTTTAGGAGACATGCTTGCACAGGAACACCTACACTTTGAGTGCCTGGCTTTGCGACCTTACCCAAAGCGCATTTGAAAGAGCTTTTTGTGTGTAACATACTGTTAGATGGCGAGTCATGTACCAGTTAAGCTCACATCAACTTGCAGTTTAAATGTGGAATGTATATGCTGCTGTTCTTGCAAGTTGTCTTTCCCACAGAAGTGGGCAGGGAGGGGGCAAAAGCTTGTAAGAATCAGGCCCTGGAGCATTTGTCTTATCTTTCTGGAATCTGTTACTATCGAAAGTATTTATTACACATCTTAGCCAAGAACTAAAAGAACTCCCTAGCTATTCACGTTACACAGCTGATACGTACCCATGACAAGAAAACACAAAGCAGAGAGTCCATCTGTGATGTTCGCCCTTCCCTGCAGTCTTCCAAGATCATCAACACGAAACGATATTCTTGCCAAGCATGCAGAGCAGCGCAAGGGACAAGGAAGTGAAAAATCAGCTCGCCTAATCTTTGTGCTGTAGCAAACCCAGCAGAAGCTGAGCGTGTCAAGAAACAGAATGAATAAGCAATAAGTGGGTGGCTCAATATGTTCATTTTCCTCCACTATTTCCATTTCAAGTGTCAGCTTCCCAAAATGTATTTAATTTGTACTATAAATTTTTATTCCAAAACTCTTGCCATGCTGTTCAACAAAACAGTCTGCACATACACATGTAAAAGGAAATATTGCACAAAACCCTAATGACAGCAAGGGCCCTTGTATGAAGTCTGTTGCAGTTACATTTGCTTCCAGATCTGAAATAAAATGGTACAAGTTTTTTTGGCTGGATGGATCTAATGAGAAGCAATCCCCCTACCACTTCTGCTTCACTATGCAGTCTGCACCAAGCTTTCATCCAGCAACAGCAGCAGACTGCTGACAGTGTCAAAGAGGTTTCTGTGGGCTCTTAATCACGCAGCCTTTATTGTAATGAGAAGTCAGAAGGATATTGTTAAAGTCCAGCGTTGTGTTGGAATAACCACATTCCACCACTCCTGTTCTTTAATCTTTAGTATCTCCTCTAAACGCAACAGAATTAATGAAAATGCTTTTCTGGAGATAGCCTTCGTTGTAACACGCAGAACTCAAAGAAGGGCTCCTTGTTGTAAAAGCCAGACAAAAACCACCTCCCATAGCTCCAAAAGGAATGAGAGCATCTGCAAAAGCCCTCTCTGCTCCCTGCCATGGCAGGGTCTCACCAGCCCAATGCAGGCTACGCTGGCAACATGCATCAACTAGTTCAATCAAAGAAAAACAGGTTTAGTGTGGGAAAGTCCTGTAATTAATGGCATAAACAGGCAAGCTCTCATAAGTAAGAGTCGTAACTAACAGTGAAGCAACATTTAGTGAAAGGTAGGAAAACTTACTGATCCAAGCTCAGAACATACCCCCATAGTGACAGTAGAGGGGGAAAAAAAAATCCTTAATGATGTATTACACACCCATCAAAACCCATTACTCACTCTAGCTGAGTAGGAGAGTAGAATTTTGCAAGCTCGTCAGAGCAGGATTTACTGTGTCAGGTCTAATTTTAATTGTCACTTTGCTCTGGAAATGTGATTAAATGGTAAATAAATATTAAATAATGGATGGAATACTTAAAGCTGTTATAATTGCAAAAATACTGTTAAATGCCTTGTATTTATGTTGCTAGAAACAGAGTCTCTCTTGCTGCAGAAGTGAATTATTTGAAGAAGTGCAGGGAACAGGCAGGCAAAGCCTGGAATTATTACTTCTTATCAATTCAGATCAAGTATGTACTGTGGCAGAAACCGTACATGCAGAAGCCCCCTCTGCATTAGGAGAGCCACAGGCTGACCTCCTGAACGGGGAAGTCCAGCAAAAAGATCAGGGAGGTGACGCAGAAACCGCACAAGCAAAACCTGAGGTTTTTTTCCTCAAATTCCGACATGGCTCCTTTTTAGCAGGAGTCTTCAGCTCCACTGATTTTCTCCTTCGGAGCACTATAGACTGAGCTGGAGGGTAACCCCTCTCACTGGGATACAACAAAGCACGTTGTCCTCCCTGCCCATCAGCAGACGAGGACGAGAGGCTGTCCCGCTGATAAGGCTGGAGCACAGCCTGAAGAACAGAACCATTAGGATTAACTGGATGTTCCATAACTCAGAGTTTTATGGACAAGCCTCCTTAGCTTTGCAACATACATAAAACCTTGAGCTCTCCTGAGAACAACTGGCAGTTTCTAGCAGGTCTTCCCTGCTAGCACTACAATAAGCTCTCTACTGAATCACGAGTCGTGCATAAAAACAGTTTATTTTTATGATGCCCACAAGTGGAGAGAAATCTCCAAATCCTGTTTGCCAGCAGCTACCGCTAAACTCTAGTCAACAATTATCCCATTACTATACTTTAATCATTAACGTTGATGAAAATTATTTTATCTAAGTATTTGCAACATCCTTACCAGCAGTGCATCTGCTACAGTGGTTTACCATTCAGGTTCCAATGTCTATGCGTGTCAGTGACCTCAGCAACGTTGCAGGCCACGTATCAGCTGAAGCATGCACAGAGGACAACATTGGCATGTGAGGAACACCCTGATTTGAGACTGGAAAAAAAAAATCTACTTTGTGAAAACATTGCCATCTGCCTAGTACTCCATTTTCTGATGAGCTGCTAAACTGCTACTCTTGCAGTACTTCACCTTTTTTATCCCATTTGTATGAAAATTGCACAAAGACATATAATGGCAATCGGTACAGAGATGAGCCAAATAGTTCAGTCCTCAAATAGATTTTGCTGTAATTCAAATTCTAAACCTGTTGCTTATTCTTAAGAGCTATGCCACTTCTTCACAAAATCAAGTTACTGCACAGAGCCACAAACATTACACTCCTTTGCCACGACTGGCCTCAAGTTTTTCCAATGCAATAATAAGTTGTGAGCTTAAAAGCTGTCTGCAGGCTCCAGAGTGTGCAGTGAAACAGATTAAGAAACTTTTTTTAAAAGAGCAAAGTAACTTTTCATAAACCTGAATTACCTTACCAGGCCTATTCCACACGTAAGACTACTAACACTGAGGGGAAACCAGCTAAGACTGAAGCAATCATTCCATTTATTTTTATTTGTAAAGAAAAAGTTACTTCTCTTCTGTCTCTTGCCTGTTGCAAAGCCTCATCCAAAGTTTAAGGATAACACACCCTCCTGCAAAAGTCCCACTCCAGATGACACCAAACATCTTCTGGTTGTCCTCTTGTTCAGTGGAAAAGCGAGAGGCCCCAGTACGCCCTGGAAGCTGGGCCAGAGTTACTTATGCAGTCCATGCATCCAGAGCGCCAATAATTTCTGTAGTGCTGATCAAGTCTGTATGCTTCACACATTCATTTAGTCTCACACCGAGCCGTTTGACTTTGGATGTGTGAAGAATCATAAACAGATCATCTGCTGCACCTGGGCTCACAATGCAGAGGCTCCAAGCTAAGTTCTCAGTGATGTCAGACACCTTTAGATCGTACACCAGTTCACATTTTTATTTTCTGTTTAATCACTTGTTTGTGTTAATACCAGAAAAGTGCTAAACAAATGCAACTGCTTGGTTTTTACATCTAAATATATTGGTTTTTAATTGAATGTTTGGGTAAGGCAGATCAATCTCGCACCCCTTCTTTACTTACTGCACATCTCGAGTAGTCACCACACATACAGTGCAGCTTCACTGCTGCATGTGTGCTCTACGTAGCTAAATTCACCCAGTGTTGCGTTTTGTATCCTGAGAGTATTAGCTCACTCCAAGCAAACCAGTTTTGAGTGGAGCATACAATGTACTTTTTATCTCTAGCTAAGCAGGCTTCTTGCCAAATATGTGCAAGATCATGATTATAAAGTTGCATGAAGTGTGGCTATTTATCCTTTACATGGCATTCTCTGTACATATTTGCCCACATTTTTTTGACCAATCAAGAAGATTGCCAACTCGGAAAATGAGTTTCACAAAGACAGATCTAAATAGAATCATAGAATCTATATAGATACATATCTATAATCTTCCATAGGTTGGAAGAGACCTTTAGGATCATAGAGTCCAATTGTTCTATTCAGATAATATAAATGTTTAAGCTTGTTTTATAAAATAGTCATTCCCACTATGACAACTTGGAAAGAAGTTCTCCCATCTCTGCTACTTCCTCTCTCTGAAACGAACTGCACACAACACAGGGGTCCTTTTACTTCTGGTTTACATATACAAAGGCTTTGGATCACCGGGAACACTCCTCAGGGTCAGCAAGAAGCCAGCTTCACTGAATCCATACAGTGTTTGCTGCTGATGGCATGCGTCAGAGCTGACTTGACTAGCCTCCAGCAATAGCAAGTGACACAAGATCTTACGAAGGTGACATGTCTAAAAGAGGATCTTTGCACATGTTAACAGAAGATGCAGCACACAAGGACAAGATGTGTATCTGAACAACGTGGAGTGTGCAGACTCTGCATCAAAAACACACCTTTTCCAAACACTCACCAAGGCACAGAGCAGACTCTCCTTTAAACATGAACCATCATGACCCTAGAGCCACAGGCTCACCAAATGTTTCTAACCTAACATTAGAACTGACCAGTAAAACCACCAAAGACAGCTGAGATGTAAGCAACCTAAAGATGACATGAAGTGTCCCTGGGGGCAAACAGTGTCAATGCCCAATCTCACTCGTTTTTAAAAATGCCTCCACCAGTATCTACAAAGCCCCACGCACAAGTCTGCAGTGGATAGAGGAAGGCAGTATCTGGCTCAGTCTACTTCTGCAGTGATTTACACCACAAATTCAGTGGGAGGTTGTCTGGCTGACACTGAGGGCAATGAACAGACACACAGATACAAAAGTGGTGCTTTAAAAGTCCATTGCCACAATTAGAATGAATAATCTGAGAGATAAGCCTCTCGTTTCTCAAAGTACTCTAGTCGCTTCTGTTTACATTGCATGAGTTGCTTGGGTAGGAGTAAAAATATTTATGAGCTATTTTTGTATTTACAGACCAACACCTCTGTCTCAATGACAATGTTGTTTTCTTCACACATCCCTGATGCACAGCTGTGACAAATTCTGCATCTATGCGGTAACAATATTTTTCAGTAGAGAAATATCATTTGGGAGAATTGTATCATCTTCTTTCTATAACATAGTTGCCTCCCCAAAAAGGTTTATCTAGTCCAAATTTATCCTTAAAATTGACTTACAGAAACTCACATAATGGCAACACAATTTAATACCCCACGCTTAGCTTTCTTTCCCAGGCTAGACACTACTACTACAGGAGGGCCTACGATTGTCTGCCAATGCAGGGAGGTCTTTTTTACCTTATACTATTTTGTTTCACACATTTTTAAAACCATCAGTGTTATCATCGTTGAGAGAGTGATGAGGACACTAAAAGTCAATCAGAAGCATATTACAATGAGTGGCTCCAGTAGTTACTTCTGCAGCTAGTTGTCCTGAGGTTGCTTCAGCACAGCAGTTATCCTCCACTGATGCCAGAAAAGCTCATCCTTTAAACCCAATCTGCAATTCATCTGATCAAAATACATAAACGTTTTGTTTAAGTACTCTCATAAGCCCCAACTAATCATTTAAACATCTTTCTTGGATTAACAGCCCAAACCCAAGGTTTTGCTAAATAAGAGTATTTTAATATAAATAACTTCAGTGAAAAGCCTGAAGGATTTAATTTGTAACCGAGCCTGCAGTTACCTCTACTTCCTTCCCTCACAACAAAATTTACAAAATGAAGACAACCAGAGGAAATAATAATTCATCCATCAGCTTTGAGGCCTCTCTCCAGTCCTTGGAAGAATCGCTGAGACAGTATTTAGAGGAAAGTCCCACCCAGCACAAGAAAAGCTGGCCTTCTCAACCCCTCCAAAAACAGAGCTAAAGAAAAGGAAGCAATCAGTTTCCATTGCTATTTACAAGATCAATTGAGAAATCAAATATTTGCTTTGTGCTTCCTGTTAATTGGATATTTTAAATTTCTTATTATGAAATCTGCTAAAATACATCCTGCCCAAATTGAAACTGTGTAAGAGAACTATTAATTGCATCTAAAGTTAATTTAACCCAATGGTTTCTATTGGGCAGGAAAGGAATTATCAGTAAACTAACCCTAGGGAGGGTGTTTGTTCTAAACCATCACACTCACACTAGTCAGGAAAGCATTGCACGGCTTTACAATACTGCTTTATGGTAGGAAGTACATTTGACATCCGAAATTTTGTAGCTCCCCAGGAAAAAGGGAAAGCCTGTTAGCGTCATTTATTTGGAATTGGAAGGTTGTCATAAAACGTTCTGCGGTAATATGTTGCTCAAAGATGCAATAAAAATATTTACAGATTCAACTATTACAAGGCCCAGATCATCAGAACATAGCTATCATGAAACAAAGCATCTGGAGCGACAGTGAGCAAAAGGACACTTCAGCACATAAACTCTGTGGCGAGGGCAAACACAGCATCTCTGGAGTGAAAAGAAAATCAAGGCAATTGGGATGGTCATTATAAGCCACTGCAAAATAAATGAGCGTGAGAAAGCTAAGGAATGACACTTTTGAATAAACATCCTCCGAAAATTAGAGGTGGAAGTCACTTAAGTCATTGTGCGGAAAGAAAAGCTTTGAGGAACAAACACAACTCGGTGCCCTACATGCCTTGCCCCATGTCCCCACAGCAACACCCTCAGCGTCACTCTCTGCTTACAACTGCAAGTCCCCACTGCGGAGAGCTGGGGTTGCTCCTCAGACACCCTCAGCTCCCCGCCACATCCCCTCACGCCCCACAGGGCTGAGCACCCCGCCACAGGAGGGAGAGCACCCACACACGACCCCCCGACAGCCTCCCCAGCCAAGCCGGGGGCCACACGGGCTCCGCCGCCATCACCAGCATCCACCTCGGTCAGCATCGGCAGCAAGTTCAAAGGACGGCCGCAAACAGCATTAGCAACTGGACCTTGGCAAGGAAGTCCTGCTTGGAACATCATGCAAAACACTTCTTGCACAGCTTTTCCTTCACGATCCAAGTACGCTAATTAGAAATGAGAAAACACAGTTCCCAAAACTAAAGCCTCCAGAAAATATGTCCCCCTGATTATGTGAATTGTTGTAACGGCCACTTAGAAAAAAATCAGTTGGTAACTAGAAATTGCAGATAGGACTTCAGAATTTCTTGGCCTTAAATAACATGCTGGTGGCAAAAATTAGCAATAGGAAGTCAGTTATGAATAACTCATCTTCATAGGAAGTGCCACAGTTACAGCACTGTCACTCAAACTGAAGCAGCAGTTAAAACTTTTCTATATGCTCTAAGCTCATACCTACACCATTTGCTGCTTCAAAGGAAAAAAACCTGAAAAATCTACGCTTATTTTTACTAGTTACGTGTCATTACTGGAATAGACTTGGGGGGGGCGTTTTGGGGAGGGGATTGTTTTAGCTGATATTTCTTCACCTTTTAAAAAAAGAAATGAGAACTTTTACATGCAAAAACACTCAGCAGAGTGAGTGTCAGGAAGAAATCAAACCAGGCTCAACTGCAGAATTTACAATTCTCACTACTACTCATGCTAAATTGTAACCTATAGACCTGGGTTTTGATTTATGTAGGAAAAAAAGAACACATGTTGCAAATGCTTGTAGGCTCAAACACCTCTGTGTGCTGGCCTGCTGCATATGTAGAGAGGATGACATGCTACTGAAGGCCATCTATAACTGAAATAAACCTGCAAAGCAAGGTGATGAATACAGAGAATTAGGTTGTTATGGTAAAAAACATTTCAATGCTTGGTTCTACAGGCCCTGGTCAACACTTCTGTCAGGCTCTGCTCCAAACAAATCCAGAGATAAGAAAATAAAGAGCCATATGTTGTGTGCGACACTTCACTCCCCCTCTTCTACATCTCAGTGGCTTCAGGCAGGGCAGCCAGGCTGCGTACTTCTCCCACGTGTGCTGTGAGAAGCAGTGACACAAGGGAAAACACAGTATGGAATCCCTCCTCTCTCCAGGAGGCCCAGGCAGAATCTGGCTCAGCAATGTTCAACCAGAACCCAATTAGTTGCAGGTGCACTAAACTTGCCATGATTAAGGGTCTTGCTGATACACGGCAGGAAAACAATGGGCTCGTAGGGTCACAGCATTAATGGGTCTGAAGAAAACTTACAACCGAGAAAGAACACAATTTATAGTTGTTTCTCTCATCAAGCAGTTCATGCTATGAAAGTGTCACTTCAACACTCAAATCCCATTGAAACCTGGACTACACTAATTCGGAGTCCTCCCAGTGCTTTTCATATACCTTGCAATAACACCTTCCAACGAGATCAATGAGATCTTACTTAGATGTGACAACCCACTAAAATAAAGGGTTTTCAGTAAAGCAGACCCTCTCATAGATAAAAGAATCTTTGACGAATAAAACAGGTCACCAATTCAGAATCTGTATTTTCTGGCAATATACAAACTTATATACCACCCATAATATGCAATATCCAGAATAATGGCTGTTTGATGCTCAACACCAAGCACATTTCTCTTGACGGTGTCTCTTGCAGGAGAAACAGGTTTCACCACCCTGCAAGCCATGAGAGTTTTGAGAAAGTAACCCACCTTTTTCTATAGAAACATGTATGCCAAAGTATTTTGCAAAAGCAGCAGGAACAGCTATTTCCCAAACAGCAGATTTCTGTCCCCATGTTTGTAGCCTTATAAAACAAGATATATTTGAAAAATAACACAGAACTACACAGATTTTAAGTGGAATAATAACTTGCTGACTTTTGGTAACAGTACCCTCTAAGGAATGATGTTTTTGCTTGGCTGCAGAAGTCATCATTCCGAAATCCCTTTCAATTTACATCCAAAGTAAACCTCCTAGAAAAGTCTATTTTCCTTCCTAAAAACTGCAAATTGAGATTCTTTTATCACTTGCCAAACACATTATTCAAGTCAGTCATTACCTTGTTCAATCACTGCAGCTCTTGCCATTGTTTTCTATAAAACCAATCAGCATAATACTACCTGTATCTTTCAGTTATTTTCCTCATCCACTTAAGTACGAATAACTTAAATCTGAAAATATTTTCAGCCTAGTATTTTTCTCTGCGGCCAGAAATTATAATTTATAGGACCCACAAAATACACAATTTGGAGGCTTCTTTCCAAAATAAAGGAGTGTTAACAGTGCTGGCAAATCCCAAAGCAAATGTAGGAAGACAACTAAAGTCATCTTCGGTACCACTCTACAGGGCAGAGCAGGAAAGGGTGAAACGATGGGCAGTTCTGATTCCCTACACTGCAGCAGGAGGTCTCAATTTCAGGAACTGGCAATCAAGAGAGTGCCTGTGAAATGCCTTTTCCCCTCCGCTCCATCCTTCCCTTGGGTGGTTTTCAGCACATCCGCAGAAGGCCTCTTCCTCACAGAGAGAGGGATTTTACATTGGCATCATAATCCTTCAGGGGAAAAAAAGCTAAAGGGGGGGGCTTCTGTTAAAAGCCACAAACTGAGTGGTCAAGACTTGAGAAATTGAATGAAAACCATGAGACAGGAAGATAATTGATTCTCCAAGTGAAGGATTCTTGAAAAGTCAACAAATTCAGTTTCTAGCAAGGCCTCTGTCAAGAGTAATTTATGACCTGTCTGGATTGTCACGCTGCCACACTGTGTACAGCAGCTCCAGGAGGAGAGGGGAAGTCCAAAGGGAAGGTATCCAACCCAGTGAGAACAGATTCCAGCAGAGCCAGCCAAATCCCAAGGTGAAATTGCTGCAGACTTGCCAAATAAAAAAAGGTATTTCCAGTAAGTGACTTCAGTAAAATGGTAGAGAACAATGAAACTGAGAAAGTGTCATTATTCCACTGAAAAATGAAAACTCTGGGGTTAAAGGGATTCCATCAGTCTGGAAAAATAAGAAACCTAAACCGTTTCAGGACACAGTCCAGCAAAACGTGAATATTGAGTACTAACTAGCATCAGCATCCAAGACTCGTCAGCTTTTCATGTTAGTTGGGAGAATAACGTATATATAATTTCTATCCTTTTATGCAAAAAGGAAGAATCACTTGCAGAAAGGTAACAAGACAGAAATACACTAAGATTTAAAGCCAGCTGTTGCTACAAGAGTAACTACCGACTTGTCACACTAGCAGTATTTGCCATATTTGTGACAAAGGTGTTTGCACCAATTTCAGTAAAAGCTCTTCGAAGGGAGCAATGCTTTCCCCCCCAGGCCATGCAGACTGGACAGCCATGGCCAGCAGGCAGACTGGCTATCCAGGCTGGGGCCGCAGCCAAGCAGCCCGGCACAAGAGACATTGCGTCGTCCTCCTTAACCTCACTGTTAGCAAGCTCCAGAGAGGAAAATCTGACATCCTCAAAGCTGGATAGAGAAGAAAAAAAAAAAAAATAATAATTTCATTTCTGTGCTAGTACAGTGATTTAAAAGCCTCATCCTTCTCGAGAGTGATGCTCCTTCATCGCAAAGACTCCTTTCTCATTCAGTAAGAGAATCTCTTCGCTGTCTTTTCTGTGCCTTCTCATTTCTTTCTCCAACCTTCTACCTTTAATCAGTGTTGCAACCATACTGCTTTTTGGCAAGAAGCTTATAAAAAAACCCTGAACTTTTATTGTGCTACATAGTGTCCTTATAAATGTTAAAATTGGAGTGTGTCTGCCCGTCCTTCTCTTACCATCAATCTTAAACGCACACAAAGCATTTATCTTCTTTGTCCAACACCTTGTATTCCTTCCCAAAAAGACAAAGTATGGGGTTGTCATTTCAAGTTATTATTACACGCTTCAACTAAAGACTCACCACTATGTCATTATGGCAACAGAAATAATACAGCTTTAAAAAATAACATAGCTTTAAACAGTAGGTGAGGTTAGAAGAACTAAAGACTAACTCCTACATGATCCAAAGTCAGTTTTCATGCAGAAACTACGATTCCACATTCTGTAGTCTTGGTACAGCAGTAGAGGCTGCTACAGAAGGAGTAATCACAGCTCCATAGTTCTGTCAAATATAACACAAGTTTTAAAAAGCATGATACAAAAACCCAAAACACACTAATACTCAACAAGTCTGTTGACAACATGACACCGTCACTCCTACGAGTCCAGCCACAGTGAAATCGCTCCCACAAGTTTCGACAAACCCTGATACTCTAACAGTGGTGCGAGGTGATCTCAGGCAGAACCCCAAAAGCACTGGAAGAACTGGTTCGATACTTGGCTTTGAACTACTCGGGGAAAGCACAGACATCAGACTGAACATCTAAAAGCATGAAGTCAAAACATATGTTATGGAGAGCTGACCCTGCACTAGCAGGTAATCGCAAGGGCAGAAAACTAAAAGCACTATGTTTCCTGGCAGTCATGAAGTGGGATTTAATCTGGACTTTTATGTGTTGTTTTTACATCTTTAGTCAATTTGTCTTCCCAAGAATTTCCTAGCATAGGCAAGGCCACAGATCAAACTCAAGGGGCAGAAACTGAGCTGACAGTAACAAGGTTATGGTGGATTGGTGGGGTGGGGATGGGAATCAAAAAACTCTTATGTCTGGGTCAAAATTCCCAGGTTGATCAACACTGCTGTGGCTTGACCAGCCATTTGGAAAGCAGTGACCACATTCCCATTAGTTTCCAAGTAGCACAGATTTAATTCCAACAAGCAGGGTAAAAAGCATTACTTAGTGGACAAAAGGTTGCAGATGTATGTTTAACTTGACAGTGTAATTAATGATCTTCACCATTAACTGATGAACATTTGCTTCACAATAAAATAAAATGTTCTATTTTTAAGTGGCAAGATAAGATTGAAAAAACAGGAAAGAGCAGAAGTATTTGGCCATAAAATGAGGTGAAGCAGCTATTTAAAAATGGCTGGCAGATTCTGGCAAAGGTTAGAAATACTTAGTCAAGGCCTCATTAAGTCACACTGCAAGCTTTCCCCACTGCTGCCCTGTTCCATACACCCAGCCCATTCCCCCGAGCTGGTAGACACATCCGACAGCACCAGCCTCCTGTGTTCCCGACTTCTAACACCAGACACTGGCTTCACAGAACGCACAAAGTACGGCTAAACAGGATGAAGCTTTCACACACAAATTACCCTTGCTTACAGAAAAAATTGACAGGACAAATGTTATGCAAAAAGTAGAACTGGGTTCATGACACATTTCCCCCTTCCCTGTGCCCCAGTCCAAGGGAAGGATTTTGTAGGTCCATCACCACCTCTGTAGTCTATATTAGTAGGTACTCCAATACCGTCCTGTATCTCCCTGCATTTTGGCTCCAAGCATACGCTATAGTAATTAACAGAAGCAGAGTATTTATATAGAATTACACAGGAAAGGTCCCTGCAGTTGACACTCTACAAGCTTCACTTCATCTTCTGGCCAAATAGTCCTTCCCCTACAAGCACACTATTGCACAACACAAAACATACTTTAAAGTGAGCAGAAGGAAGGAATTATTTCCTAGGCTGTTCTCTTGCAACTCTTTGAATACTTCTAGGTGCAGTTAAACTTTTCTTCTTGCTTTTCACACCTCCCCGAACAAAGTACAGTGGTGTCCTCGGGGAAGAAGGCACTCAAACAGATCTGTAAAACCAAATACAAATCCATCATCCTAACAAGTCAATTAAGCAGCTAGGCATGGCTGGAAGTGGCCTGCTGGGAGCTACAGTGGTAAAGTTCTCATACAGTACACAAACTCTGTGAAGACAACAAACCGAAAATAGTCAACAGCAAAAGTAGTATTAATCGTTATTATCACTGGAAACACCATGAAGCTTATCTCACAAGTTCAACAACCACTTGAGAAGAGCAGAAACTCTCCCTAGTGTGTTGCCTGGATTATTTTACTGCTATTGATCACTAAATCATCACAGAGAGAAAAAGCTGGCATTCTTTGGTTGTTAGTGGCTCATCCGACATCATTAGAAACACATTTAACAGCTCTAATGTGTCCAGCCATCTCAGATCCTTCCAGAAGGATGCTTAACAACTCCCTGGTGTCTGGAGTCTTAAATGCTCATGCAGTAAGCTTCTCCAGCCTTTTCTAAAAGGGATATAAAATTCTAATTGCAGTGGAACTGCCACTACCAATACAGATGAGTGTGACAGGTACCCCAAATACTTTCTTGATACAGGAAAATCTTCTATACAGCAACCAGAACATGCATTATACATGCAGTGGCAAAACACTGAAAAAATCCCACATACAAAAGAAACAAACAAAGCCCACAGTATTTCAAAAAAATATGATGAAGGGAGGAAATCAAGATTTGTAACAGCCCAAAATCTGGTGTACAGCTGAGTAGTCAAGACCCCTAACTGAGAAGCATCTGATGATACCAAGTAATACAAACACGCGGCATGTTTACGTCTTTTCTACAACATTATTCTCTTCGATATCATTTACCTCCTTATTTGCATTCATGCATTAGTTACTTTATTGGAGCATAACAAACCCAAAGCTGTAATGCAGAGTTCTACCCAAACACTGCCCATAGATTTAGTTATCAACCTGTGACTAGAAACGTCCAAAGGTCCTGAAGAGAAAATGCACTACAAACAGCCACTAAAAATACACATAGGCATGACAACCAGTCACTTAAGCAAGCAAACAATAAAAACCCACCAGATCCATGCACTGTTTTGTTAATTCACCAGTATAGCTGACATTTTCTATACAGTCAGGAAGATGAAAGAACAATTTCCACTGTCCAAACTGCAAGTAACTGGCATTTTTCCACAGGGGGCATTCACTGGTCCCATCCTGAAAGATGGCATTCATTTACAGCTGCCAATATTCAGCGCTCACAAAGATAACGTTCACTTTTGATACCAAGAGTTTTGCCAAAGGCTCCCGAATAGTCTTTTCTACCTAAACCCGGTATGGATCAAATCCTACTTCAATGCAACAAGCTGAAGTAAGAATAAACAGAGCCACAGGCCTGCAACACCTCTGAGCGAGCAGTTCTGTTGGCATGAGGGAGCTCTGGAGGGCCATTAGCCACAGCAGCACCAGAGAGTCTGCACCTCTCCTTCTGCAGAGAGCAGTGCAACCACCAGCTCAGGCTGAAGGCAAGCACACCAGTTTCCCAGCCAGCTCACCGCCCTCTGGATGCGACGTTTGCTCTTGTGCACTCTCTGGTCATTCTGACACATTTTTTTCATCTCCATCTTCCAAGAAAAGGGCCCTTGGCTTTTGTCCACACAGAATCTTATTTTATTTAACAACTAACTTAAATCGCTATGAGGACAACCTAGTACCAGCTTTAGTTTTAGCTAACTCCTAGATAATTCACTTTCACAAAAATCTTTTTAAATAAACCATTGTAACTTGTATTTACAGTAGGCCAAAAAGAGTAGGAGTTAACTAAAAAAAGTACTTGCAATACAGGTAAGTTATCTGGCAGTGAAAACCATACTTTGCCTTCTAATACACCTATCTACCTCTGCTGCAACGCTGAATTAAAACAGTCTTTTTTCCTTTTAAAAAAAAATTGTATTTTGCAATAATTACTAATTTTAGCTCTTGGGTTCACTAAAGGAAATCACATTACCACTTCCCACTGCTAAAATTGTGTAATAGTGCAAAATTTAGCCTGAAAAGTCAATTTAATATGTTTTATGAATTTCTATTAGCATGCAAAATATATGCGATACATACATAGGTAGATGGATGGGAAGATAATGAACTGAGCAAGTGGAACTATGTTCTTTTGAACATACAGATATCCAGACATGTAAACACTTCAGTGTTTTCCTCGAGTGATATTTGGAGAACTGTGCAATATGTGCTCCTGGCTGCAATATGCCACAACACAAGCTAGAGACATTCTGCAATCCCTGCGTAGGTGTACAGATCGGTAAACAAAGTAAATGGCATTTGAAATGAAATTTAAAGTTCTGGGTTATACCACATCCAAACCACATAAATGGCGCATCTCAGCAGGGTCATGTCTTTTGCCTCACAATTGTTTAAACAAGGCAGAAAACGCTGCAACCTTTTTACGCTAGAAAGCCATTCTTTCCTCTCCTCTCCCAGTGAATGGAACACTGTGCCCACACTGTTCCTTTCAAATCCTCAAATTTCTAAAAACGATGCCAAGTGCACTTGCAGTAGGATATAGCTCAGTTTATTCAAGCTGAGAGCTGAGAATCTGTGGAGAAGTTAAAAGCTGGTCTGAAGGAAATATGCAGTTCCCTCTTTGCAGCGAAGGGATATGTGGAAGCCAGACACCAGATATATACCAATTTTCTTAAGAAAGCCAAGACAAAATGTATGGTCCTCTCCTATTTGGAAGGCAAGGTACTGCTATAGGATCCGAGTGTACTCTTAAGCTTCAGGGTTTTTACTTCACAGCATGAATCTATGGTTAAAAAATGGTTGGAAAAAAAAAAGCAACTCTCTGAAGTCGGCAGGTATTGCTGCAGGGAACGCTCCTCCTTGGCGACCAAGGGTACTGGGAGAATGTTCTGAAGTCGATGAATGGGCTCTGATTTGGTCTCAGTGAGATGTGGATCAATCCCTTAAAACTAATTACTTCTAAGCATTATTCCTGTCCATCAGACTTGTGTACCTCACCAGTCTGTATGAAGGTGCCTCCCTCTCATGCACAGAGATGTAGCGGAAAAAAGTACTGAATATGAACAGAATTGTTAATATGCATTCAGCACACAGACCCTGCAGCAGCACTGCCAAGCAAATAACTCACAGCAAGTGCATTTGTTTATTGAGTCATCTCTATTTTTTTCTCAGCTCTAACAGCAACTTACTCTTTTTTGTGTTTCTAATAAGAGCAACTGTTCTTTGGAAACAATCCCCTAAAATTCGTTCTTCAGCAGTAATGTTGTTCAGGTTTAAAGCAATCCAGTTTTGCCAAACAAACCTCACCTAGCTCAAAGCAGGATCAGCATAACAAAGTCAACAACATTTTAAGTCTTTAGGAGCCTGAAAAAGAAAATTTCAAAGTAAAATAACAGGGTTTAGTGACTGGGTATTTGTGTTTGACCCAATCCCTCCTCCAATGATGGCAATGGGAAAATTGCCACTGATTTCAGAGACTGCAGAAACTATGTTTATACTCTAAATCTGCACTGCTTTAGGGAGCAACTGCCACTGCGAATCGTAACACTCCAAGAAAGAAATTCACAAGCTCTGTATGCTATGACTTGCATTTTCAAATCATACACAAGTACAACCAATTTTACATAACACCAGAAGACAGAACTTCCTTCAGAACGCATCCACACGTATTTCCCAGAACAAATCTGTCTTCACCCCAGAGCCCAGACTCGGGTGCTGCCCGCAGAGGGAGGCCAGCCCTGGCAGACCTCAGGCACAGCAAACCCACTGAAGGCTGCGCGGCTTCCAGGCAGTCTCTGGGACTCGGCTCCATCTACCACAGAACACCAAATGTTTGCAGAAAGTCTTTTTTCATACGCTTAATGAATTCCAACATCTATTTTTTTACTCAGTGCTCACAGAATTTTTTATTACAGTATTTATACCAGGTAGCCTGGAGGTGTGTCATACTCCAATGGAAGAGGATTCCTTTAATAAAGTATTACATTTGTTAAATGAATCTAATAAGCTCCTACATAATCTTATTTGGAAAAAGAAAAGAGATCTTACAGTAATTCACTCATAGTGCTCTCTCCTGATAGCTCTGGCTTGAAGAGATCAGCAGTCACTTTAGCTGAGCAAAATGCAACTTCTAATCAGGTATTTATGTAAATTGTTATAAAATTAAATCAAAAGAACAAAGAAAGTGAAATCGCATGGCTCTTCCAAACAAAAGCACAGTTTATAAAAACATGTAATGCAAGAACCCAGAACTCATCTACATTTACAATGAGAGTTGCCTACACTGCATTTTGCAAGTGTCTTAAGAGAAAATCTAATGTGAAGCAAAACATGACGCTTTTTATTCTTCTATGTAAATAGCAACAGTAGGCTAAAACTGACAGAATCCACCAAGAAAATCTCTCAAAAAAATATCCCGACAACAAAACCAGAATTAACACACCACTGTGATACTAACTTACAATGCTAAACCTTGTCTATAAGCAGTGGGGGTGTGGAAAGCTTCACAGGAGATGCCCAAATGGCTTTGGAGCTGCCCCAGAATGGGTGGTGAGCTTCACGCGGGGAGAGAGGGATGCAAGGAATCAGATTCAACCATCGAGCCAGCAAGAGCAGGACCGAGGCAGCCATCGCTCATCCTCCTCCCATTCCCTCCACCAGAGCTGCTTGTGGCACAAAAATACCCTCTGGGCTCCCAGTAGCGAACTTGCGCCCTCGGGCAGAGCCCCCCACTCCACCCCAAAACTCTGCCACCACTCCTCTTAATACCTACACACGTACGTGCCCAAGAGACCACCACACCAGAGCAATTCAGCCCAGGCAATGAACTAGTATTTTTCGTCTGCCCTGCACAACTTTCCCCAGGGGAGAACTCAGCGCTGGGTTTCCAAACAACATCCCCACAGCTGTGCTCCAGGCTCTGGAGTCCTGGCTGCTGCCCTGCACCTTGTCTCTACTCTGCTTGTGCGCTCTTGGCTAGCTCCAGACTCCGCTGCCCGAGCTCCCAGACAGGCTCCCCGGTTTTGTTTCAGCCTTGCCTGCTACCCATGACAGCCTCCCCTCCCAGCAGGGTTTGGATTACGCAGAAACCACTTTTCTGAACTTCACCGGAGCTTCTAGACATGCTCTCACGCTGCTCTGCTCCGTGGCTGTCCCGGTTACTTGAGCACTAGCATCCAATTCCTGATCGAGGAGCTTACTTCCTATTGCTATGTACTTCCTACATTCTTCTTGCAAAGATGGTGTGGCCAATATTCTCACCTGGTCACTACAGCACACATACTCCCCAAAATGTGTTGGCTTTGCAGCAGGATACAATGGTACGGAATTTCTTAAATTCACAGGGTCTTTTTCATCAATACACCTGGCAGAACTTTTGGTTTGTTTGGCTGTTTTTTGGTTTGTTCGGTTTTTTTAAGCAGATAGATACACCTTCTAGGAGATGCATCAACACAGAACAGAGAAAGGTACACCAGCATACACAAAAGCAAGATGCATACAGCCACATTTGCATAAGCAGCAGGCCTCTCGAACTAGAAATGCATCCTGCATTTTATTTAAGCAACTCTCTTTTTGTTGTGTTTTCCCCCCAAACTATCTGTAAGAGCCAAATGAGATAAAAAATCTTCTGTAGCTTCCAATCAAAACAGATCAGCAATCCATCAAAACTGTCTAATGAATTAAAAACATGCTATGCCTACCTGTAATACAACACAGGTAACTAGATCCAAATTATGCTGGGAGGATCGCTGCCCAACATAGCCTGACAGACTTTGGGTCCATAAAATAATAAACCATGAGCACTATACTTTATCTGATTCTACACTTCTTTGAAATGTCTGTAGTTAAGTAGCCAGCTTCATACTGAATATCAGACATATTTATTGCCTATGCAGAAGTTGCATCCAAGTTACTAAAAAAAAACTTCCAGTGAAGGACAATTTTGGAGTCGTGTTTATCCACCACACTGCTTCTTCTGTAGTCATTTACAACCATGCAAATCAACACATGACAACTTCGCAGTACTCAAACCAATTCCCACTTTGTGTGAATCTCTGAACAAGGTACTGGGCAGCAAAGACGTGCTCCGTTTGCCCCTCGAAGAAGTTCCAGAGCAGCACAACACAGGTCAACCAGGAGGGATGAGATCTAGCAGGATGGAGATCCTTGGGGGAATAATTAGTATGAATACAACGAACATTTTCTGTAGCTGGTTTTGCTGGGATTATCCAAGGCGTGGTGTGAGTGTTGGTGTGAGCGTTAGTACTCCCCTGAGCACCCAGCTCGGGAGGAGGCTCAAACCTTCATGGTATACATTTACAGCTAGAACATTTTTTAAAAACCTCTCAGTACAGTAGCAAAGCAGTAATGCTTTGGTGCCAGCTACCTTTCAGACTTCGATGCACCTCTAAATAGGCATGTCACAATAACACTACCTGACACATGCTGTCCAAAATAATCCCAAGACTAATTATGTTGATGTAAGTGGATCTGGAACAGGAATATTTTATCTCCGTTTGAGTTCAGTTAACTCTTTAAATTGGGGCCTGTACACAGTCTTAATGACTGGAGACTTTCAACTTAATACATGTGTTAACAGTGAACCACAACTAAATGAAGTCATTACAATAATCTCAGTAATTTAAACACGTTTCAGGATGGGGCCTAATAATCACTAAACTGCAAATTGCTAACATAAAAAGATTCCCCCAGAAGGCCGTACTCCACATAAGTAGACTTCAAAACCAAAAATGTTTCTGATACAGGAAGATTTAAGAACACGGCTTTGACTGTAAATACACTCCTACACCAATACATACAAAGATATCAGTCCTCAGAACTTCTTAGTATTCGGTACACACATTTAGTCTTTTGTGGAACTTAACTTCTTAATCGAGTCTGAGTAGCTCCTAAGCTGTCACGCACGTCAAAACCCCCACGTCACATTGACTAAGAGAAGAAATAAGCTAGAATACATGTGTAATAAAAAGTTATATTAATCATCATTCCCCATTTCTTAGAAAAAATCACTAAGGTATTACCAAAAAATTACACCTACCAGGTGAATCCTGGAAAGAAAAAAAATAGGCTGATTTAGCAGACCATGCTCGTAAATCTAATGTTTCACCACAGAGGATGCATTATTGGTTCTACAGCAACTGCCTTAATTTTCACATATACCGTGGGGAAGGACAGAAAAAAAATACCGTTTACTCAAATAAACATTTTTGTTACACATGGAGTTGATCTCAGTGGAACTACAAAACGAATAAAATATTATCATAAGAAACAGGATCTGCATCTCTGTACAGATATGAAACCTTAGTTTTATTAACAGCCACATAACATATTTGGAAGACAGTAGAAAGGATTCCTCCACCGCTGCTCTACCCACCAGCACCATTACTGCAACAAAGCATTATTTTTATTTGTTATTTATATACTTCTGCAAAACAGTCTTTCTGCACACAACATACTGTAAAAACAAATCAACCAGTATCATCAACAACTTCTCTTATTCCTGACCATAACAGCTCCTGTTTACCTAGCAAACCTTCAAACGACTTCCTGAAAAGACCCTCCAGAGCTTGTGTTTGCAGATCGATGGACTTGCTGGTATCCTACAGCAAGAATATTGTCCCACCAGTTTGAAAAAGGTCACCTTTAGGGAATTTCAGTGGAAGACATTCAAATAACCTTGACTATTGCAACTCTGTATGGAAAAATACCACAAACACAATGCTATTATCCACCTCTACCCACACGTTTAATGAGACAGCTATTCATGCGTTACATTAGGTGCTACACGGAACCAACTGACAAGAAAACTACTCCAGAGTCAGCAGGCAGCATAACAGGCAAATTTGCTATAAACTTTCATAGAAGCAGTTTGCCTTGGATGTAGGTTGTTGAGTTGTTTGGGTTTTTTTGAAAGTACTAACTACAGTTTACACAGGTTGGTGTAAATGCTCCCATTGATTTCAAGAGACTTTTAACCAGGCCCCAAGCTCTCCTTGAGCAGAAGTTTAATATTTTTTTTATTTGACTGCAGAGATGGTTAGAAATCAGTATTACTGTATTTCGTGGCAAATCCAACCATCAGAAACAGTAAGTCCAAATTAAACACAAACAATTCCAAGAATTTGAATGGAAAGAAGACTTAGATCCTTCTCACTACAACGTCATCACCTTAGGCACAGCCATACTGGACCTGCCAAATGCTACTTTCTTTTCAGGGAAGAGGTGGGGGTTAAACCTCAGTCTGAAACACCTACTGCCCTCCATTAGAAAGGATCTCAGTGATAAATGCAACAGTTCCATAGAAAAACCATCCATCTTCAGTGATACTAACTACTGGATATAATTAATTTGACAAAAGTAGGTTTACAGCCAGTACAGGTTCTGTTCAAACAGTCTTCAGTAGATGCTTATGAAAAAACAGTGGTGTATGGGATACAGGCAGAGTGTTATGAAAATATTATAAAGACTACAAACAGTATGCCACAGCAATCCAAAACATATCTCAAAAATGCTTCGCTTCTGTAAAGCTGGCAAAAAAATATAGAATTAATTCTAAATAACTAATTAACAGAGAAGATTCTTTTCATTCGTGAAAAAAATTTTACACTAGCAATAATGGAAAACAGTCTTCTGTGTCTCTTAACACTGTGTTTAGGTTTTTCATAACAAATAGGTAGTACCAATAGCGGATTAGAGAAAGGTCAATCCAGGCTGCTATCCCAGCTACAGGAGTACATGCACAGGGAGACCCATAAGAAGCAGCAAAGCACAAAGCGATCACTCCTCTGCTGTAGCTTCCCAGTGTTCAACCGCTTGTAGTTCAGGGGCTTTCTGAGCCAGATGCTCCTGGCGCACTGTGCAGCTCCCCTCCATCAATCTGTCATTTTGAACCTGCTTGAACCCATTTACATTTCTGACTGCACAGCTTTCTGTGCCTGTTAAGTGCATGGTTTAATCACATGCTGCATCAGAAAATACTTTTATTTTAAACCTGCTGCTATGTAACTATCACTGGGTTTCCCCTACTTAACATTCTGCGAACGAGAATGATTATCAGTTCCCTGCTTCTCTCTCCACAATGTTTGGGAATTTGCATATATTAAAATATCACCCGCCGGTTACCTTTTTCCAGGCCAGTCTGATGGATTTCTCATTTTGTGGCAGCCTTTCCATGGCTAGGCATGTCATTCTTGCCCCTCTCTATACCTCTTTAGGCTCCACTGTGTTCTTTAACATATTCTCTACCCAAGTATTTTCACCTTTTTTCAGGTTACTGAGGAATATGCCAAAGAATGCAGCTGTGGTAAAACCACCATTAGGGTATCAACTAATTAATCAGTTTTAGTGAATCTTACTCAAGTCACAGGTTTAGATTATTAAGCAGCAAGTAAAAGTAAACTTACACAGCAAAAAGCTAAGTAAGAGTCACCAGAGAATCATCACAGTCTTGAAAAACTCTACTGTCTTCTGAAAAAAAAGTCATGTTGCATAAACAGATGTATCATGCATTTAAAACACAAATTCTGTCACACTTCAGAACGCAAGCTGAAAGAAACTAAGCCTCATTCTTTTTTTACTGTAGGTTTGCGTTTTTTAAAGCTAAAAATGTCACTAGGGTAAATACAACTTCTTGAAACAAGACAGCCGGCTATCTTGATACACTTCCACTGATGGATTCAATTGCAAAACCCTAATCCTTTCGGTTCCTGTGCTACTAGCATATGACAGGCAAGGGCAACTCAACGGGCTTTTAAAGAAAAAAAAAAACCCAACTGTGCATGAAACAGAAGCAAATAGTCTTTGGAAGATCTTCAGTCTCATGGCTCTGCTGTGACTGAAGTTAAGAGTCTGAGTCTGCAGTCCCTGCTTCAGGTTCACTTCATGGGCGTAGTCTGCTGTGAGGGGCATCACACAGAGCTGCGTTACCTGCTGCAGTATCTTGACACAAAGATCCACGAAGAAAAAAACAACCACACGGCCCCGAAAGTTGGTATTGCATGCAAATAAAGCAGAGAGGCCTGATAAGAACTGATAGGGAAGTATTTTGGTAAAAAGTTACAAAATATTTCAGTAGGCTTTACGTAACAAATTACACAGCCTTCCTACCCATTTATTAAAATTCTTGTACATGGCAATGCCACAAGGAACGAGCCAGAAGGTAAACACCACCAGTCAACTCTGTTTAAAGCCCCACATGGGAAGGCTTGCAAAGCATTACATGTAAAGAAAGAAGAATTCCAGTCCTTCCAGCACTGTCTTCCATTCTCCTGACCTAAAAGTGGTTGCAATTAACAGTTCATTTGCAAACAATTGGCCCTGGATCATTCACAAGAAAAAAAATTGAAACACCTGGCAAATAATTTAGCCAAAGCAGGATCCATCTTCAGCCTGCTTCAAAAAAATGGTCAAGTTCCACGTTCTCTTCCCTTTCTCTAATTTTGTCTCCCAACCACTACACCCTGCTGACTTCAGACTTCGTGGCAAAAACGCTTTCTTGCTCCAGTTCTGCAGTAAGACCATTTACCCCTTCCTTACATTAAAAAAAAACAAAACAAAGAACCCAAAAGCAACAACAACTAATGCACATGTATTATGGAAGTTTTCTAGGGCACAAGAGTGGCTGCAACTATTTCTCATTTTAATGCTGTTTCAAATCTATCTCAATCTACAAAGCTGTGAACATTAGCAAAACAGGAATAAACATACATCCACTAAGTTTCATTCTTCTTATATAAATGAGTGCTCTTGTTTCTGAAGCCAAATACAGAGCACATGAATGCACTGAAGATTACCTAAAGGGTTCATATTTTGTTTGCAGTATAGGCCAAATGTAACTGGCTGCTGGAAAGGTTTTTAAAGCAAGTCCCTGTTCAGTCCTTTACACTTCACAGTTATACTGTGGATGACAAAACGTTCCAATGTAAACAAGCCCGGCTTCCACTGGAATTGGGCTCTCAGACGCTAACCTCGAAACTTGCAGAGCTCTAAAAGACAGCTGGGAAAGAAAGGCTGTGAAAAGTATACTCTGATCATCTACATCTACAGAATTTTAACTTCTTGCTCAATTCAACAAGACCACTCACCTAAAGTACACCTTTAAATAATTGGGAGAGAAATGGGAAAACAGGGCAAGAGTGTTCAACTCCTGCAGAGTAAGCGCTTGGTTGTCCTTTGCTTTCTCAAACCCCCTTTTTTCAGCTGATAAGTTCAGCTTAAAGAAAACAATGGAATACCATTCTGACTATGGATTTATATGAACACACAGACATTTTAGAGTAAAAGAAATATAACAGAACATCATAAAATTCATTCCCCTGTAAAATGTACAATGCTTAAACAGGTTCAGGACTTTAAAGTCCTGAAAAAACAGAAGAGGTAAAATAAATTGGGGGGATTTATCTTAATTCCATCTAAAATTTGCCTTCAACACCTGATGAACATTTCCTAAGACATCAGAAATTCCTGAAAGATACAAATTATTTAATTCCTACCCCAAATTACAAGTATTTCCCATTCACTAGTATGACGCCAAAGGAAAACTGTGATAACAAACACTTTTATATTACACACCACTGAGAAAGAGTTGTAGGAAAATAAATGTAACACTCTGTATGGTGTCCCAACCTCATAGCTTAGAGATGCACAGCCTGCAAATATTCAAGTTCAGTTATCTGCTATCTAATTTAATTAATCAACTTCACAGGTGAATTTAAGATGAATTATGGTATTTTTCATTCCATTTCTATAAGAACACTCCAGGCCATTACAGTGACTGGAATAGTTTTCTAGTTTCCAGACTGCATAGGCATCCTTTGTTCTAAAAGCAATGCTGTCCTAGAAATCAAATTTCCCCTCCTACAGTATTCAATCCATTGACCTTATCAGCCCATCCCAGTTACCCTTCCTCGCACCTGCCCCAGTTCGAATGCACCATTCCTGAGCACAGGAAACAAGAGTTTACCCAGTATGCCAGATGAGGCCTTATGTAACAACATCGATACTTTCTTATCTCTACCAGAAATCTCTCTGCTGATAAACACCATCCCAGGATGTATGTCAAGAGATTTCCTCCAGCTGGAAGGCAGATCATTATCACTCTCAGCAGTATTGCTAAACATCAACCTGCAGTGAAAATGCTACCCAGTCATTACAACTTCTCTACCACCTAGAACTGGCATAGTCTGTAAAAACAATCCTATGTTCTTCAGTTTAAATCCAAGATGGTGTATTTCCAATTTTTGAAACCTTCACACAATTCCGAGAGAAAATACCATTTCCACACCAGAAGATTTACAGAACTTTGGTCCTGATTTAGTAAAGCATTTGAGTAACTTCAGATGGGCAGCATTCCCATCACATTCAGCAGATGCCTTTAGAAGACTAAAGCCACACTTCAATGTTTTGTTGGACTTAACAGGTTAACATTTCAAGGTGGAGCTTTCACAGGGTCCTCGGGGCTCTTCTGCACTTAAGTAACTTGGTATACTCAGAACGTTAAAGCTTACAATGCAAAAAGCAAATATTCGTTAAAGCTTTAAAATGCAAAAAGCAAATATTTTCTTTGTCCCTTCCTCCTCTGGATAGATATACCAAGCTCTAAGAGCGTTCTTTGCTTTCTGCCTTCAGCTAGAGCTCAGCCCCTTCACCCATTGGCAGAAGTGAAGTCTCATTTTCCACCGTCCTCCTGATGCCTTCCAAGCGCAAATCCCCACCAGAGGACCACGCGTGACCACACGCTAAACCAGGTTTGCCTGGGAGACTGCATTCATCGTCTCCCCAGAAACTAGCGATTAGCCTACTACTCGCAAAGAGACAGCACCTCATTCGAAACTGCACGGTTTATTCTTAAAAACTGAGCTGGAGTAAACCCTCCAGTGAACACCCTCACCAGGCGGCGTTCCTCACCAGACCGTGACGGAGGCGGGGGTGTTTCGGAGCACACGCACCCTGTTCGTTCCACGCGGAGGGTGCCGCACCCGCGGCGCTGCCCCGCGCAGCCTCCACACACGCCGCCTGTTCGTTCGCGACACCGCGTATCGTGCTACTCCACGCAAACCACCGCCGCAGCAGCTACTCCTCCTGCCTCCGGGCCCTTCGTAAACATTAGAGAAGCGCAGATACGAGCCGCCACGCAACTTCTCAACTCCGCGGGAAGACTCGGGGCGGGCGGGACCCCGGCACCCCTCGGCGGCGGGCGGCTCGGGGGCCCGCGCCCCCCGGACCCGACCCCCCCCCCCCGCGC
>Ga0181612_169551_pt1 | contig 51221 bp, 43 predicted proteins | sample HoacroProtozoa21_FD_119630 | JGI IMG/M metagenome (GOLD analysis project Ga0181612, IMG submission 119630) | Hoatzin crop microbial communities from Cojedes, Venezuel. Combined Assembly of Gp0051906, Gp0051904, Gp0051908
AATGCAGGTTAATGGAATGGTTTTCCTCTTCGATAGGTCCTCCTCCACCTTCATACAACAAAGGTAAGAAAAACCTTGATATTCACCAAATTCATTTATTTTTTTGTTTCTGGACTTCCGGCTGCAAAGTTAGAGTTAAGGGCTCCTCGCTATCGCTCAGAGCAGGGCGCCGCTCCGCGGCTTTTTCTACCACCCGCCTACGGCACCCCGATAAACGTGGAGCGTGAAATGTAATATAACATCAAAGATGTTCCGCAGATGCTTGCAGCCGCCTAGTATCCGAGCGTGCCGCCTGCGGCGAGCATGCCCGGTTACCCGGTCCTCGCTCCGCTCGGACTGCACCTCTTGCGAGGTGACAACGCTCAGCTAAAGGTATTCAGTCGCTTCTCGCTCCACATTACACGTTCCCCCATCAACCCCATAAAATAGGACTGTCATTCCATATAGAATGAGGATGCTATTTCATATGAAACAAGGTTGTCATTTCATATGAAACAAGGATGTCATTTCATATAGAATGAGAACGTCTCATATGAGATGAGGAAGGATGGGTTATTTGGTCCGCAGTTGACTATTATTTGGTCCGCAACGGACTATTACTTGCCGACCAAACAACTATTGCCAGCACCGCAAACAACTATTGATTGCGGAGCAAATGACTATTGATTGGTTGAGGGGGTTTCAACCACCCTGCCTACGGCACCCTTCCTCATCCAAGGAGGGGATTAATCACCCTTCCACATAAACCACCAGCCCCTTGAGGTACTCGCTCTCGGGATGATAGATATTGACGGGATGGTCGGCCGGCTGGTGCAACTGATGCAGGATGCGGACTTTGCGGCCGGTTTGGGCGGCGGCGGTAAAGACGGCCTGACGGAACTGTTCCTTGTTGACGGCCTGAGAACAACTGAAGGTAAAGAGGATGCCGCCGGGCTTGATGCGCTGAAGACCTTTCACATTGAGGCGGATATAACCTTTCAGGGCATTGTGGACGGCCGCCCGATGCTTGGCGAAGGCGGGCGGGTCGAGAATCATCAAGTCGTATTGTCCGTCATGACTGTCGAGGAATTTGAAGGCGTCATCGCAAAAGGCCTCATGGCGCGGGTCGTCGGGAAAATTGATCCGAATATTTTCTTCCGTCAGGGAAATAGCCTTGGCGCTGCTGTCGACGGAGTGGACTTTCAGGGCGCCGCCGCGCATGGCATAGACGGAAAAACCACCGGTATAACAGAACATGTTGAGGACGGTACGTCCCTGGGCATAGTGTTCGAGCAGACTGCGGTTGTCGCGCTGATCGATGAAGAATCCTGTCTTCTGGCCTTTCAACCAGTCGACGCGGAAACGGAGACCGTTTTCCAGGGTGGTGTTCTCATCGCTGCCGCCGATTAAGAAACCGTCTTCCTGCCCGAGTCCGGCCTTGAACGGCAGCGTGGTCTCGCTCTTGTAATAGACGTTGCGCACCTTTCCGCCCGTCACTTCAATCAGAGCCTCAGCGATGTCGCGCCGCATCAGGTGCATGCCGACGCTGTGGGCCTGCATGACGGCGGTCGTGCCGTAGCAGTCGATGACGAGTCCGGGCAGGTCGTCACCTTCTCCGTGAACCAGTCGGAAGGTGGTATGGTCGGGCCGGCCGGTCAGTCCGATGCCGCGGCGCATGGCCAGGGCACTTTCCAGACGGGCGCGGAAGAAGTCGCGACCGATGACGGTGTCGGCAAACGAGAGTATGCGCACGGCGATGGACCCGATTTGGAAATGGCCCACACCGAGGATTTCGCCCTTGGCGCTCATCACGCGCACCAAGTCGCCCTCCTCTATTCCGGCGTCGGTCCTGTCGATGGCGCCCGAGAATACCCAGGGATGAAAACGGCGAAGACTTTCTTCCTTGCCTCTTTTGAGTGTGACGGTCTTGTACATGTGCTATTGTTTCGTTTCTTCAGGTGTGTCACCGGCATGCGCCGGTTGGGGTTCCGGTTCGGGTACGACGACCAGTTCGTAGTCGCCGGTCTTCATCAGGCGCTCTGTCTCCTCATAAATACGGATACAGGCCCAGGCGTCGGTGGCGGCGTACCGCTTCTGACTTTCCTTGAGCACGTCGGCGTCCCAGTTGGTCAACCGCTGTGATTTGCTGATTTTCTGGTGGAAAAGATTGGCGTAAAGTTTTTGCAGACTCATGTCCTTGATGCCGATTCGGCCCACCAAATCCTGCAACTCGACGAATTTTCCCGGTTGGAAAGGCGCGCGCTGGTGGAGCATGCGGAGGTCGTCGTGCCAGGAAAGTCCGATTTTCAGGATGGTATTGTCCTGCAGGAGCCGGAGGATGTCGGGGGTCAGACCGGTGAAATTGAGACGGAACAGAAAACATTCCTCGCGCGTGGCCACTTGCAACAGACCTACTTTGTGGGATACGCCCTTCTTGAAGGCGGGACGGGTCTCGGTGTCAAAACCGAGAATGTCGCGCGACAGGAGGTAATCCACGGCGCGCCGGGCCTCGCTCTCCGACTGGACGACAAACACCCTGCCGTCGAAAATCGCCTTGGGCAAAGCGCCGATTTTCTGTTTGTCGAATTTACTGTATATTACTTTTCTCACGAATCTGTTGGCTTACAAGCCGCAAAATTAGAAAAAAGTTGCTAAAATAGTTCAACTTGTCAGTTTTTTCCGCTACTTTTGCACATTATTTAATAATTCTCCTTATGGCAAAGAAGAAATCCAAACGGCAAATCAAGTCGAAGGCGACGGCAACGTCGTATGGCGAGGCTGTCGGATTCAAGAACTATATATTCAACAATGAGACCACCGATTTCCTGTTGGGCCTCGTCCTGCTGGTCGTGGCCGTCTACATGATCATCGCGATGGTGTCGTATTTCTCCACCGGCCAGGCCGACCAGAGCATCCTGGAAAATCTGCGGCCGGGCGAATGGACGAACAGCGGCCGGGAATTCCAGAACTATTGCGGTTCGCTGGGTGCCCTCCTCTCCTATTTTCTGATTACCGTCTGTTTCGGACTGTCGGCCTTCTTCATTCCGGCTTTTATCATCTTGGTGGCCCTCCAGCTCATGCGGGCGTATAAAATCAACCTCTGGAAATGGTTTCTCGGCATGGCCGTAGTGATGATCTGGTCGTCGGTGACGCTGGCCAAATTCCTCACACCCTTCATGGGCGACCAGGTGTTCAACCCCGGAGGAAAGCACGGACTGTTCTGCGTACAGCAGTTGGAGAACGTCGTCGGCGCGCCCGGACTCACGGGTATCCTGTTTATCGTGGCGCTGGCGTTCCTGACTTACCTCACGAGGGAGACGATACAGGTGGTGCGCAAGGCGCTCAACCCCATCGGATACCTGACGAGCAAGGTGGCGTTCAGCATCACCAACCACCACAAGGAGGAGCAGCGCGACATCAACGAGGAGTATGAGCAGGCCGAACAGGGCTCCGTAGGCTATGATGAGCCTGCCCCTGAACCCTACGAGGACACGCCGCCTGCCGTGGTGGAATTCGACAACGGCGGCACCGGCGGCGTGGTGACGGCATCGGGCGGGGAATCACCTGCACAGGCGGCGGCTTTCGTCGCTCCGCAAAAGACGACCGTGGGCGGACAGGGCGACCTGAAAATGGACGTGAAAGTGGCGCAGGCCGAGGCCAAGGCCACGAGCAAAACGGTGTCGGACGCGGTGGACACCTCTACGCCCATCAACCCGAAAGAACCGTTTACCCGCTACAAGTATCCCACGCTGGACCTGCTGAAGAAGTATGACAACGACGGCAAACCGTATATCGACGAGGCCGAACAGATAGCCAACAAGAACAGGATCATCGAGGTACTGGGCCAGTTTGGCGTCTCCATCCGCAGTATCCGGGCCACGGTGGGTCCGACCATCACGCTGTATGAAATCCAACCGGCCGAAGGCGTGCGCATCTCCAAAATCAAAAACCTGGAAGATGACATCGCGCTGAGTCTGGCCGCGCTCGGCATCCGTATCATCGCCCCGATTCCCGGCAAGGGAACCATCGGTATCGAGGTGCCGAACAAGAAAGCGAACATCGTGTCGATGGAGAGTATTCTCAATTCGCGCAGATTCCAGGAGGCGAAGATGGAACTGCCGCTGGCGCTCGGCAAGACGATTACCAACGAGGTGTTCATGGCCGACCTGGCCAAGATTCCGCATCTGCTCGTGGCCGGTGCCACCGGTCAGGGTAAGTCGGTGGGCCTGAACGCCATCATCACGTCACTGCTGTACAAGAAGCATCCCAACGAACTGAAACTGGTGCTCATCGACCCGAAGAAAGTGGAATTCAGCGTCTACGCTCCCATCGCCGACCATTTCATGGCGTCTATCGACGAGAACGTGGACGAACCGATTATCACCGACGTGAACAAGGTGGTGAAAACACTCAACTCGCTCTGTGCGCTGATGGACCACCGGTATGACCTGCTCAAGATGGCGGCGGCCCGCAACATCAAGGAATACAACGAGAAATTCGTCAACCACAGGTTGCGCCGCTCCGACGGACACGACTACATGCCTTACATCGTAGTCATCATCGACGAGTTCGGCGACCTGATCATGACGGCCGGCAGGGAGATTGAATTGCCGATAGCCCGTATCGCGCAGTTGGCGCGCGCCGTAGGTATCCACATGGTGATAGCCACGCAGCGTCCGACGACGACGATCATCACGGGCAACATCAAGGCCAACTTCCCCGGACGCATCGCCTTCAAGGTGAGCGCGAGCGTCGACTCGAAGACCATCCTGGACCGGACGGGCGCCAACCAGCTCATCGGCCGGGGCGACATGCTCTACCTTTGCGGCAACGAACCCGTGCGTGTGCAGTGCGCCTTCGTCGACACGCCGGAGGTGGAGCGCATCAACGAGTATATCGCCTCGCAGCCCGGTCCTACCGAACCGATGGAATTGCCTGAACCTCCGGCAGCGGACGGCGGCGGCGACGGACCTTCAGGCGGTGGCGATCTGGGCAACATCGACCCCTACTTCGAGGAGGCCGCAAGGGCCATCGTACTGTCTCAACAGGGTTCGACGAGCATGATTCAGCGCCGTTTCGCCATCGGTTACAACCGGGCCGGACGCCTCATGGACCAGTTGGAGGCCGCGGGCATCGTGGGACAGGCGCAGGGCAGCAAACCCAGAGAGGTGTTGATTTCGGACGAGAACTCCCTGAATGTCAAGTTGGCGGAACTCAGAAACAAATAAGCGAAGATGAGCATGAGATACGGATTACTGTGGATGACCCTGCTGTGGCTGTGCGTCACCGGCGTGAAAGCGCAGGACAACAGTACGCAGGCACGCAAAATACTGGACAAGACGGCCGCCGTAGTAGGAAGAAAAGGCGGTGCACAGGCGGATTTCTCCATTTCGAGCGGGAAATACGACAAGGTGTCGGGCACCATCGCCATCAAAGGCCGGAAGTTTCAGGCCAAGACGAAGGACGCCATCGTGTGGTATGACGGCAAGACGCAATGGGCTTACATGAAGAATACTGAGGAGGTGAACGTCTCCCAGCCCAATGTCACCCAACAGGCAGGCATGAATCCCTACACGTTCATCCACCTTTACCGCAAGGGTTACAACCTGTCGGTCAAGACCGCAGGCGGCAATTATCAGGTGCATCTGACGGCACAGAACAAGAAAAGCGGTATTCCGGAGATGTATATTCTGATCAACAGGAAGACGTACACGCCCGTACAAGCCAAACTCTTGCACGGCAAACAGTGGATGACGGTCTCGTTCAGTAATTTCAAAGCCAGGAATCAGGACGACGGTGTCTTTGTGTTCAAGGCCAAGGATTTCCCCAATGCAGAAATCATCGACCTCAGGTAGACCCGGTTACTTGCAGACGGTCAGCATGGTCAGGGCGCACAGGCGACTGGCCATGAGGCGCACCACCCTGCAGACCAAGGACAAAGCCACGCGCGTGGTGTCCGTCGTCGGCATCATCCTGTGCGCCGTCTACCTCATCGTCGTGGGCGTGGCACTGGCCATTGCTGCGCTGGCCAACGACGAACTGGATCCCGACGGAATGCTCTTCGCCATGATGCCGCTGGTGGCGGCCTTCGACATCATTCTAAGGTTCAGCGTGCAACAAACACCGGGACAGATGGTGAAGCCCTACCTGCTCTTGCCGGTCAACAAATACGCGTGTATCGACGCCTTTCTCGTGGAGGAGACATTCCATCCGGCCAACTGTATCCACCAGTGTTTTTTCCTGTCCTATTCGCTGGTTGCCATTCTGCCCCGCGAGGGATTCCTGCCCTTCTTCGGCACGTTGCTCAGTTGTCAGGTCATCGTCTATATCCTGGCCCAACTCTACATGTTCATCCGCACGCGCATGCGCCTGCATTTCGGATGGAGCGTCCTATTGATCATCCTGGGCGGTCTGCTTGTGCTGCCGGGATGGTCGGAAGGGGAATTCGACATCGAACAACTGATTCTCTTCTACGGAGAAACCGGTAAAAAACTGACGCATTTCAATCCTGTTTACTGGGCCGTGTTGCTTCTGACGTTCGCCGCCTTGTGGCTCGTCAACCGCCGGGAACAGTTCACGCACGTCATGGCGGAGGTGTCGCGGAAGAGCCAGACAAGGGTGAAGCACATCCGGCGGTACGCCTTTTTCGACGCTTTCGGACTGGTGGGAAAATACATGCAGTTGGAACTCAAACTGATTTTGCGCAACAAGCATCCGAAAGCGCAATTCATCATGTGCCTGGTCTTTGTCGCCATCATCTACGGATGGGCGATGGTGTCGGAAGGCAGCCGGTCCGTACTTAATTTCTGGGCGATGTACGGATTCATCGTTTTCGGTATGATGCTCATCCGCATCATGACTTACGAGGGCAATTACATCAGTCTGCTGACCGTAAAGCCCGACAGCATGGGCCAACTCCTGAGGGCAAAGTATTATTTCTACGTCATCGCCGAGGTGATTCCGCTGCTGGCCGGTCTTGTACTGGTCTTTACGGGCCGCCTGAGCCTGCTGACCCACATCACCTATTTTATTTATATAGCGGGACCGGGATATTTCCACATCATGCAGTCGGCGGTGCTCAACGACAAGACGATGCCGCTCGACGCCAATTTCTCCACGCGCACGCACAACACGCACAATGAGACGGTCATCACCGTCATCGCCGCGATCGCCGTGTTACTGCTGCCGCAAATCCTGCTCTCCTTGGGTAATGAACGGGCATTGCACGCGGGACTGCTCCTTGTCAGCGTACCTTTCATCGTGCTGCATCCGCTCTGGATTGACAATATCCGGAACCGATGGCGGCGCGTCAGGCACGAAAGGGTCGGCTCGCTGTTGGCCTCAAGGGATTAAAAAAGCGCGACACCCGGTGAGTGTCGCGCTCTTAACGTGAAGCGTAGAGCGGGATTACCTTTCCACACTACATGACATTAAAACGGTAAATCATCCGCACTGCCGCTGTCGGCAACCGTTTCCTCAGGAGCCGGGAAAGGCGCCTGTGAACCGCCCGTCGGGGGTTGTGCGGCGGCCTGCGCGTTGGGCTGTACCCTGTCTACTTTCCAGGCGCGGATATCGTTGTACCAGCGTCCGTTCCACTCGCGGGCGTTGATGTCGAACGATACGGAGATTTCCTCGCCCGACTGGATGTTGAACTGTTTGATCTTATCCTCACCGAAAATATTGAATACCATCTTGTGAGGATATTGCTCATGCGTCTCGATGACATATTCCTGAGACATCCACGGCCCTTTTGCCGACACGCCGCTACGGGGTTCCAAAACGGCGATGACTTTACCTTGTAATTCCATTGTTATTTAGTTTTATTTTTAAAATCGACTGCGAAAATAACAAAATTGTTCTTAATTCTAAAACTTTTCTCTTCATTTTTTTGTTTTGATACGTTGATTTTTGTATTTTTGTCAAACCTAAGAAACAATTAAAATTATATATTCATGAGATTTACCTTATCTACTTCTGCGCTCAGCAGCAAACTGATGGCTCTGCAAAAGGTCATCAACGCCAAGAATTCCATTCCCGTACTGGACTGTTTCCTTTTCCAGGTCAAGGACAAGACCATGACGATTACCGCCAGTGACAACGAGAACGTGATGATTTCGACCGTCGCGCTCGACGAAAGCGACGGGGACGGCGAGTTCTGCATGGCCAACCGGAAAATCACCGACGCCGTCAAGGAACTGCCCGAACAGCCGTTGACCTTCGACATCGACCTGGCATCCTATTCGGTCAAGATACTTTATCAGAACGGTATGTACCGGCTCACGGCCCAGACGGCCGAGGAATATCCGCGGTTTAAGGACGTGGCCGAGAACGCCACGGTGATTACCGTCGACGCCGCCGTACTGACCGACAACATCAACCGCTCGCTGTTCGCCACGGCGCAAGACGAGTTGCGCCCCGTAATGAACGGTATCTACGTGGACTTGAAAGAAGACGCGCTGGCATTCGTGGCCAGTGACGGCCACAAACTGGTGCGCAACTTGAATTTCACCGTCAAGAGCGATACGCCCGCAGCCTTCATCCTGCCGAAAAAACCGGCACAGCTGCTCAAGAACACGCTGGGCAAGGAAGACGGCGAGGTGACGGTCAAGTTTGACGACCGCTACGCTGAGATTGATTTCGCCGAGAATCACCTCTTCTGCCGGTTGATCGACGGCCGTTATCCCAATTACAACTCGGTCATTCCGCAGGACAATCCCAACAAGATTACGGTGGACCGCAAGTCGATGATCAGTGCGTTGCGCCGCATTCTCCCCTTCTCCAGCGAGAGCAGTCAACTGGTCCGTCTGCACGTGGAACCGGGCAAGATGGAACTGACGGCGGAAGACCTCGACAGCGCCACGAGCGCCAAGGAGGTGCTGGCCTGCGACTATCAGGGACAGACAATGAACATCGGTTTCAAGGGTTCTTCCCTGCAGGAGATTCTCAACAATCTCGACGGTGACGACGTGGTCATCGCCCTGGCTGATCCGAGTCGGGCCGGCATCATTCTGCCTGCCGTCCAACCGGACAATGAGGACGTGCTCATGCTGATTATGCCCATGCTGTTGAACGATTAGACTTCTATTATATCAATGAAACTCAATCTTACAAAGCCCTTAGTTGTCTTCGACCTGGAGACAACGGGGCTTGATCTTGTTAAAGACCGTATCATCCAGTTGTCTTACATCAAGGTAACGCCCGACGGAAAAGAGGAGCGCGGCAATTACCTGCTCAATCCCGGTGTGCCCATTCTGCCGGAAATCACCCAGCTCACGGGTATTTCCGACGCCGACGTCAAGGACGCACCCACGTTCAGACAAGTGGCCGCCGAACTGGAAGGCAAGTTCAAGGGATGCGATTTCGCCGGATTCAACTCCAATCACTTTGACGTTCCCCTCCTGGCGGAGGAATTTCTCAGGGCCGGTGTAGATTTCGACTTCTCCAAATGCCGCCTGATTGACGCACAGACCATCTTCCACAAGATGGAGAAACGCAATCTTGCCGCCGCCTACGAATTCTATTGCGGCCGGAAAATGGAGGAAGATTTCGAGGCGCACAGAGCCGACCAGGATACGGAAGCGACCTATCGTGTACTGATGGGCGAACTGGATATGTATAATCCTGATACCCAACCAGATAAGGAAAAGCAGCTCAAGAACGACATGAACGACCTGGCGGCGCTTTCCAAGACCAATGACAACGTGGATTTCGCCGGCCGCATCGTCATGAAAGACGGTGAGGAATATTTCAATTTCGGCAAGTACAAGGGCGTGAAAGTGGCCGACGTACTGCGCCGCGATCCCGGATATTACAGTTGGGTACTGGCTTCCGACTTCACCAACAACACCAAACAGGTGCTCACGCGCATCCGCTTGCGCGAGGCCGGCAAACTCAACCATCAGGCTTAATCCGGAAGAAGATACTCTAATAACGTACCAACCGACCGACATGTTGAAAGGAAAGAAAATCGTTTTGGGCATCACGGGGTCCATCGCCGCCTACAAATCCTGTCTCATCATCCGTGAACTGATTCGGAAAGGCGCCGAGGTACAGGTGGTCATCACACCGGCAGGCAAGGAGTTTATCACCCCGATTACCCTGTCGGCGCTGACCCGCAAACCCGTCATCAGTGAGTTTTTCAGTCAGCGCGACGGCACCTGGCACTCGCACGTCGACCTCGGACTGTGGGCTGACGCCATGCTGATAGCCCCGTGTACGGCCAGTACACTGGGCAAGATGGCCTCGGGCGTGGCCGACAATATGCTCATCACGACGTATCTTTCGATGAAAGCGCCCGTGTTCGTGGCGCCCGCCATGGACCTGGACATGTACAAACATCCGTCCACGCAGCGGAATCTGCAGACCATTACGGACTACGGCAACCGCATCATCGAACCGGCAAGCGGTTTTTTGGCATCGGGTCTGGAAGGCAAGGGACGCATGGAAGAACCCGAACGGATTGTTTCCGTACTGGATGAATTCTTTGAGCGGCAGGCCCTGGCGGATTCTTCAGCCGCCGTTTCTCCCCTCAAGGGCAGGAAAATCCTGATTACGGCCGGTCCCACCTACGAGAAAATCGACCCTGTCCGCTTTATCGGCAATTATTCTTCCGGCAAGATGGGATTCGCCCTGGCGGAGACTTGTGCCCGAAGAGGCGCCGACGTCACCCTGATTGCCGGCCCCGTCGCCCTGACCTGTTCGCCCGCCATCCACAGGATTGACGTGGAGAGTTGTCAGGAAATGTACGAGAACGCGATGGAGCAGTTCAAGACCAGCGACGCAGCCATCCTCTGCGCAGCCGTGGCCGACTTCCGTCCGGAACGGACAGCCGACCAGAAAATCAAGCGCGGCAAAGATGATCTCGTCATCCGTCTGGCGCCCACGCAGGACATCGCCGCCGCTCTCGGCGCCGAAAAGCGCCCTGACCAGCGGTTGGTCGGCTTTGCCCTGGAGACGCAGAACGAACTGTCCAACGCGCAGGACAAGTTGCAGCGCAAGCATTTCGACTTCATCGTGATGAACTCGCTCCGCAACGAAGGCACCTGTTTCCGCAGCGACGAGAATCAAATCACCATCATTTCCGCCGGGGGCAAGGAGGAATATCCCAAGAAACCGAAGACGGAAGTGGCCGGCGACATCGTCTCCCGACTGGAAAAATTATTCTGACCATGCGTAGTATGAAAGCATCCGTCCTGAAAGGGCTCGTCCTTTTAACAGCCCTGTCGTTGTTTCCGAAAACGGTGATGGCCCAGGAACTCGTGGCCAAAATCACCATCAACCACAATCAGATACAGGGCACCGACGTATCCGTGTTTGAAAACCTGCAACAGTCGCTGGAACAGTTTGTCAACGACCGGCAATGGACCAACCTGCAATTCCAGAAGAACGAGCGGATTGTGTGCAATTTCAACATCACCGTGACGAAATACGACAATTCCTCCAACGTATTCACCTGCAATGCCCTGATACAGGCCAACCGTCCGGTGTACAACGCCAGTTACACTACCACCTTATATAATAACAGGGACGACAATTTCACCTTCGAGTTCAGTCAGTTTGACCAGTTGGAATACAACGACGAGGTGGTGGACAACCAACTGACGGCGCTCTTCGCCTATTACGCCTATCTGATTATCGGCCTCGACCTGGACAGTTTCTCGCCAATGGGCGGCGAGGACGTGCTGCAGCGCTGCATGAACCTGGTCAACAACGCGCAAAACCTGAATTATCCTGGATGGAAATCCTTTGACAACGACCGCAACCGGTTTGCCATCATCAACGACTACCTGGACGGCGGCATGTCGCCCTTCCGCCAGTTGCAGTATGATTACTACCGCACCGGTCTCGACGAGATGGCCAACAATGCCGAACGGGGACGCGCCAACATCACCAACGCCATTGAGAACGATTTGCAGAAGTGTCACGAGAACAAACCGCTGAGTATGCTTCCGCAAATCTGGACCGACTACAAGAAGGACGAACTGGCCTCGATTTATCAGGGAAAGGGCACGCAAAAGGAGAAAGAGAAAATCTACGACATTCTCTTTTCCATCAACGCCAGTCAGAATACGACTTGGGAAAAAATCAAGAAATAAATGCTCCGACAGTTGTATATCCGTAATTTCGCGCTTATCGACCGGCTCGACATCACGTTCGGACCGGGTTTTTCCGTCATTACGGGAGAGACGGGCGCGGGCAAGAGCATCATTCTCGGTGCCTTGGGCCTGTTGACCGGTCGGCGGGTGGAAGGCAAACCGGTGAAGAACGGTGAAGAGCGTTGCGTCATCGAGGCGCATTTCGACCTGAGCCGCTACCGTCTGGAGGATTTCTTTCAGGAAAACGACATCGACTATGTGGCCGACGACTGCATCCTCCGACGCGAAATCAGTCAGACGGGACGCAGCAGGGCCTTCGTCAACGACACGCCCGTCCAACTCTCCCTCATGCGGGAACTGGGCGACAGACTTGTCGACATCCACAGTCAGCACCAGAATCTGCTGCTCGGCAAGGAGGATTTCCAAATCGAAGTGGTGGACATCATCGCCGGGGACAAGGACCAACTGGCGGATTACCGGCAGGCTTACCTGGCCTGGAACGAGGCACGGCGCGACTGCGAGCGCCTCAAAAACGAGATGGCCGAGGCACGCCGGCAGGAAGACTTCCTCAAGTTCCAACTGAAAGAATTGGAGGAAGCCTCTCTGGAAGAAGGCATGCAGGAGGCGCTCGAACAGGAAGCGGGTATGCTGGGACACACCGAAGACATCAAACAGGCGCTGTTCGCCACGGACAATCTGCTTGGCGGCGACGGCGACGGCGTGGTCATCCGACTGAAAAGCGCCTTGCAGCAGATAGCCTCCATAGCGGAAGTGTGGCCGGCGGCCAAGGACTGGCAGGACCGGTTGGAGAGCGCTTCCGTGGAACTCAAGGACCTGGCGGGCGAGATCAGCCGTGCCATGGAGGACGTGGAGTACGACCCTGCCCGACTGGAACAGGTCAACGCCCGACTGGACAGGCTCTATGACCTGGAGAAAAAGTACACCGTCAGTGACGTGTCCTCGCTCATCAGTATCCGGGACGACATCCGTTCGAAGGTGGGGACACTTGACAACAGTGAGGACATCCTGCGGGAAAAGGAGGAAGAAGAACGCCGCCTGGAAGCGAAGGCGCAAGATAAAGCCGCCACGCTCACCCGACTTCGCACGAAAGCGGCCCGCAAGGTGGAACAGGAACTCCAGGAACGGTTGGCTCCCTTAGGGATTCCGCATGTCCGTTTCCAGGTGGAAATGGGTGTCAAGCCCTTGGCCGGGGACGGTCAGGACAAGATGCAATTCCTCTTCAGCGCCAACAGCAGCAGTCCGCTTCAACCCATATCGCAGGTGGCGTCGGGCGGCGAAATCGCCCGCGTGATGCTGTCTTTGAAGGCCATGGTGAGCGGGGCCGTCAAACTTCCCACGATTATTTTCGACGAGATAGATACGGGCGTGAGCGGCAAAATCGCCGGAAAGATGGCCGACATCATGCGCGAGATGGGCAAGGCCGACCGCCAAGTCATCAGTATTACGCATCTGCCGCAAATCGCAGCGGCCGGAGAGGCCCATTACCTGGTGGTCAAGGAGGAGACGCCGCAGGGCACCGTCAGCAGTATGCGGCGCCTTACGGACGACGAACGGCTCACCGAAATCGCCCGCATGCTCAGCGGCAGCGAAGTGACGGAGGCCGCCGTCAACAATGCCCGAGAACTTATTAACGCACAATCCTGACAATGAAAAGAATATTCTGTTTAATCATCACCCTTGTATCCCTCACCGCATACGCCCAGCCCTCCGCCGTACAACGCACCGGCAAGAGCGTGTTCACCCTGACGACGTACAAGGCCGACGGCGGCGAAATCGCCAAAGTGCACGGCATCTTCATCGACGCGGAAGGCACGGCCATCAGTCCGTGGACTCCTTTCGTGGGGTCGGCGCGCGCCGTGGTGACGACGGCCGAAGGCAAACGGATGGAGGTCGACTGCCTGTTGGGCGCCAACGAACTCTACAACGTGGCCAAATTCCAGGTATCCGGTACGACGTCGGGCACGGCACCGGCCCGCAGCGCCTCGTCGTCCGGCACCAATGTCTGGTTGGTTACGGCCGAAGGCAAGGCCGCTTTCCGGCAGACCAAAGTGACGGGCGCGGAGAAATTCAACCAGAAATACAACTATTACCTCATCGATGCCGACGGCAGCGACGCCCTGCAGGGCTGTCCGGTCGTCAACAGCAACGGTCAGGTCATCGGACTGGCGGAGAAATCCGTCGCCACGGGCAAGACGCAAGTCACGGACGCCCTCTTCGCCCAAGACCTTTCCCTGGGCGCCTTGTCCATCAACGACGCCGCCCTGAGCCAGTCGGCCATCCGCGTGGGACTGCCCAAAGCGGAGAAAGACGCCCAAATCACGCTGATGCTGGCGCGCGACAAATATCCCGTCGCCACCGTCAGGAAAATCGCTCAGGAATATATCAGGAAATTTCCCAAGTCGATTGAGGGCTATCAGACCCTGGCCGAGACCGAAATCCGCGAATCCCGCTGGCCGGCGGCCGACGAGATCCTGCAAAGCGCGGTGAAGTCGGTTGGCGCCAAGGACGAGGCGCATGCGGCTTACGCCAAACTGATTTATCAGAAAAACGTGCAGACGGTCAACAGCGGCGGCGAAGACCCCTACCCTGCCTGGTCGCTCGACAAGGCCATGCAGGAGGCACAGTTGGCCTACACGGCCAATCCTTCGCCCGTGTATCAGCACCAACAGGCCCAAATCACCTTCCTTAAAGGTGATTATGACACCGCCTACCAACAGTTTATCGGACTTACGGGAAGTGATTTGCACAAGGGAGAACTCTATTACGAGGCCGCGCAGTGCCGTGCCAATACGGGCGGAAGCGCAGAAGAAATCCTGAATTTGCTCAATCAGGCCGTGGAGGCTTGTCCCCAACCGCTCGACAGGGTGTCCGCCAATATCCTGTTGGCGCGCGGAATGGCGCTCGACGGACAGGGCGAATACCGCAAGGCCCTGCAGGATTACAACAAGTATGACACACTGATGTACGGCATGGCGCACGATTCCTTCTATTATACCCGTTTCAAGTGCGAGAGCCGGCTGCACCAGTACAAACAGGCCCTGGGCGATATCGCGCATGCGATACTCATCAATCCCGACGAACCAACCTACTATGCTGAGATGGCCGCGCTCCAACTGCGCGTGAAGCAGTTGCCGGAAGCCATTTCAATAGCGCGCCGCTGTACGGAAATCGCCCCGGAATACGCCGACGCTTACCTCTTGCTCGGTATTGCGCAAATCGAGAACAAACAGAAACAGGAGGGTCTTCGCAACCTGGAAAAGGCGAAGATTCTCGGTGATCCGCGTGCCGACGTATACCTGAAGAAATACAAATAAACTTTCCCCTGACCAAAAAACCTGTTGCCATGCGACTCAATCTGATTACCTTTGCCTCATCGCTGGCCTCGCGTGAATCCGTTTTCACCGACCACTGTCAACTCCTGGACAGGATTGCCGCCGACTATGACGTGCGGTATATCTTTCCCGAACAACTCACTTCGGTGCCCGTTGACGCGCCGTCCGTGGTATTTGTCGGCAGCGGCGGCGTAGAGGAAATGGTGAAAGCGGCCATCGGCCGCCTGCCTTCCTATGTGGTGTTGGTGGCCGACGGACTGAAGAATTCGCTGGCGGCATCACTCGAAATCCTTTCATGGATGCGCATGGAGGGCCGCAGCGGCCGCGTGTTGCACGGTGATACGGGATATATTCTGCAGGCCCTGCATGATTATTGCGACAATGAGACCGTCCTGTCCCGGCTCGCCGGCAAGAAAGCAGGCGTCATCGGACAACCTTCGGGATGGTTGATTGCCAGCGGTGTCGACTACCAGGAGGTGCAGCGGCGCTGGGGCATCCGCATGGAAGACATTCCGCTTCAGGAAGTGGTCGACGGATACGGGCGCTGTCCTGCCGAAAGCGTGACTTCCCTGGCACGGGATTTCGTGGATAAGGCGGTCGGCATGAAGGAGACCAATCAGGAGGAAATCGTAAAAGCCATGCGACTGTACCAGGCGGTCAAGGAGGTGGTGGAGCGTCATCAACTGGATGCGTTCACGCTGAATTGCTTTGACTTGATACCGCTCACCCGTACCACGGGGTGCGTGGCACTGGCCCTGCTCAATCAGGAAGGCATTCCCGCGGGATGCGAAGGCGACATGCAGACGCTGCTCACCATGTTGCTGGTGCAGACGGCCACCGGTCAACCCTGTTTTATGGCCAATCCGTCGAAGATTATCGACAATGCCAGACGGGATATGATATTCGCCCATTGCACCATCGCACCGTCAATGACCGACCGGTATGTCATCCGCAACCATTACGAATCGCTCAGCGGCGTGGCCATCGAGGGCATTGTCGGACCTTCCGACTTGACCATTGTCAAGGCGGGCGGCAGGAAGATGGAGCGTTATTTCATGAGTCGGGCCCGACTCACGGAGTGTACCGACAATCCCATTATGTGCCGCACGCAAATGCGCGTCACGATGGAACAGCCGCTCGACTATTTCCTCACGCAATCCATCGGCAACCATCACGTCATTGTCCGGGGCGACTTCACCCGTCCCCTCTCCTCCCTCTTCAGTCTGCTGGACTGCAAGGAGGTATAAAAAAACGGTGGGTGTCGCTGACACCCACCGTTTGCCTGGCGGAAGATGAGGGATTCAAACCCCCGATACCCGTAAATGGGTATACCGGATTTCGAGTCCAGCGCATTCGGTCACTCTGCCAATCTTCCTTTTGTGCCGCAAAATTACGACTATTTTCTCAATGCCGCAAGAATTTGGACCGAAATTTGCGATTTGAATTTTATTCCCGTGTCGTCAACCGACTGTTTCATTTCTTCTTGCAACCGAATGTTGGAGTCGGCAAAGAATCCTTATACTTGTCGTATATATAGGTCATCAAACCGATATCCATCGTCACTTCGCCCTGCATCGGGTATTGGTTGCGGCGCGCTTTCAGCCGCTCAAGAAGAGACAGGGCCTTGTCGGGTTCATCGTTCATCAACAGGTCGACGGCAAATTGAATGCGCTGTTTACCGCTTTGCATACGCATATACTGTCTGACGTTGCGTTGCAGCGGCGGGGTATAAAGCGTTCGGGCCTCGTCGGCACGACCCGTCATCAAACAGGCGAACACCTTTTCCAATTGGAATTCATCGGACAGGATCGGCAACAACCGTCCGTCGGCAAGCGCATTATCCGTCAACGAACAGACATCCTCCCAACGATGCTCCGCCAACAAGCGCGCCACGACCACCAGTTGCCAGTTGGCCTGAATGCTGTCGCTCCAGTCAACAGGTTCATCGTCAAACATCTCCACGGGCAGTTCATCGGGCGTGAGTCCCTCCTGCAGCATGGCGTTGGCCTCCAGAAGTTGGCAGACCAACCGTTTGTTGCGGGGCGAACGCTCCAGATAAAGCATGTTGTGACCGTCATTGTGGACCATTCGTAGCGGAATTCCGTTGAGTAGGGCAAAGAAGTAACCGACGACGGACAGGATGATAAGAAAAAACTTGAGCCACGCCGGCAGGCCGGCACAACAGAAGAACAACAGAAGGGCGATGGTGGCGACGAGGATATTTGCCAATACGCCGCCGGCATTGTACCATCGCGTATCAATTTCATCCAGCGGTCTTTGCGGCGGCGCCATCAGGCATTGTCCTCCCGTACCGCTCACACCGAACTGGCGCAGGCGGAACCGACCGTTCTGACGGATAAGCGCCAGATTGAAAATGCGGAACGACACAAAGCGATAACCCGTCAGCCATCCGGCCGTCAGGTGTCCGCCTTCGTGAACGATGACTTGCAGGATGACAGCGACGTAAAAAGCGGTGACTCCTGCCAGGAATACGCCCACAGTTTCAAGAAAATCCATGCCGCGAAATATTTCTCCTATCGAACTGCCGTCGCCCGACAAGGCCTTTACGGCGACGACAATCAGGATACCGACGGTAAAACCTACGAATAAAAAGAACAGGAATTTCAGAATACTTTTCATTGCCGCAAAGGTAGGATGATTATTTGAAACGGCCAAAACTGCCGGGAATTATTATATGAACGTGGAGTGTGGAACGCGGAGAGTTTTATCAGTCGCTGAGCGGGGGCGACTGTCCGACTGCCCAACATAATACACCGAAAAATCTTTACACTATTTTCCCGTAAAGTAATTTAACTTGTTTTTGTCTGTAATTTAAGTTGTTTTACTGAGTAATTTAAGTTGTTTTACTGAGTAATTCAAGTTAAATTACTTCCTCATTTCTATGAGAAAGTTTTGCGAATGAGTAGAACTTTGTGGAAAATACTGTAATACAATGAGTTACGATTAATGACCAGTGGAAATACAAACGGGAGTTTTCGCTTTGTGACTGTTATTTAGTGTATTTGAAAAATATTTACATTTTCAAACCACCCCGGCTACAAGCAGGAGGGACTTGTAGTGCAACCCCTTGTGGGGTTGAAAGTATAGAGAGCCACTATCCGAGCGTGCTGCCTGAGGCAAGCACGCCCGGATACCAGGTCGCTCGGACTGCACCTCTTGCGAGGTGAATACTCTCAACTAAAAAGTATTTTCGCTCCACGTTACACGTTTCACGCTCCACGTGCAATAAAAAAGGAAAGCCGCCGGGCTTTCCTTTAACGTTACATTCCTGCTTTTTCCATCGCCTTCTTGGCTTTCTCGGCGGCCTTCTTGGCCTTTTCCTGTTCCTTGATGGCTTTTTCCTGCAGTTTTTTCTGTTTGGCGGCCTTCTTGGCTTCTTTTTCAGCCTTCTTCTGTTTCTTCTTGGCCTCTTTCTGTTTCTTCTGGGCTTCCTTCTTTTCCTTATCAGCCTTCTTCTGTTCCTTCTTCACTTCCTTGTCCTGTTCTTTCTGCCACTTCTTCTGACAGACGTCGCAAAGACTTTTGCCCTTGGACAGAGCGTCGTCGGCCTTCATCTTGACCGACTTGTCGGCGCGCGCCTTCAATACCTTACAACCCTTGTAGAGGTGGTACGAACCGCCCTCTCCTTCCATGGCGTAAACTTTCTCGTTTCCGTCCTTCTGCGCGAAGGCGGTCATGCTCAGACCACCCAGCAGGATGGCTGTCAGCAACAGTCTCAGTTGATTCATTTTCATATCGTTTGTTGGTTATTCCAAGGACTTTTGGTCCGTTATCGGCGGCAAATATACGATTTTCATTTTAAAAAACAAAATTTCGCTCCACGTTCCATTTCAGATGATTCGTTGAATACGAGTATCAGTATCCTCGCTCCACGTTACACGATAAATGATTACATCCCGCCGCGTCGCGCGTCTTATTTATTATAAAGAACACATTGGATAAAATATTATGAAACAGAAAACCATTGAGACCAAACTGATTGTGCGGCCCATTATCGGCTGCCTCACCCACACGCACTTCTGGGAAGGTCCCTGTCGTGCCGGATACAAGGAGGAAATGACGCCCGAAGCGGAGACAAAGGCGGCCGACGATGCTTTCCAGGCCGCCAAGAAGGAATTGGAGAAGGCCACGCCGGAGATTCAATTCCTGGATGCCGTGGACGCGCGCTACAATGAGACCTTCGTCGTGCCGCGCGAAGTGTATGCCCGAATCGAGGACCGCATGGACGAAGTGGACTTCTTCCTGTGCATGAACTGGCGCATACCGAAGTTGGAACGCTACCGCAAACCCGTGGTCATCATGCAAAACGGCAACGAGGGCATCGACTTTGCCGCCTATTGCCGTTCCATCGGATTGGAGGCCTACGTGGCGATGGACATTCAAGACTTGAATGAAATCGCCCACGCGCTGTGGGTCAGGAAGTGTGTCGCCAATACGCGCGCGCTGGTTCTGACCGCAGGCACCACCCCGCCCTTCGGACTGCAGAGCGTCATCCGCGACCCGGAACTCATCCGTCAGCGCTATGGCATGGAACTCGTCAAACTGCCGTTCACGAACATCATGAAGTATTTTGACCAGATTTCCGACGAGGAGGCCATGCCCATCGTGGAACAGATGTTCGGCGCATCGCTGGAGAACAAGATTCGCAAGGACTGGTTTGTCAACGACATCAAGTATTATCTCGCCGCCAAACGGATGATGGACGACTACGACTGCAACGCGTTCACCACGGCATGCCACGAACTCTGCACGTCGGAGATTCCGCAAAACCGCAAATTCACGCCCTGCGTCTGCCACTCGCTGATGAAGGACGAAGGCATTCCCAGCGGATGCGAGGAAGACCTGAACGCGCTTTTGGCCATGACCGTCATGCAGCACGCCGCTTACCGGCCTGCCTTCATGGGCAATCCCAACATGGAGACAGACGAGATGATCCGCATTCACCACGCCGTACCGGCCCTGAAGATGAACGGATACGGAAAGAAGCCCCTGAATTATAAGTTGTGGGCATTCACCGGACAGGGCTTCGGCGGTAAGTTGCAAGTGGATTTCACCGAAAACGAAGACCGGTACGTCACGCTCGGCCGCTTCAATCCCCTGGCCGACACGATGTGCGTGAAGGTGGGCGAAGTGCTCAAGTCGGAGTTCGTTGAAGTGTACTGCAGTCCTTACTACTACATCAAAATGGACGACGCCCGCCGGTTTATGCACAATCTCGCCGGTTTCGGACACCATCAGGTACTGGTGTTCGGCGACTGGATGAAGACGCTCAAACTCATTGCCCGTGTCATGAAGTTTAATGTCTTGGAGGGCTGATGACATATCTTAACAACGCGGCCACGTCATGGCCCAAACCGGCAACGGTCAGGGCGGCGATTTCGTCGGCCATGGAAAGCGTTCCAATTGGCCAATTGCGCAGCTGCTTGGACGGCGAAGACGTCTTTGACGTATGTCGCCGGCGTTTGGCCGCGTTGTTTCATTTCTCCGACCCGTCCCGAATCTTCTTTACCAGCGGCGCCACCGAGGCGCTCAACATACTAATTTCAGGATTGCCGCTCGCCGGAAAACCGGTTCTCGTGACGCAGACAGAGCACAACAGTGTGCTGCGGCCGGTATACAATCATCCCGCGCTCCGAAAGCAAGTGCGCGTCATTCCCTGCGACCCCGACGGACGGGTCCGTGTAGAGGACGTAGAACGGATGATGAAAGCGCACGCGGCAGAAACGGGAACGGCGGACGCCTCCGGCTGCAGCGGTCTGATTATCGTCAACCACTGTTCCAACGTGACAGGCGCCGTACAGGACATGAAGGCCATTTGCGACATCGCCCGCCGGCAGGGTTTTCTCACACTGACGGACGCCTCGCAAAGTGCGGGATGCCTGCCCGTCGACATGGACGGTTGGATGACCGACATGCTGGTCTTTACCGGACACAAATCCCTGTTGGGTCCGCAAGGCACCGGCGGTTACTGTATCCGGAAAGACATTCCGCTCAGACCGCTCCTCTTCGGCGGTACGGGACGCGACAGCAGGGTGATTGTCTACTCGGACGATTATGAATATGAGGCGGGCACGCAGAATGCGCCGGGTACAGCCGGACTGAGTGCCGGAGTGAAATACATTCTCGACAAGGGTGTAGAACGGATCATGACCGAAGAGGAACGCCGCATCCGTCTCATCGACGAGGCGCTTCGCACCCTGCCGGGCGTGAAAGTATACGGCAACCGCGACACCTGTCGGGGGCCGCTCCTGTCGTTTACCGTGGACCAATGGAAAACGGCGGACATCGGATACATGTTGCAAAACGCCTACGGCATCGTCGTCAGGACGGGACTGCATTGCAGTCCGCTCATCCACGAGGCCTTGGGAACGGCCGAAGACGGTACGGTGCGCGTCAGTATCAGTGACATGACCACCGATGAGGACATCAGATACTTTATCAACAGTATGACGGAAATCTGCCGGGCAAAATGAAAGTCAAGGAAATCATCCCCTCGCGCGAGCGTTGCGCCGAATCCGGTTGGCACGCGTTCGACTACCTGCTGGACGCTCCTGTCACCAAGGAGGACATCCTGTCGCTGCGCCCTTTGGGTTCGCTGGTCTATCTGGAAAGTCTGCGCAAACCGTTTTTCAAAATCGAATCCCACCATTTTATCATCAAAGGCGTTGAGGGCGACGGATTCTTTCGCGTGGCCCTGCACCAGGACGCCAAGGATGAACAAGAATACATCAACCGGTTTATTACCCGTCAAACTATCTGATATGAACTGCTGTCTGACCCGTCTGTTTACCATTACCGTCCGTCTTAGGACCGTCTTGTTGTTCTTTTGCATAACCTGTTGTCTGCCAGCGGTTAAGGCAGGAGACATTTATGTATCCATCAAAGGCAGTGACACAGGTGACGGGACGGCCGCATCACCGCTGAAAACCCTCGACATGGCACTCAGGACGGCACGCGAATGGCGCCGGCTCGGAGACGCAAGAACCAAGGGAGGCATCAACATTCTGATGGCACCGGGCGAGTATGTCATCGACCGGCCGGTGTATCTTAGACCCGAAGACAGCGGGACGCCGCAATCCCCTACCCGGATTGTCGGACAAGGCGACGTGCGCCTCTCCGGCGGAATGCGTCTGACGGGTTGGCAACCGGTATCAGGAAGTGTGCCGACACTCGTCGCTGACGCACCGGTGAAAGACGGACGCGCGCTGAGGGTAAGACAATTGTGGACAGGCGGACGGAAGGCGTCGCCCGCCTCGCTCTTCGGAGAGGGAAAAATGAAACGGCTCACCGGTTTCAATACCCAGTCGCACACCATGACGATTCCATCGGACTCCCGACATATTTTAGAGCATGTCGCCGAATGTGAGGGCATGGAGATGCAGGTGCACCAGCGCTGGGCCATCGCCCTGTTGCGTGTCCGGGAGATGAAAACCGCCGGAGACGGATGGGAATTGTCGTTCCACGAACCCGAAAGCAGGTTGGAGTTCGAGCATCCCTGGCCTCAACCGGTCATCGGAGGAGAGAAGGGAAATTCCTCATTCAACCTGTTCGGCAGACCTGAATTCCTCGATGAGGCGGGTGAATGGTGGCAGGACACCGGGACGGGCGCCGTCAGGTATTGTCCCCGCACCGGAGAGACGGCCGGCAATTTGGACGCCGTCGTCCCCTTTACGGAGCGGTTGATGACCGTCGAGGGTTGTGAACAAAACCCCGTACACGACATCATCATACAGGGCATCACCTTCCAGTATGCCGGTTGGACGGCCCCGCTGCGCGAAGGTCACGTCACGCTGCAGGGCGGATTTCCGCTCATCGATGCCTACAAACTGGCCCAGGCGGGACTGCCCTGGAATGCCAATCTGGAGAATCAGGCGTGGATAAGGCGTCCGGAAAGTGCGGTCAGCGTGTCGTGGGCCCGTCATCTCGCTTTCACCGGATGCACGTTTACCGCACTGGCCGCTACGGGACTCGACCTCGTGACGGGTTGCAAGGACATCGAAATCACGGGCAATCAATTTCACGACATCGGCGGAACAGCCCTCCTGATGGGCAGTTTTGCGGAAGGTCCCACGGAAGTGCACCGCCCGTATCGCGCCTCCGACGAGGCATATTGTGAGCGGTTGACCGTCAGGGACAACACGGTGACCGACGCCACCAACGAGGATTGGGGCGCCGTGGGCATCGGAGCGGGTTTCGTGCGTCACTGCCGCATCGTCCGTAATGAGGTGGCCCGGGTTAACTACTCCGGTATCTGCGTGGGATGGGGCTGGAACACCGACGCCTGCGGTATGCGCGACAACCACATCGACAGCAATTACGTACACCATTTCGCCCGTCAACTCTATGACGCGGGCGGTATCTATACGCTCAGCAACCAGCCCGGTTCGACGATTAAGGGCAACCGCATCGACAGTATCGGTCCGGCGCCTTACGCCACCAACGATCGCGGTTTCTACATCTACCTGGATGAGGCCACCGACGGTTATACCATCTCCGGCAACCGCTGCACCGAGGAGAAGTATGGTGACAACAAACCCGGACCGGACGTGAGGTGGGAGTAGATGAACGTGGAGAGTGGAGAGTTGAGAGTGGAGAGTTGAGAAAAAAGTAATTTATGAAACAGACGAATTATCACTTGTTCGACTTCATGGACTTTGACGTCGACCTGCAGAAAGACGAATCCTTGTGGAAGGCCTGGTCGCCCGTCAACATCCGTGAGCAGGACGGGGACATCCTGATGGACGTGCCTTTCCAAAAACAGAAATTACAAAACGACATGGCGCCCGACACGGACGCCCCACAAGTATATCACACGTTGACCGTCCGGGCTTACCGTCCCGACATCATCCGCCTGTTCATCACCATGACGGACGACGAGATGAAGGAGTCGACGGATATCCTGCAAATGGACGGGGAAGTGGAGCGGGAAACGTTGACCGTCAACGAGGACAACGGGTTTTACACCATCACCGACACGCAAGGCCGCACACGCGCCACGCTCGATACGCGACCGTATGTACTGGACCATTGGAGTGATTTGTTGCCCGCGCCCCAGCCCACCATCCGACTGATGCTCTATCCTGACGGCAATCTGAAGAAACCCGTTGTCTTGAGCGACGACCATTTCTCGCCGCCCCGCTACGACGGATTGCCCATAGGTTATTGCCTGAGCGAGGGAAAGCCCGACAGGGCTACCGTTTCCTTTGCCTGTCAACCGCAGGAATGTTTTGCCGGAACGGGCGAGCGCTTCCGGAAGATGGACCTGAGCGGACAGACGTTCCAACTGAAAAACCAGGACGGTCAGGGTGTGAACAACCGCAGGGCCTACAAGAACATACCGTTTTACCTGTCAAGCAGGAAGTACGGCGTGTTTTACCACACCATCGATTACGGCAAACTCTCCCTGGCCGACCATTCCACCCGTTCGGTGCAATTCCTCTCCGACCGTGCCACCATCGACGCGTTCATCATCGGCGGCGAAACGCCCGAACAGATACTTCGCGGTTATCGTCTCCTGACCGGTTTTCCGTCCATGCCGCCCTTATGGAGTTTCGGTATCTGGATGAGCAGAATGACCTATTTCAGTGCCGAAGAGGTAAACGGGATATGCAAACGGATGCGGCAAGAGCATTATCCGTGCGACGTCATCCACCTGGATACGGGTTGGTTCCGCACCGACTGGTTGTGCGAATGGAAGTTCAATCCCGAGCGTTTCCCCGACCCCGAAGGCTTTGTCCGCCACCTGCGTGACGGCGGTTACCGCGTATCGCTGTGGCAATTGCCTTATGTGGCGCAGGGTGCGGAACAGTTGCAGGAGGCGAAAGAGAAGAAATACATCGGTCCGCTGCTCAAGCAACAGGAGAGCGAGGGCAGCAATTTCTCCACGCTCGACTATGCCGGCACCATCGACTTCACTTATCCCGAAGCCACGGCATGGTACAAGGGACTGCTCAAGAACCTGCTCGACATGGGCGTGGCCTGCATCAAGACCGACTTCGGAGAGAACATTCACATGGATGCCGTGTATCACGGACTGCCGCCCGAGCGGCTCAACAACCTCTATGCGCTGCTGTACCAGCGCGCCGCCTACGAAATCACGAAAGAAGTGACGGGCGACGGCATCGTCTGGGCCCGCGCCGCCTGGGCAGGATGCCAGCGCTATCCCCTGCACTGGGGCGGCGACTGCGCCAGTTCGTGGGACGGCATGGCCGGTTCGCTGCGCGGCGGTCTTCACTTCGGACTGTCGGGCTTCGCCTTCTGGAGCCACGACGTACCCGGTTTTCACAGTCTGCCCGACTTCATGAACTCGCCCGTGGAAGATGATGTGTACGTAAGGTGGACACAGTTCGGCGTCTTCACGTCGCACATCCGTTATCACGGAACGAGCAAACGCGAACCGTGGTGCTACCCTGCCGTCGCGCCCATTGTCAAACGGTGGTGGCAACTGCGTTACCGCCTGTTGCCTTATATCCTCCAGGAGAGCGAGGCGGCCGTCAAGGGCGGCATGCCCGTCTTGCGCGCGCTCCTGTTGCATCATCCCGACGACAAGGTGTGCTGGCACATCGACGACGAGTATTATTTCGGAAAGGATTTCCTCGTGGCGCCCGTCATGAACAGCGAAGGACGCCGCGACATCTATCTGCCCGAAGGCACTTGGGTAAATTTTTTCACCGGAGAAAGATATGAGGGACTGCGGTGGTTGAAAGACCATGAGACACCCTTGGAAATCATGCCCGTCTTCGTGCGTCCCGGTGCGAAGATTCCGCTCTATCCCGAAGACGTCGACTGTACCGACGAAATGGATTTCAACAAGACCGTCATCCTGACGGTAGACAAAGACTTTAAAGGTTATCAACTATGACGCACTACATGCAATCACTCGACTGGCTCATTCTGGCCGTCTATTTCATCATCCTGCTCGGTATCGGCATCTGGGCCAGTACGCGCCGCAAGAAGGACAGCAGTCTTTTCCTGGCGGAACATTCTCTCCGCTGGCACCACATCGGATTCTCCATGTGGGGCACCAACGTCGGTCCGTCGATGCTGATTGCCTCGGCCAGTGCGGGATTCACCTCCGGTATCGTTTCGGGCAATTACGCCTGGTATGCCTTTGTCTTCATCGCCCTGCTCGCCTTTGTGTTCGCCCCGCGCTATCTCGGTGCGGGCGTTTCCACACTGCCTGAGTTCATGGGACTTCGTTTCGGACAGTCCACCCGGAATATCCTCGCCTGGTACACCATCGTGACCATCATCATCTCATGGTTGGCCCTGACGCTATTTGCCGGCGGCATCCTTATCCGTCAGGTCTTCGACATGCCCATGTGGATGTCAGCGCTGACACTGCTGTGTATCTCGGCGTTCTTCACAATGATCGGCGGACTGAAGGCCGTGGCCTACACGAACGTGTACCAGATGATACTGCTCATCGTGGTCAGTGCAGCGCTGACCGTAGCCGGTCTCGTCAAACTCGGCGGTGTCTCGGTGCTGGCCGAGAGTGTGCCGGCGGATTATTGGGTGCTCTTTAAGCCCAATTCCGATACGGCGTTCCCGTGGTTGCCCATTATCTTAGGCTATCCCATCATGGGTGTCTGGTTCTGGTGTACCGACCAAAGTATGGTCCAGCCCGTCCTGGCGGCCCGTGACCTGAAAGAAGGACAAAAGGGAACCAACTTCTGCGGATGGCTGAAAATCCTGGACGTACCTCTTTATATTCTTCCGGGTGTGATTTGTTTTGCCCTCTACCCCACGCTGCAGAATCCCGACGAGGCTTATCTGACCATGGTGACCAACCTGTTTCCCGTGGGTATGGTAGGATTGGTGTTCGCCGTTCTGACGGCGGCGCTGGTCAGTACGGTGAGCAGTGCGCTCAATGCGTTGAGTACGGTATTCACTATGGACATCTACGTAAAGAAGTTCTCGCCGAAGGCATCCAACAAGGAAATCGTTCTTGTGGGCCGTCTCGTGACGGTCATCGGCGCAGTCATCGCCGTGGTCCTGACCATCGCCATCGACAGCATACGCGGCCTCAACCTGTTCAATGTCTTCCAGTCGGTGCTCGGATTTATCGCTCCGCCCATGACGGCCGTCTTCCTCCTGGGCGTCTTCTGGAAGAAAACCACCACACGGGCGGCCAACATGGCCCTGACGCTGGGTACGGTATTCAGTATCGGCATCGGTATCCTGTATCTTTGGGTTCTGCCTTCAGAGCAATACGGGTTCTGGCCCCACTTCATGATGCTTTCTTTCCTTATCTTTATCGTGATTGCCGCCGCCATGATGGCGGTCAGTCTGTGCGACAAGAGCGGAAAGGAATACGTCATACCGGAGGCTGTCCGGCAAAAAACGTCCCGTCCGGTCATCTTCGCCTGGACACTTTTGGCCGTCGTCATGATTGCCTTGTATGTCTTCTTCAATTAAAGGCGTGCCGGATTTCCCGTATCCAGACGACGACGGAGGTGACTGCGATGATCACCAGCCAGTCTTCTCCCCGTAGCGGGACGACGTTGAAGAAGTGGCCGAGGACTTCGACGATGATGAATTGTCCAATGGCAATGACCGCACAGATGGTGACGAATCCCTTGCTGTAAGGCAAGGCGAAGATGCTTTTCCCGGTATAAAAGGCCCGCGCGCAGAACATATACCAGAAGTGGGCCCAGACAAAGATGGAGAAAAGCAGCGTCTGTTCGTAGGGCGTCACCCTGTCGGGCGCGCCGAGACGACAGGTAAGCAAGTCGCGCATGGCCGTGATGTCCGCATGACGGAACACGTATAGGAGGACAAGCAGCATGAGGAAGAAGGCCAGTCCCACCCCGAAGATATTGCGGAGCAAAGGCGGCGTGAGGATGAATTCCCCGCGCCGGCGCGGCTGTTGCCGCATCACGCTGTGCGACGGCGGCAGCGACGCCAGTGCCATCGCACCGAAGGTGTCCATGATCAGATTGACCCACAGCATCTGGGTGACGGTAAGCGGCGACTCCGTGCCCAGGAAAGCGCCCGCAATGACGATGAGACAGGCGGAGACGTTGACCGTCAACTGGAACAGGAGGAAGCGCTGAATGTTCTTGTACAGGGAACGGCCCCACATCACGGCCCTGCCGATACTGCTGAATGAATCGTCGATGATGGTGATGTCGGACGCTTCCTTGGCGACGGCCGAACCGTCGCCCATGGACAAACCTACATGGGCGGCCTTCAAGGCCGGCGCGTCGTTGGTTCCGTCGCCGGTCACGGCCACCACCTGTCCTTCGCGCTGCAGCGCCTCCACCAGGCGCTTCTTGTCCAACGGACGCGCCCGCGAGATGATTTTCAGGGTGCTGGCCCGCCGCTGCAGTTCCTCATCACTCAGTGCGGCCATTTCCTGACCGGTCATCATGTTGTCGTCCGTGTCGTCATCGTGCCACAAACCGATTTCACGGGCGATTTCACGGGCCGTCAACGGAGCGTCGCCCGTCACGATTTTCACACTGATGCCGGCGTCAAGACATTCCTTGGCGGCAGCGGGCACGTCACTTCTGACGGGGTCGCTGATGGCGACGACACCCAGAAACGTGTCGTCTTCCGCCAGGGCAAGGGTGCGATAACCCTTTTCCTGACATCCGGTCAGGAGGTCGCGCAACTGTCCCTCGTCCGTGGCATGGTTCCGGCAGAGTGAATAAACGATTTCAGGTGCGCCCTTCGTATAGGTCGTCTCCTTGCCGGTAACGGCCGAAATGACCGTTGTCCGCATGTATTTTCTCTCGGTGGAAAACGGTACTTCACGCACCCTTTCGGCCTGGTTTTTCAGAATACGGTAGTCGTAACCGTGGTCAAACAGCCACAACAACAGGGCGCCTTCGGTGGGATTGCCCACCACTGAGGGTTCTGACGTAGAGAAATTCAGGGCCGCCGTGGTATTGACGGCGATGCCTTCGGCCAATGCCGGCGTCAGACGGTCGAACGTGGAAAACGCCACCCGCATTCTGTTTTCGGTCAGCGTACCCGTCTTGTCGGTACAGATCACCGTCGCCGCGCCCATCGTCTCACAGGCGTGCATACTGCGCACCAGGTTGTTGGTCTTGAGCATGTTGCGCATACTGTAGGCCAGCGAGAGCGTGACGGCCATCGGAAGACCTTCGGGGACAGCCACGACGATGACCGTAACGGCTATCATCACCGTATTCAACAAATGGGCCAGCATCGGTGCGATACCGGTATAGGGCTCGAAAATCAGGTAATGTGCCGTGCGGCCGATGATGATGAGGGCGGCGAAGAAATAACTGGCCAGGGTAATCCATTTGCTCAAGCGGTCCAACTGTTCGTCGAGCGGCGTCTTCACCGTATTTTTCAGATGGACTTCCGTGAACACTTTGCCGTTTTCGGTGGCGTCGCCGATGGCCGTCACCCGGAAAACGCCGTGTCCCTCCATGACCTTCGTACCGCGCATCACCCGGTCGGACGGATAAGTGGCCTGCGGGTCGAAGTGCCGTTCGTCGGTCGTCTTCATGCAGACGGGTTCTCCGGTCAACGAGGATTCGTCCACATGCAGTGATACGGCCTCCAGCAAATCACCGTCGGCAGGGATTTCATCACCGTCGGCGATGACCGCGATATCCCCGGGCACGACGTCCTTGCGGGGAATCCGCACCGCGTTTCCCTCACGAATCACCGTGACGGGCTGGTCGTCAGAGACCGTATTCAATAAGGTGAAGGCCTTTTCAGCCCGTTGTTCGAAAAAAAAGGAAAGACCCGTAGCCAACAAGACGGCCACGAAGATACCCGCCGGTTCGAAGAATACGGTCCAGTCGTCGTCAAGACAATAATAACTGTAACAGGAAATGCCCACCGACAACAGACCGGCAATGAGCAGAATGAGAATGAGCGGATCGGTGAATTTCATAAAGAACAGGCGCCAAAGCGACTGTCTGACGGGCGGTGTAAGTACGTTGGCGCCGTATTTTCTTCTGTTGTCCGCCACTTCCTGTGCGGTAAGACCGGTGTATTGTCGGGGAGTGTTCATCTGACGAATGAGTGGTTTCGGTGGTTTTTGAGCGGTGAGAGCGGTCGGGTCGTGTCAAAAAAGATTCCTGTTGCCGTTGAGAAAATCCTTCACGTTCATGCGTCTGCTGCCAGAAAGTTGGACGGAAAGGAGTTCCAGCCAACTGTCCCGGCAGGCTACGAAGAGACGGTTTTTCTCCGTCTGGAGCGTTCCTGCCTCCGTATCCTGCGCCACAGGACGGTCGTCCGTCTTGGCCGAACGGTAGATTTTCAGCACGCGCTCCGTTCCGTCTTTCAGGCTGGCGGACATCCATGCACCAGGATACGGCGAGAGTCCGCGGATAAAGTCATACACCTGTTTGGCGGATTGGTGAAAATCGATTTGACAAGTCTCCTTGAAAATTTTGGGAGCCGCCTTGAGCTCCATTTCCTTGCCCGCCATCCAATCGGTCTGGGACACCGAATCCACATGTCCGTCACCGGCCAATACCGCGTCCACCGTCTCCAGGGCGGCCTCGGCACCGAGCCGCATCAGACCGTCATAGACATACTCCGCGTCGGCGTCATCGGGGATGTCAAACGGCCGTTGCAGGATAATCCGCCCCGTATCTATCTGGTGGTCGAGGAAAAACGTCGTCACGCCCGTCCGTGTCTCGCCGTTGATGATGGCCCAGTTGATGGGCGCCGCACCGCGGTATTGCGGCAAGAGGGCTGCATGGACATTGAACGTGCCGAAACGGGGCATGGCCCAGACCTGCTCGGGCAACATGCGAAAGGCCGCGACGACCTGCAAGTCCGGCCGGAAAGCCTGCAGTTCGGCCAGGAACGACGGGTCCTTCATCTTCTCCGGTTGCAGGACGGGCAGTCCACAGGCCTGTGCGTACTTCTTCACTTCCGAGGGCTGGAGCGTGTCATGATGCCGCCCTACGGCCTTGTCGGGTTGGGTAACCACGGCCACCACCCGATAACCGCCCTCCACAAGCGCCTGAAGCGTACCCACGGCAAACTCCGGCGTGCCCATGAAAACGATGCGTAAATCTTCTTTTTTCATCATGGGCGCAAAGGTACATATTTTTTCCGGCAAACCGTTTTAGTAAATAAAACATTTGCGGGAAATAAAAGAAAATCGTAACTTTGCAATTACAAACCGTATTTTAATATGAAAGGAATAGTTTTAGCCGGTGGTTCGGGCCCCCGCCTCTACCCCATCACGAAGGGCATCAGCAAACAGTTGATTCCGATTTTCGACAAACCCATGATTTATTATCCCATCAGCGTACTGATGCTGGCCGGTATCCGGGAGATTCTGATTATCTCCACACCGTTCGACTTGCCCGGTTTCAAGCGCCTGTTGGGCGACGGCAGCGACTTCGGCGTCCACTTTGAATACGCCGAACAGCCTTCTCCCGACGGACTGGCCCAGGCTTTCATCATCGGAGAAAAGTTTATCGGCGACGACAGTGCCTGTCTGGTATTGGGCGACAACATCTTCCACGGCACCGGTTTTTCGGCCTTGCTGAAGAAAGCCGTCGAGGACGCCGAGCAGAATCAGAAAGCGACGGTGTTCGGTTATTGGGTCAACGACCCCGAACGCTACGGCGTGGCCGAGTTTGACAAGGACGGCAACTGCCTGAGCATTGAGGAGAAACCGGAAAATCCGAAATCGAATTATGCCGTAGTGGGTCTTTATTTCTATCCCAATAAAGTGGTGGACGTGGCCAAGCACATCCAGCCGTCGGCACGGGGTGAACTGGAAATCACTACCGTCAACCAGGAATTCCTCAACGAGGGCGCGTTGAAGGTACAGACCTTGGGCCGCGGTTTCGCCTGGTTGGACACCGGCACGCACGACTCGCTCTCGGAAGCCAGTACGTTTATCGAGGTCATTGAGAAGCGTCAGGGTCTGAAAGTGGCCTGTCTGGAAGGCATCGCCTACAGGCGCGGATGGATTACCCAGGAGAAATTGAAGGAACTGGCCAAGCCCATGTTGAAGAATCAGTACGGGCAGTACCTGCTCCGGCTCACTGAGAAACCCAGTATGTAATGACACAGGAAGAAGATATCCGCCAGGCGGTGGAAGTGTTGCGCCGGGGTGGCGTCATTCTCTACCCCACTGATACGGTGTGGGGTATCGGTTGCGACGCCACCGACGAGGAGGCCGTGCGCAAGGTCTACGCCATCAAGCAGCGGGAAGACTCCAAGGCCATGATTTGTCTGGTCGATTCCGACGTGCGCCTGCAGCGCTATGTCCGTCATGTGCCCGATGTGGCATGGGACTTGCTGGACGCCGTCACCCGACCGACGACGGTCATTCTGGACGGCGCCACTGGATTGGCATCCAATCTCCTGGCCGAAGACGGTTCGGTGGCCATCCGCATCACGCAGGAACCGTTCAGCAAGGCGTTGTGCTACCGTTTCCAGAAACCGCTTGTCTCCACGAGCGCCAACATCAGTGGTATGCCGGCGGCGCAAAACTATCAGGACATTGATCCCGTACTGTTGGATGCGGTGGACTATGTCTGTTTTTCAAGACGGCAAGAGCACAAACCGCATCAGCCGTCGGCCATCATCAAACTCACGGAGCGGGGCGAAGTGAGCATCATTAGAAAATGACAGAACAGGAAGAAACACGGTTGGACAGATTCATCCGTTGGCGGGAAGCGCATATTTCCGACCGGCAGATGACACTTATCCTGTCGTTCTTTATCGGCTTTTTCGCATCCGTGGCGGGTGTGGTGCTGCATGGCATCATCCATCAGATCCAACTCCTGCTCACGGCAGGATTCTCGGCGGATTCGTTCAACTGGCTCTACCTGGTGTTCCCTATCATAGGCATTTACCTCACGTTGCTCTTCGTGCGCTACATCGTCAAGGATAATATCTCGCACGGCATCACGCGCGTACTGTATGCCATTTCCACCAAACAGTCGCGACTGAAGGGGCACAACTGCTGGAGTTCGGTCATCGCCTCCGGCATCACCATCGGCTTCGGCGGTTCCGTGGGTGCCGAGGCGCCGATTGTACTGACGGGAAGCGCCATCGGCAGCAAACTCGGTCAACTGTTCCGGATGGACAGCAAGACGATGATGCTGCTCGTGGGATGCGGCGCAGCCGGTGCCATCGCCGGTGTGTTCAAGGCGCCTATCGCCGGACTGGTCTTCACCCTGGAGGTGCTCATGGTCGATTTGTCCATGGCGTCGCTCCTGCCCATCCTGATTTCGTGCGTCACGGCCACCTGTTTCACCTATATTTTCGTCGGCAGTCAACAACTGTTTTCCTTTACGCTCGACAATCCCTGGGTTATTGAACGGGTGCCCGCCTGCATACTGCTCGGTTTGTTCTGCGGACTGGTGAGTCTGTATTTCATCCGCATGATGACCTGGTGTGAGGGACTGTTTGAGAAAATGCGGAATCACACGTACTGGCGCCTGTTGGCCGGCGGTATCCTGTTGAGTTCTCTCATCTTTCTCTTCCCCTCTCTCTACGGTGAAGGCTACAGTGCCGTCAACATCCTGCTCGACGGCAAGACCGAGGCCGACTGGGACGCCGTGATGAACGGGTCACTCTTCTACGGCCACAGCAATCTGCTGTGCCTGTATGTCGGACTGGTGGTATTGACCAAGGTCTTCGCCACGTCGGCCACCAACGGTGCCGGCGGTTGCGGCGGTACTTTCGCCCCCTCACTCTTCATCGGCGGTTTTGCGGGATTTCTTTTCGCCCGCCTTTGGAACATGTATGATGTCGGCGTCTATGTGCCGGAAAAGAATTTCGCCCTCATGGGCATGGCCGGCGTGATGGCGGGCGTGATGCACGCGCCCCTGACCGGCATCTTCCTGATTGCCGAACTCACCGGCGGTTATCAGTTGCTCATGCCTCTGATGATAGTCTGCATCTGTTCTTATCTGGCCATCTATCTCTTCGAACCGCACAGCATTTACGGCATGCGGTTGGCCCGTGAAGGCAAACTGATTACCCACCACACCGACCACGCCGCTCTGACCCTGATGAGTCTCGACGCCGTCATCTCCCGTCATTTCATGCATGTGACGGAGGACATGCCTTTGGGAAAACTGGTCAACGTCCTGAGTCAGAACCCCAGCAACTTCCTTCCCGTACTCGACGACGCGGGCACGCTGCTGGGTATTGTCGACATCACGAAAGTGCGGCACATCATCTTCCGCACGGAACTGTACCATAAATTCACCGTCGGCCAACTCATGACACCGGCTCCGGCCACGCTGCAGGAGGCCGACCCCATGGAAGACGTGATGCGAAAGTTTGACGAGACGGGCGCCGACATCCTCCCTGTCGTGGACGTCAACAACGTGCTCGTGGGATATATCTCCCGCACGAAGATGTATGCCGCCTACCGCAAGATGGTGGAAGATTTAAGCAGTGAATAATTAAAAAGTAATAGATAGATGAATATTCTGATTACCGGTTGCAACGGTCAACTCGGCAACGAGATGCAACTTTTGGAAAAGACCGACCAAGACAACAAGTATTTCAACACCGACGTGGCAGAACTGGACATCACTGACGCCGCCGCCATTGGGCGCTTTGTGGAGGAAAACCGGATTGACGGCATCGTCAACTGCGCTGCATTCACGGCCGTGGACAAGGCCGAGGAGGCCGTCGACCTGTGCACGCTGCTCAATGCGACCGCTCCCGGATACCTGGCTGACGCCGTCGGCAAGCGGGGCGGATGGATGATACAGATTTCCACCGACTACGTTTTCGACGGTACGCACCACACGCCCTACCGTCCGGAAGAGCCAACTTGCCCCAACAGCGTCTACGGACGCACCAAACTGGCGGGCGAGGAAGCCGTGATGAAAGCCTGCCCGAAGTCGATGATTATCCGCACCGCCTGGTTGTACAGCACCTTCGGCAACAATTTTGTCAAGACGATGATACGCCTGGGACGCGAAAAAGAATCGCTCGGCGTCATCTTCGACCAGGTGGGCACGCCCACCTACGCCCGCGACTTGGCTCAGGTCATCATGACGGCCGTCCGGAAAGGAATCGTTCCCGGCATCTACCACTTCTCCAATGAGGGCGTCATCTCGTGGTACGACTTCACGAAAGCCATTCACCGCATCGCCGGCATCACGACCTGCCATGTGCGTCCGCTGCACACTGAGGAGTATCCTACTCCCGCAGCCCGTCCCCACTACAGTGTTCTCGACAAGACGAAAATCAAGGAGACTTACGGAATTGAAATCCCCTATTGGGAAGAATCCCTGCAGGAATGCATCCGGGCATTGGAGTGAAACATTTTGTCAGGGTTGGACCAAGCACCCGAGATGTGGATGAGTTATTTTGTCCACGTTCTCTTTGGTGCTTGACCACTTTCGTTTTAATGGGCAACGCGTTAAAACGAGCAACTACATGAACAAAGACAATTACAAATTAACCGTCAGCGTGACGGTTTCGGGAGAAATACTGACGCGGTAGCGACTGTGTTCTCCCGTTATTTTATCACCGAGCCAATAGCCCGCTTCCGTACCCAGGATGCCGATGCCCGCACCGACGAGTACGTCGTCCCATTCGTGGCGGTTGCGACGGATGCGGTCGGCGGCGGTAATGACGGCCACACTGTAGCCTGCGACGGATATCCAGGGAGATACTCGGCGGTATTCCTTGTGCAGCATGGTGGCGCCGGCAAAGGCATAGGCCGTATGGCCGGAAGGAAACGACTTGCGGTCGGTGCCGTCAGGGCGACGGTCGTGTATCGACTGTTTGAGGGCGAAGGTCACTCCGGCTGTCAACAGGAATGACGCGCCGGCATTCACCGACATCCGTTTCCACGAACTGGCGCTCTCGACGCCGCAGGCTTTCAGGGTAAATACGGCCAGATACGGGGTATACTGCAGGACGTCGTCGATGCCGTCGCCATGCCTTTCTTCCTGTGCCGTCATGCGTTGCGGCAACAGGATGGTGAACGCCAGGAATATCGGTAAAAGGTATTTCAACATCAGACGACCCCTGCTCCCATGGTTTTCAATTCCGTATAAATCCGTTGCACGGGCAGTCCCATTACATTGAAATAACTGCCTTGGAGCCCGGTACACCCGATGTAGCCTATCCATTCCTGGATGCCGTAGGCACCTGCCTTGTCCAAAGGATGATAATGAGTGACGTAATAGGCGATTTCCTCATCGGTCAACGGTTTGAAGGTCACGTCCGTGGTCACGGAGAAATGCCTTGTCTCGCGGGTGGTCATCAGACAGACGCCCGTAATGACCTGATGGGTATGGCCGCTCAACTGGCGCAGCATGCGGCACGCGTCCTCCTCGCTCACGGGTTTGCCCAATATCTCACCGTGATTGATGACCACCGTATCGGCCGTAATCAGCAATTCGTCGGGTTGCAACAAATCCTGATAGGCGGCCGCCTTCTCGCGGGCGATATAGCCGGCCACTTCCCCGGCGGGCAAGTCGTGAGGATACGACTCGTCGATATCGGGCAACACCCGGACCTCGAAATCGAGGCCCAGACCGGCCAACAGTTGTTTTCTACGCGGCGAATTGCTCGCCAATATGATTTGATAATCTGATTTCATCTTTTACCATCCGAACGCCTTGGCGTCCTTGAGCCATTTTCCTTGTGCCCGAAGCACCTGTTCGATAACATCCCGACCGCAACCGCAACCGCCGTTAAGGTGACTGACATACCGACTGACGGCCTTGATGTCGGGACAGGCATCGGCCGGACAGCACGGGCATCCGCACCGGCGCATCACCTCATAATCGGGAATGTCGTCGCCCATATAGATGACTTCCTCGTCCGTCAGTCCGTATTTCTGAAGGAATTCCTCATATACCTTGATCTTGACGGCGGCCCGCATGTAGATGTCTTCCACGCCCAAATGCTCATAGCGCACACGCACGGCATCGGTGTATCCGCCCGTGAGAATCACGATACGCAATCCCGACTTTTGGGCCAGCTGGATGGCGTAACCGTCCTTGATGTTGACGGTACGGAGCGGTTCTCCCGTATCGGCCATCGGAATGGTCTCCATGCTCAGGACACCATCCACGTCGAAGATGACGGCCTTGATTTTCTTTAAGTCGTAATTAATCATCTTGGGTATGTTTGTGAATGCTCTCCGACATCACGTCATAAATGGTCTGCGTCAGCGGATTGCCTTCGAGCAAGGCGCGCTGACGGGCCAGCACCTGACGGTCGTAACGCACGGCCGGACCGGTCTGGGCCGCTGCAGGACTCAGTTGGTGCACTTTGCTTGCCGTCTCGTCAATGAGCGGCAAGAGGATGTCGAACGGAAGACCAACCTCAGCGAGCAGGTCGGCGGCCAACTGATAACAATGGTTGGCGAAATTGCAGGCAAAGACGGCCGACAGGTGCAACCGTTTACGGGCTTCCGTATCGAGAAAGCGCACATGTTCGGAGACGGATGAGGTCAGTGTCCGTACAGTGTCATGCGCCACACCGTCACTTGCCTCCAGGAAACACGGAATCTCCCGGAAACAGACTTCCCGCTGTTTGGAAAACGTCTGCATGGGATAAAGCACGCCGTAATGGGCGGCAAAACCCTTAAATACATCCATGGGCACCGAACCGGCGGTATGGAGATACACCGCGGAAGGATTCCTGACGGTGACCTGAGGGATGATTTCCCGAAGCGCGTCATCCTTGACGGACAGGACACAGACATCCGCATCAGGCACCAACCGGTCGAACGAGGTCACGCCCTCCGTGTGCAGCACACGGGCCAAGGCCGTCGCCGACGCTTCCGTCCTACTGTACACCTGCAGGATTTCTTGCCCTGCCTCTTGTAGGGCACGGCCCAAATGCGTGGCGACATTGCCGGCGCCGATAAGTACGATTCTCATCTTTCTCAAAGCAAGTCCCCCTCCCTGAAGGAGGAAGGGAGACCGATGCCGTAAAAATGTCAGTTTATTTGAAATAGCGCTTGTACAGACCCATAAAACCGGCGCAATGGCGGGCTTCGTCCTTGGCCATCTCATGCACGGTGTCGTGCGTGGCGTCCATTCCGGCAGCCTTGGCGTTCTTGGCAATGCGGAACTTGTCCTCGCAAGCGCCCTTCTCGGCAGCAATACGGGCCTCGAGATTGGCCTTCGTGGAACCCAGGACATCACCGAGCAACTCGGCAAACTTTGAAGCGTGCTCGGCCTCCTCGAAAGCGTAGCGCTTGAACGCCTCGGCGATTTCCGGATAACCCTCACGGTCGGCCTGACGGCTCATGGCCAAATACATGCCCACTTCGCCGCATTCGCCGTTGAAATGGTCGTTGAGGTCTTTGATCATCTCCTCGTCGGCACCCTCCTTACGGGCGGCGCCCAAGACGTGGACCGTAGCGAACGTCGGAGCGTCGCCGTCGTCTTCCAATTCCTTGAACTTGCTGGCAGGAGCCTTGCAGATGGGGCACTTCTCAGGTGCTTCGGCACCTTCGTAGATGTAACCACAAACGGTGCAAATGAATTTCTTTTTCATAATGTTGTTGTTTTGGTTAGGGTTGAGGGGCACTTCTGCCCCATAATATGTCTGTCTGATTTCTTCTTGTACGATAGTCTCATCCTGCACATGCCGGGAATCACTTCCCGGCGTGTCTGACGATTTTTACTTTCACGCCTTCAGGCAGTGTCGGACGCGGGAAGTCACCGTCAAGGACGAGGATTCGGGTCTTCCGGCCCGACGGAGCGGCGTCGACCGCCTGTTGAAGCGTCATGTAATTGCCCCTGCCCTGGGCCGAGACGATGTAGTCGAAATGGCGCACGTACTTCTTCAGGGCGGGCACTTCACGGCCCAGCGCGTCGGCAATCAGTCCGGCCACGAGGTGGGCGCCTTTCACGTTGTAGTGCGTGTTGTCCTGACGGCCCTTGGGAATAGAGGCCCACTCTCCGGGTTTGTACCACATGTGAATGGTGCGTGAGGCGGCCACGCCCATCGACTGTTCCAAATCGTGCGTCAACCGGTTGGCATCGATAAACGGCACATTAAGTTCCTTGGCAATCCGGCGGGGCACGTCCTTGTAGGCCCCGTGCGTGTCAATCAGCGTGTCACTGTTGATTTTCTCGTCTCCATACACCGTATTGCGCAGGGCCTCGTCGTCCTGTCCCTGCACCCGCTGGTCGTAGAAATTGCGACGCACCACACAGTTGAGCAGTACGGGATGAGCCCCTTTGGCCCGCGTTTCGCTGACATAGCGTCTGAGATTGTCGTCAAAATCGGCACCCGCACGCGTATAGCGCTTTTCGTCCTTCACCTTCTCGTCATTGTGTCCGAACTGGATGAGCACGTAGTCGCCTGGTTTCAGGCGGGCAAGCACTTTGTCCCAACGGCCTTCCGCCCTGAAACTCTTGGATGAACGGCCGTTGACGGCATGATTTTCCACACGGACAGGCGCCTTGAAGAATCCCTGCAGGACCATGCCCCACCCTCTCTCCGGATTGGTGTCCGGTGACGATTTGTCGGCCGCCGTGGAATCACCGATGACAAACACCGTGATTTCTTTCCTGGACGCCGTCAGCAGAAGTGCCAACGACAGGACGAGCGGCAATATGAGGACAAGATATTTTCTCATGAGGCGTTATGGATTTGCGCCACCAGTTCTTCTGCGGTAACCAGTTGCTGTTCACCGGTGGTCATGTTCTTGAGCGTAAACTTCCCCTCGTTGATTTCATTCTCGCCGGCCAACACCACAAAGGGCACCTGTTTGGCATTGGCATAACTCATCTGTTTCTTCATCTTCACGGCATCGGGATAGAGTTCCGTCCGGATATCCTCCTGCCTGAGCCTGCTGACCAGAGGCAGGAGATAAGCCGTCTCCCGCTCGCCGAAATTGATGCAGAGCACCTGCGTGGACGTCACCGTTTCTTTCGGATAGAGGTCCAGGGCGTTGAGCACGTCGTAGATTCTGTCCGCTCCGAAGGAGATGCCCACACCGCTCAGACCGGGCATGCCGAAGATACCGGTCAGGTTGTCGTAGCGTCCTCCGCCCGTAATACTGCCCATCGGCGTGTCCAGCGCCTTCACCTCAAAGATGGCGCCCGTATAATAATTCAGACCGCGGGCCAGCGTCAGGTCAAGCATCATCTCATTCTTCAGTCCGCATGTCTTGAGCGTATCAAGGATAAAGCGCGTTTCCTCAATGCCTTTCATGCCCGTCTCGGAACCGGCCAGTACCCCGGCAATCGTTGCCAATTTGTCGTCATTGCTTCCGGAAAGTGTCAGAATGGGTTGCAAGCGGGCGACAGCCTCTTCGGAAAGACCGTCGGCGCGCAATTCCTCATTGACGTTTTCCAGTCCGATTTTCTCCAGTTTGTCGATGGCGACGGTAATCTCCGTCATCTTTTCCGGTGCGCCGATGACTTCGGCGATACCCGCCAGGATCTTCCGGTTGTTGATGCGGATGGACACCCTGACGCCCAAACGGGTAAAGACAGTATCGACAATCTGCATCAGTTCCACCTCATTGAGCAGCGAGTCGGAACCCACCACGTCGGCATCACACTGATAAAACTCGCGGTAACGGCCCTTCTGAGGACGGTCAGCCCGCCATACGGGTTGTATCTGATACCGCTTGAACGGCAGTTGCAACTCGTCCCGGTGCATGACGACAAAACGCGCGAAAGGCACGGTCAGGTCGTAACGCAGTCCTTTCTCGCACAAACGGGCGGCCAAATGAAGCGGATTGCGGCCGGCCAACTCCTCTTCCGACACTTTGGAAAGGAAATCTCCGGAATTGAGAATCTTGAAAAGCAGTTTGTCGCCCTCTTCACCATACTTACCCATCAGCGTCTGCAGCGACTCCATGGCCGGCGTCTCGATTTGCTGATAACCGTACAGGGCATACACTTCCTTGATGGTGTCGAAGATATAATTACGCTTGGCCATCTCCACGGGAGAGAAGTCGCGCGTACCTTTTGGAATATTGGGTTTGTTCATTGTCTTGGCAAAAACTTTATTTTCTTACTATCGTCTGTTCGCGGTCAGGACCGATGGAGATAATCTTGATCGGCGTCTCCAGTTCTTTCTCCAGGAAGGCGATATAATCACTGAACGCCTGCGGGAATTCCTCTTCCGACGTCAGCCGCGTCATGTCGGTCTTCCATCCGGGAAGTTCGACGTACACCGGCTGGATACCCTTCTCAATGTCATACGGGAAGTCGCGCGTCTCAACGCCGTTCACTCGATAAGCCACACAGGCCTTGATGGTGTCGAAACCGTCCAGGACGTCGCTCTTCATCATGATGAGTCGGGTCACGCCGCTCACCATAATCGCATACCTGAGGGCCACCAGGTCTATCCAACCGCAACGGCGCTCGCGGCCCGTCACCGCACCGTATTCATGACCCAGGTCACGAATCTGTTTTCCGGTCTCGTCAAACAGTTCCGTGGGGAACGGGCCCGCACCCACACGGGTGCAATAGGCCTTCATGATGCCGAACACCTCACCGATACGACCGGGGCCCACGCCCAGACCGGAACAGGCGCCGGCGCAAATCGTATTGGAAGACGTCACGAACGGATAACTGCCGAAGTCGACGTCGAGCATCGTACCCTGTGCGCCCTCGCACAAGACGCTCTTGCCCTCCTTCAGACAACGGTTGATGACATGTTCGCCGTCGACGATTCGGAACTGCTTCATGTAGGCGATGCCCTCCATCCATTTCTTTTCCGTCTCCTCAATGTCGAAGTCGGTGTAATTCAATGCCTTGAGCATGTCCAGATGGCGCGCCTTGTGCGCCGCGTATTTCTCTTCGAAATGATCCAGGATGTCGCCCACGCGCAGACCGTTGCGACTCACCTTGTCGGTATAGGTGGGACCGATACCCTTGCCGGTGGTGCCCACCTTGGCCTTTCCCTTGGCCGCCTCAAGCGCCGCGTCGAGCACACGGTGGGTCGGCATGATCAGATGGGCCTTCTTGGAAATCAGCAGGCGGCCGTGCAGGTCGTGACCGGATTTCTCCAGGTCCCTGGCCTCGTCCATGAACAAGTCGGGCGCCAGGACGACACCATTGCCGATCAGATTGATTTTCCCGCCTTGGAAAATACCCGACGGAATGGACCGGAGCACATATTTCTGGCCTTCAAACTCCAATGTATGACCTGCATTCGGACCGCCCTGAAAACGGGCGACGACGTCATACATCGGGGTCAGGACATCGACCACCTTACCTTTACCTTCATCACCCCATTGCAGACCGAGCAGGACGTCCGCCTTGCCGGGGGTGGGCTGTTTTAAATTTCTCATTTCTTATTCTGTTTCTGTTTTTCTGTTTTCAGCATCGCGTTGCGCCGCCGCGTGATGTGCGACTGGCAAGTACTGCATATTCCGTACACGTAAAGACTGAAACCGTCCTTGTGAAAGCGCTTCAGATGCGTGTTGTCAATGGCGTGGACGATTTCGGGCAGATTCAGTTCGGTCACCTTGCCGCAAACCGTGCAGACCTGATGGCAATGATTCTCGTTCTTCAGGCGTGCCTCATACATCGTCGTGCCCTGGAAACGGTGGCGGATGACCAACCGCAATTCCATAAAAAGATTCATCGTGTTGTAAAGCGTCGCCTTGCTGACCGGAAAACGCTTTTCCTCCATTTTCCGTCCCAAATCCTGCAGGGTGAAATGCCCGTTCATCTCATAGACGGTCTCCAATATCTCGTAGCGCTCGCGCGTCCTGCGGTGGCCGCGCGCGTCGAGGTATTCATCGAGTATCGCCTTGATTTCCTTTTTGGTGTCAACTGCCATTTGTCGGATTGCTTGAATTATCGTACAAAAATACGACTTTTCCGATACATGGGGAGTATATATTATCTAAAAAAATCTAAATAAGCAGTTGTTCGCCGCATGAGCCAGGGAAAGCGACGCGCCGGCCAGGTCTTTCTCCGCCTGCCTTTTCAGCAGGAGACGCTGACTCTCGTCCAGCGTCAGACCGCTGCGGGAGAGCCTGGAAAGCATGGAATAAGCGCACAGGCGCCGCAGCGTCTGCGGCCCTTTCAACCACCGGAAAGCGACCTTGGCGGCATCAGGGATATACTGAAACAGGTAAAAGGCGGAAAGTTCGGCGAGTTCCTGCGTCTCCAGACGGGTCGTCCAACTGTCGGCCACCGCCTCGCTGACCTCTTCCGGAGGCATGAGCAACAAAGCCATGATGCGGCATTCCCGGATATCCTCCTCCCAAAGCGAAGAAGCCAGTACGACGTCCTTGGGGTAATCCGCGGCCAACCGCTGGAGGTCGGCCAACTGCACACCCCAGTTGATCCGGTAATTCATCCCCTTCTCATTCTGAGAACGGGAGGCCGTCCCGTTCATCAACAGGCGGAACTGCTGTTTGATGTCCCTTTTCAGCCGGGCCGCTTCCTCTTCCTTCATTTATATCAGTGTGGCGTATTCCTTACTGTAACGCATCATCTGCTCAGCATATCCTTCCGTATAGTCGACGGACACGTCCGTCCACTCGCCGGAAGCGTCCTTTACCGGTATGAGACGGGGATTGATGAATCCCTTGTACGGCGCCAGGTCCAACCGGCGGTAACGGGCCAGTATCTCATTGTGCAAATCCGCGTCGACCGTCACGGCATAGCGCTCCACCAACTCACGGGCGGCGTCGTAGTCGCCCTCGCTCTTGATGCGCTGTATCTCGGCCAGCAGACGGGCGAACAATTCCCGAAGACGGATGTAGTCATTGACCTGAAGGAACGTCTTTCCGTCGCGCCTGACAAGCGCCAGGCATCCTTCGGCATGGTCGTATGTCCAACGGGCAATCAGGGCCCTGTTGCGCATGTGCGCCTCCTCTATCTGTTTTCCGGGGTCGATGCGCACGAGTTGGGTCATCATCCCGTTCATCAGGTAGGAATAATATTCAGCCTTGTACGCCTCCCTGTCGGGCAACAGACCGAGCGACAGCAGTTTGTCGTCGGCCAGGTAATACAGGGCGAACAAGTCGGCGCGCGCCTCCTCTATCGTGTTGCCGTAAGCCTTCAGCGCATCCGGATTCGTACCGGGAAGGAGCCTGCCGCTCCCGTGTCCGAGACATTCGTGCAGGTCGGTGTGCAGGTCGTCGCACACGTCGCCGTAACGTTCTATCAACGAGCGTGTTGCTTCATCAATCACGAATTCTTCCTTAAACCCGTTTCCCTTGGCCGCCTTGTTGTAAGCGTCGGTCAGATTACCGATGGTCACGCTCTTGCTTCCGTGCCGGGCGCGAATCCAGTCGGCATTCGGCAGATTGATGCCGATGGCCGATGACGGATATTCCTCACCGCCCAGCATGGCGGCGGAAATGACGTGCGCCGTCACTCCCTTGACCACAGGTTTCTTAAAACGGCCGTCCACGGGAGAATGATCCTCAAACCATTGGGCGTTCTCACTGATCAGGCGGGTACGGGCCGTGGCTTCCGCGTTCTTGAATTCCACCAGTCCTTCCCACGTGCCCTTCAGACCGAGCGGGTCGCCGTACACCTCGATAAAACCGTTGATGTAATCCACCTCACCGTCCTGTTGGGCCACCCAGGCGATACTGTAATCGTCAAAGCGGCGCAAGTCGCCCGTGCGGTAATACTGTATCAATTTGCGGGTGACGTCACGCTGCGCGTCGTTCTCGGCGAAGACGAGCGACCGTTCCAGCCATTCCGTAATCTTACTGATGGCCGCGCCGTACAGGCCGTCTTCTTTCCAGACGATCTCATGAATGCCACTGTCGTCCTTGACCAACTTACTGTTCAGGCCCCACGAGGGCGGGCAGTCGCCTTCCGCCGCCTTCAGACGGGCGTAATACGCTTCCGCCTCCTGCTCGGTGACGTTCTCATAGAAATTACAGGCCGATGTCCTGACCAGGTCATCCCCTTCCCGCTTGTTGACCCGTTTGGGCAAAATGTCTTCCCGGTACATCACGGGCAAGAGTTCGTCCGCCAGTTCCTCCGGCGTCTGACCGGCAGCGAGCGGCAAAAGGGCTTTGTCCGTGGAAAGAATGGCCTGGCGCATAAAGGTCTCGCTGCAGGCGGGAAGAAATTTCTCACATCCGTAGTGGTGATAGATGCCCGAGGAGAACCACACCCGTTTGAGATACACTTCCAAGGAGAGGAAATCCTCAGACGAGCGGTGGCCGGCATAGTTTTCCCATACGGCCTCCAGCGTCTTGCGCACGCGCAAGTTGTACTTGCCCTGCTGGTCGAACGTGATGTCCCGGCCATAGAGCGCGGCCTTGGCCAGACAATACACATACTTCCGCTGACTTGCGGACAAGCGGTCGAAACCGTCCAGGCGGTAACGCAGCATCTGCAAGTCGGCGAAACGTTCGTCCGTATAAACAAAGTGGACGGCGTTATTCATCAGCAGACTTTCTGGTTTTTCTGGTTTTTCCCGACGTCATTTTCTTCGGCGGAGCATACGTCAGTTTGTACTGGCGGGGCGTCATGCCGGTCACTTTGAAAAACGCGGAGTAAAACGACTGACGGTTGGCAAAGCCTACCATGTCGGCGATATCCTGCATGTTCAACTTGGTGTAGCGGCGGTCCGTGAGCATCGTCATGGCATCCTCCACCCTGAACTTATTGACGAAAGTCGTGTAATTGGCGTGGAAGCGCACGTTGACCACGGCGGAGACATAGCGTGTGTTGGTTCCCAAGTCCTCGGCCAACTGCCTTGCGGAATACGACTTGTCCTTGTATTTTTTCTCTACCCGGATGATTCGGATAATCTCATCCTGCATCCTGTCCATCAGTTGCGGACTGACAAGTGTGCGGTAAGTGGCGTTTTTTTCCTTTTTCTCTGTAATGTTATACTTAGACATAACTTATTAAAATAACAGAAATGCTTGAACATTCACCGCAAAAATAATGCGGAAAAACGAATATATCAAACAAATCCTTGAAAATTTATGCAATCTTTACAATTTTCGCCTTTTGTTATCCTCCCGAAGGCCGTCATTCCGACCTGTACCGGCCGGAATGACGCCTGAAGAGCATATTACTGATGCTGCTGGCGCAACAGGTCATTGACGGTCTTCACGGGGTTGAACGTCGACAACGGCACTTCCACGAACACCGTGTTCCAGTCGCTCATCGCACCGTTCCACAGACCCGGCAGTTCCAATGCCTTGAGCTCCTTGCCGCCCTTGCTCTTGTTGCTGATGAAACCGGTGGCAGGGTCGACGAAGTCGGGCAGATGATAAGCCTCGCCCTTATAGTCCTTGGTGGCGCAGACCAGATCCACGGGATTGAAGTGCGTGCCCTCAGTAAACATCCGCATGGCTGCGGCGTTCTGCTTGTCTATCTGACTGCTTTCCAGTATCTGCAGACTCACCGTACCGTCACTGTTGTAGGTCAGGAACGGACCGCCTCCCGGTTCACCCACGTTCTTCACCACGCCGCACACGCGCATGGGCCGGTGCAGTTTCTTGCGCAGGTAAATCACGAGTTCGGCATCCTCCAGTTCTTTGATGTCGGCCTTGCGGCAGCACAGGTCGCGCTGAACGAAACGGATGATTTCCTCCAACTCGTCGTGCGTATACTTGCCCGTATCCAACAGGCGGAGATACTCAAACGCCTTCTGCTGGAGCGTCACGAGCACGCCTGCGATGAGCTGCTTGTAAGTCACCGTGTCGCCCTTCAGACGGTCAGGCACCACATTGTCAATGTTCTTGATGAAGATGACGTCGGCGTCGATGTCGTTGAGATTCTCAATCAGCGCGCCGTGACCGCCCGGACGGAACAGCAGCGAACCGTCGTCGTTGCGGAACGGCGTATTGTCGGCATTCACCGCCACGGTGTCCGTACTCGGTTTCTGCTCCGAGAACGTCACGTCAAACCTGATTCCGTATTCCTTGGCATACTTGTCCAGTTTTTCGGCCACCTTATTCTTAAATAAGGCCAGATGATCGTGACTGACCGTGAAATGGACATGTGCCTCACCGTCGGACGCAGCATACAGGGCAGCCTCCACGAGATGCTCCTCCATCGGCGTGCGCGGACCGTCCTCATAGTTGTGGAAGAGCAACAGGCCCTTGGGCAACTGTCCGTAATTGAGACCTTCCGGCTGGAGCAGATTGGCGACGATGGCCTTGAAATTGCCCTCGGCCATCAGGGTCTTGATATTCTTTCCCTCGTTCTCCTTGCATTTGTCGCACAGCGCCTCGCGGAAAGCGAAGTCGCGGATACGGGTAAAGAACGTGCGCTCAAATTCCGTCTGCGGCTCATTGTAATCGGCCGTCAGGAAGGCGAACAAGTCTTTGAACATTCTGCTGGCAGCGCCTGACGCCGGAACAAACTTGACGATTTTCCTGCCCGACGCCTTGTAGGCGTTCCACGCCTCGATATACGCGTCGCGCTCAGCCTCATCGGGTGCCAGAATGCCGTGTCCGACGGATGCGGCGGCCTCCAATTTCAGGAAGGGGAAACCCTGTTTGAACTCATCCAACTGATGGTTCAGGCGTTCTTCCGAAATTCCTCTTGCCGCGATTTGCTGCAAATCCTGTTGTGATAACATAGTGTCTATAGGTTTAAATTATCGGTAATTGGTTCCTGTCGAAAGGATATGGCACAAAAATAAAGAATTCCCGTTAATTAACCAACAGTTTTATGAAAAAACTTGATTTTAAATTGAATATTCATTATATTTGCCGCAAAGAAAAACCGATATGAAACAGTCAAACATTCTCAGGCAATACATCTGGATCGTCAATGTCTTGCGCCGCTACGGCAAATTAAGTCTGGAGGAAATCAACCGCAAATGGATACGCGACGGCGTGGCCGACGGCAATCCGCTTGTCCGTTCGTCGTTCAACAGACACAGGGACGCCATCCTCGAAATGTTCGGCATCATCATCGAATGCGACAAGTCGTCAGGCTACAAATACTACATAGAGAATCCTGAGGCCCTCACCGACGACTCCGTGGCCAACTGGATGCTGTCCACCATCACCGTGGGCAGCATGCTCCGCGACTGCGTTCCGCTTCAGGACAAGATACTCCTGGAAGAGATACCCGCCGGCGAACAGTATCTCCAGACACTGGTGGAGGCCATCCGCCAACAGACGATCATCTCCGTCACCTACAGGAAATTCGGCGGTACGGCCTATGAGGTACTCCTTTGTCCGTTGGCCGTCAAACTGTTTCAGCGGCGGTGGTACCTGCTGGCCAAAAACAAGAAACACGTGAGCACCTACGCCCTCGACCGCATCGTGTCGCTCATGCCCACGGACAAGACGTTCAAGCCCGCCAAACATTTTTCGCCGCAGAAATACTACGCCCACAGTTACGGTATCGTGGTCAACGACAAAATCAAGAAAGCCCGCATCCTCTTGCGCGCCTACGGCAAGACACCCGACTACCTGCGCACCCTGCCGCTCCACGCCTCTCAGAGGGAGACCGGCCGGGAAGCGGATTACACCGATTTCACCCTCACCGTCTGCCCCACGCCCGACTTCATCAACGCGCTCATGTCCCTGGGCGACGGCGTGGAAGTCATCAGTCCCGAATCCGTGCGCCTGCAGATGAAAGAAGCGCTCGGACAGGCCGCCAGGCGCTACCGCAAGCGTCCGCAAAGAAGACCGGCCGGCGAAGATGCGGAATGAATCCCTTAAGTACGGTTACGGCCCGCAGCGATGTATTCCGAGGGCAACATGCCGTATTCTTCCCTGAAGAATTTGGAAAACTGTTTGGGCGAAAGACCCACGCAACCGGACTTCAACAAGTTTGTTTTTCCGTATAACGGCTGTCATCGTTTCACCGTCAGTGTGGACGATGACAGTTTATTTTCATGTTAAAATTTTGGTTTTCTTCACCAACACTTCGTCAAGACCAAAGTTTTTCTTTATATTTGCATTTGATTAATAATCCAAGAAACAGCAGTGAATACGAAAAACATTCTTCATCTGCTTGCAGAGTTCCGTCAACTGGGCATCGGAGAACAGATAGACTACAAAAAGTTCTATCTGTACAGCATCATTACCCACTCTACGGCCATAGAGGGCTCTACGGTTACGGAGATTGAGAATCAATTGCTTTTTGATGAAGGCATCACTTCCTCAAAACGCACACTGCAGGAGCAACAGATGAACCTTGACCTGAAGGCAGCCTACGAACGCTCGCTCAGTATGGCTGAGAGGCATGAGAGTTTCAGCACAAAGATGCTGTGCGACTTGTCTGCCATCGTCATGAAGAACACGGGAGCCTCGTATAACACCCTCAGCGGTTCTTTCGATGCTTCAAAAGGCGATTTGCGATTGGTCAACGTAACTGCAGGATTCGGCGGACGCTCCTATCTGGCATGGCAAAAAGTGCCCAAGGCATTAGAGGACTTCTGCTCATGGCTCAATGAGGCACGACAAGCACTTCGGACCGATGATGAGATTGCCGCCTACACCTTGAGTTTTGAAGCACACCTGCAACTGGTGAGTATCCACCCATGGGTAGATGGCAACGGCAGAATGAGCCGGCTCGTAATGAACCATCTCCAAGTGGAATCCGGCGCATTGCCAACCATCGTATACAAAGAGCACAAGGAGCAGTATATTCAGTCACTTGTCGATTCCCGAGAGAAAGAAAGCAGCCGGCCGTTCCTCGATTTTATGTTCGCAGAACTTGAATATTTCTTGCAGCAGAATATCGACAACTATAAGAAAAGCCTGCAGGGAGACGCCCCGGAAAGTTCACAGAAAAAAGAGAAAAGTTCACAGAAAAGTTCACAGAAAATCCTTCAGTTGCTCTCCGCTGACGGCTCAATAACGACGCAACAGTTGGCCGACCGCCTCGGCGTCTCTCGCCGCGCAATAGCAAAGCAAATCAGGAATTTGCAGGAACAAGGCCTCTTGAAGCGCGTCGGTCCAGACAATGGCGGACACTGGGAGGTGATTAAAAAGTAAATGCTATGGCGCAGTTATCGACGTAACACTATAATGATTAAAATATGAAGAAGTTTGTTTTATCGATTCTACTTGTAATATCAGCTACTGTCAGTTATGCGATTTCCAACGACAGCGTGAATGCCGTGACAATGGTATCCTACGAACAGAGTTGGCTTGACAGTGAAGGAACACTTGCACTCAAGAACAATACAGATGAACCTATAAGGAATGTGTCCTTTGTAATTACATATCAGGACATGAACGGTACTGACATGGATTACAAGGAATTTGCTTACGATGTGGACATTGAGCCCGGAATGACAAAGAAAATCGACATTCCCGCTTATGAACACAGTAGATTCTATCACTATTACAAGACAAAAGATACATCCGGTAATCCTTCTTTCAAAATCAAATACAAACTGAAAGGCTATAACCTTTCAAAAGAAGAAATAAGCGAATCAAACCATGATGGAGGAGATGCGGACGAGGGCTTGTTCAGAGTTTCAGCCCCTTTACTCGTTTTGTTCATTCTCGGAATCGCCATTGGACTATATGTCCTTGTTGCAGTTATGGCCAAGAAAAGACATCGGAATGTCGTTCTATGGCTTCTGCTGAGTTTTTTAGCCACTCCCCTATTAATTGCCATCATATTACTCTGTATCGGCAACAGTGATACTTATAGTTTTGATGAATACTAACAGTATCATCAGACGAGATGCGGGATAGTCTCCTCCTAAGTTAGGAGGAGTGGACCCAAGCTGTCAAGCGCAAGACGAGGTGGTATGAAAACGTGGAAAGAGACGAAAAGAGCTCCAGCCCTTGAGGGACTGGAGCTCCTGTGTGAAAAAAGGCGGCTACCTACTCTCCCGCATTGCATTGCAGTACCATCGGCGATGACGGGCTTAACTTCTCTGTTCGGGATGGGAAGAGGTGGAACCCCGCCGCTATAACCACCTAATAAGGGGT
>Ga0181612_137537_pt1 | contig 51125 bp, 23 predicted proteins | sample HoacroProtozoa21_FD_119630 | JGI IMG/M metagenome (GOLD analysis project Ga0181612, IMG submission 119630) | Hoatzin crop microbial communities from Cojedes, Venezuel. Combined Assembly of Gp0051906, Gp0051904, Gp0051908
GCAGGGAGTCTTTCCTCCAATTTAGAAAGGCATTTGATTGATTGGCAAAACCAAAAAGCAAAATGGACAAAACAAATATAAGCACAGAGGCAGCACAAGCTATAAAAAGCCAGAATTTGATTTTGTGTGCAGACTGCACCCATTGCTGAATGTGCTTAGGGGCAAACCCTGGAATTCATTCTCTCTTTTCATCCTGTTTTGGGATTTAAATTTTATACCATCCTTTCTGTTGCCACAATGCAGTATTGCTACCAGTGAGAGTGCAAAATGCCAGGATGCATTTCAGAAAAGGGAAGATTTCTCTCTGTCCCGCCCAGCCAAGCCTGTGCTTGCAAAGAGGGCTGCCTGCACAAGACCCCCAGCACCCCGCCACAGGCTGCTCTGCCTCATTTTGGGGAAAAACCTCCCCTGGGCAAACTCTGGTGGGAGCTCACAGCCAGCGACATGGTTTTCACGTGCACGGATAACGATGCTCTGGAAGAACGGGACTACAGATATAGGGAAAGGGGAGTCTCACAATGTAGAAAATCCATCCAAGGTCCCACTCTGTTCCTGCTACTACTCCAAGCAAGTCCCCCAGCCCATCCCACAGCTTCCCAGCATCTGCTCCATGTCTTTGAAAGGCAGTCATCAAATAAAGATACTATTTGACCAGCAGTTAACAACCAGCTTGTTAGTTAATAGCCTGAGGGAATCTGAGGGCGTTTTATGCTCTAATACTCTGTTCATTAACTGTAGTAACAACCAATTTCAAGGTGATTATTGCTATTATAAGCTATGATCCATTTTTTAAGCATGCTTCCATTTTTATCCAGCTTAAATCTGGTGCAGTAGAGCAAGGGGAGCAGCTGTGTTGAGAATTAGACTTTTCCCCAGATTAGTATCTGATTTTCCATCAAAGAGAATACAGGACACATTCCGTTAGGTTTCTAATTGTTTCTACCATAAACCTCCACCACACTGAAATATGATCTCTAATAATTTTTAGTTTGAACTTCCTATACATAATCCATCTGACTAGATGGTCCTCAGCAAAAGCCGTTAAAGCAATTTGTTTCACTTACGTAGAGGAATAAATCAGTGCTTACTTATCTGTGTTTTATTATTAACAGCACTGGTGAGCTGACCATATGCCATGACTTCATCTTTTCACACAGAAAAATGAGAATATACTGATTGTTTTTATTATGTCTTTCAACACTCAGCCAGGGTTCCAATGAAATGAAGACAGAGAGTTTTGCAGTGTTACTCAATGATAAATAATAACATTCTACAAGTCTTTGACCTTGCTTTTAGGATTCACCTTTACGTGCTCTTTTACTGGAAGTACTTACTAGCATCTCTCACTGCAGGAGAAGATATAACTTCGGTTGTTACCAGGAGATATATGATGTGTAGCATAGTACATTTCTTTGTGGGCCTTCAAATATACTGGCTTCAAAACGTGGCATATGTTCAACTCCAGAATACTTGAGATATAGTATGCATTTAATGTAAAGACCAGAAAGACACACCTTCCTGATTTTTTAAACTTAATTTAGTCCATGCTGCAAGCCCTTATGAAGTCAGTACAGTACCAAATAACACAGGTTTTGATCCTCTGCCAGGGCAGCCTTAAACTCTTTAGGAGACACAGCGGCAAAATAAAACTTTCTTGAAAACATTACAGATTGATGAACTGCTTTGGAATGAATCTAGCTGCTCAGACTTTTTCCACTCCAGATAGACCCAAAATGAACCAAAGGTTCTTTGAGATGCAGACCTCTGAACCATGGTGGCAGACGTAGGCATAACCTCAATTCAGCAAATAGCAGGTGTTTTACATTTGTCAAAACAGGAGTGGAGAGCCTTCAAATTCAAAGGCAGTTATGAGTTGTTCCCTCTTGGAAACAGGAAAAGACTCTCCTTGTGCTCAACACTTTCTGGGGACAGGTGGGGTTTGTCACCCTGAGAGCCACTGGGTCCATTCTTGAAGATCTTTAAGAAAAGCTGTATGCAGGCAGTGGAAGTCTGTGGAAGTGGAAATCTCAGACATGCTGAGGAGACACAATGTGCCCATCAACTAACAAGGCCAAGGAAATTAGCAGGTACATGTGAAAAATCCAGAGAGGAGTCTGTCCCTTTTAGGCATGTATATCATGAGTCGTGCTTTAGAGTCAGCCTCCTGAGCTGCCCTCTCTTGCCTACCTCCCCTCCAGGGACTGTGAGATCATGTTGCTCCCACACAGGAGCATAAATGGGAGCCTTATTTTTGTGCATAATTCTTCTGTACATCAGGCCACAAGCTAAAAGCCCTGGTCTGCCTGTGATTAACACTGGCAATCAGCTGACAGCTGAGGAACCTTCACTACTTTTTGGGTAAGAACAGTACATTTGGACCATGCACACCATGAAGACACCCAGAGCTTGACCAAGTGTTTTAGGGGGTCATGACCACTAACATGTCATGTCCTAATCAGAGCACTGCTTACATAGGTCAACCTGTAGATTAGGAAGAAAACCAAAAGCTCTGCAAAGTCACAGGTCCATTTGTGATGATGGAGATCCGCTGTCTGTTTGTTCCCTGCACAACCAGTTTCACTTTTAAAACAAATCCCACCAGAGTACCAACTCCATTGCAAGGGCCAACATCAAGAGGAATGGGACGCAGGTCTCCTCCACTAACACCTTCAGGCTTCCTGTCCCCCAGCACAGAGAAGATGCCTGCCGGCAGAAACTACAGCACTGCTTACTAGCTCATTCACTCTTGTGTCACTCAGCAGAGATCCTTAATCTCCCTGTTCTGATGTGTGTTTCATGACTTAATCTCCCACACACTTGGAACTGTGCTGAGACCAGCTGCTCTGTTCTCACAAGCAGAGGGTAATGACTTTCGCTGAGCCTGATGCAGCACTCGAAGGACTTGCTCTCCTTGTTAATGCAGGTGTGGCGGGGGGGAAACTAGGAAAAAATTAGGACTGTTTTTACAGCTAAGGCCCTTGCTCCTCCAGAGAATTGCTGATTTCCCCCTTCTCCCTCCTCCTCCTTGCAACACCAGGCACTTACTCACTGTCAGCTGACAACCTCCTTAGAGGGGACATCACTCAACTTTCTTATTTCCAGGTTTGAAGCAACCTTGTTCTCTCCTCTGACAGGATTCTCTGAAGGAAAAATTCTCTGACAGTGCAGGAATGAATGTACCAAATTTCCTTTTACTTTCTCAGGACTCTTAAACTCTCAGCATGCAGTACTATACTTTTGGTCTACCTGTGGTCACAGGCTGGTTTTAGGCACAGAGCACTGAAAAGGCGAGTGGTGAAGCACTGTTCCAGCAATGTGACAGAGGCAGCAGGGCATTTATAAGTACGGCTGGTGGCTGGTCATATCCTACTCCCCATTTTTTTCCACTCATACATTGTCATGCTCTGATTAGGGACATTACAGTTCTTCTCGTCCTTGGGAAAACAAAATTCAAATCAGCCCGTGCAGCCAAGGAGCCTTGAACCCGACCAATTAAATCGGTGTCATAATCAGGATGTAGATGAACAGCCATGTGCATCAACATCCATAATTTCTGTACCTCCAGCCTGTTTGCTGTCACAAGTCATTCATTTGATGCTTCTATGGAAATTTAAAGAACTATCTGCAACTTGTTTTGTTGCTTTTTTCCCCCTTCTTAATTGGCTCTGGATAAACTCCCTGCTGCCCAAGCAACTCTAGTCTTGTGACAAGGTGAAGAACAAGTTAGCCTTGTCTCTAGGCATGGTTTTATTTTGAGAAAGGAAGGCAAGAAGCTGCACAAACACATGGCTTGAGTAGCAACAGCTCTCAATTTGGAGGAGACTGGTAATCCATCTGTTATTTCCAGTTTGCTGAAAAGATTTCACTTGAAAGAAGGCCACGGTTGAACACTTGTAAAAAGGAATTTTAACAGTGCTGTTCATCCATGGATCTCAGAGGGCAAAGTGAATGGAAATGCAATACAGTACACCAAGGCATGATCCCACAGGTAACACTGTAAACATGGTCAGACTGAACAATAAACTGAGGCTAGACCATCATGTGGCTTACCTCAAGTCATTGCAGCTCCAGGAAAACCATCCAGTACCCTGATCCAGCAAAGCACTTGAGCACGTGTGCAACTTGAGATTGCAAGCTACAGCACTGGTGTAAGTGAGATAACATCAGTTTAAATGGGATGTAACTTGTAGGGGAAGTTCATCATTTTCCTAAGTGGTCTGGATCAAGGCCTGAGATACTTCACTGTTGGTACCTGTTCTAAGTACATTTTCTCTCCATATAGTCATTATGAACAAGATCTAGAGGCTGGATTTGTTCGGGAAAGGGAGAAGGGACCTATATTTGGCACAAAGAGGTATCAACCCCACAGTCAGGTGCGTGTATTTTTATTTTTAATATCAACTGAACAGGAAGGAAAGGATTATTTCTACCAAAAACTGTCCACTACCCATTACAGTTCAATACTTTGCTGCTCTTTTAATCATCACATTCATCAGTTACTGGATGTCATCTCATATTTTCCATGGCTCTTGGCACCTCTGTGTGATACCAGCAGCTAATGCATGTTGATCTCTAGCTGCCAAGCGCTCCTGGCCAGCACCCTAAACTTTTGGGTGGTTCTTTAGCCAGGCAGAAAGAACTGTTTCCAGTGTAATCAGGTCATCCTAAGCAAGAGAAAAAGAGACATAGAGAAAGGGAAAAAGAGGAATAGAGATTGTAAACACATACATCTATAGGAGTGATATATCAGCAGAGAAAGAGTGCCTGGGCCAGTTTCTCAGCTGGTGCAAATCACTGGATCATCAGAGAAGACCACAAGGCTAAGTGATTCACGGCAGCCTAAGACCCAGTCTTAATTTTCCTCAGACCTGCTTCTATGATTTACACTTGTGCTGAGCAAATGACACAGAGTGTCAAATGCTATCAAGCTGATTGATATTGTAAACCAGGACTAACCATGCACAAAATATAAAGGCAGTGAAGAATCAGGCCCTGTGTATTCGTTAACAGCCGTGTTTCCCATGGGATAGAGCTGATACATTGCTCCACGCTTCCATGTGATGGAAACAGCTCTGTGTCAACTCTGCTCCTACTGACAGCCCCAAGGGAGTTTGGGTTTGTTTCTTCTCCTCCTTCTCTCACCCTCACAAACTCCCTTCTTCCACCCTTACTCACAAAAAGATATTTTACAAAGGTATCTTCCAAATCTCCCCCTAAAAGCTACAAGCTAAATCCTGTTCACAGTTAAGCCTTTGCCAGCGTACATAATGCAATTTAGCCTGCCTCTCTGTACAGAGAGCACATAGACGTTGAACATGGTCTGTGGAACATCTTTGCAAAGTGTCCCCATAGTTTATGAGAGCATCTGCCAGGCAAAAAGAAAATCATCTCCGGTATTAGGCTAAAAATGCCTAACCAGGTGTAAGTCAGCATGCCTATACTGAAGTCAATGAAGATGGAGCCATTTACTTCAGATGAGTATCTGGTCCACTATGGATAGATTCAGTTCTTAGCAGCGTGTATCCACTAATTCCTCTCCCATTTCCTAACTATATTCTGATCAGCTTGCCTGGAGCTTTTTTCCTTGTACAGTAAAGCTTGCTGAATGTGCCTCTGTTCCAGGGCACTCTCTTTGAAATATGTCTTAGCTTCCAAGGGTAATGAACTCTGTTATAATAAACGCCTAGCTATAATGTGAACAATACTTGGCTTCCAGGAACTGCCTTATAATTACACGGCTCAGTATTGCATGTCAGAGGTTTTCTTCATCTTTAATATTTTATGAAGAAATTCAGATTCTGACAGTAAAACTATTTAACCCAGAGGACCTAGAACCCTGACTATTATTTTGTAAAGTAGCCATCCAGCTACACTTTTGTGCACCACCATTATCCCTGGTGCATACTCACCCTCTTTGATACTCTCCAAGTAGACACAACCACATGCTGTCCAGATGGAAACCTGGCTGCATCATTACATTATATTGAAATAACCCAATACCACCTGTTTCTGCTGGGGTTTCTGCCAACGTTTTCCCATAAAACATTTATTTTGCTAATATTTTAGTTGGTCACCACAGAAGGACACTTGAAGTTAAAGATTTACCATGTGTGCAGCCACAAGGAAAACCCTTTAAAAAAAAAAGGCAACAAAGCTCAATAATAGCTAATGCCTATTGTTTAAAACATGGATGCTCACCTAGGCACTAGGTAATAACACTCTGCAGAGACTGAAAACCAAACACAGGTTTTTGGCAGTGTACACCAAGCGAATTATCTTAACTGTGTTGGTGCTCACCTCTCACATAATTAAAGAAAAACTTTCATGTGTGGAGCGGGACTAATATACCATAACACTAATGAAAACTCGTGGGTCTTTGTCTTTTTTTTCTTTCATATTAATCTGTGATGTTATAAAACTCCCAGGCTCCTTCCTCTCCCCCTCAGCAGATAAAAACAAGTTATTCTCAGTTAGTCTGTAGAAATGAGAAAGGCATTACAACTCCCAGCCTACTTGGGATGTTTGAAGTATTTATGAGATACCCTCTACAACAGTAATAGGATTTTTTACTTGAAAATTATATTTTTAGAGACATTTTACTTTAAAGAAAGGCAAGAACCACTTGATTTATTAAAAACATTTGATAAAAATCTTCCCAGCATGTAATCATTCAGATATATACCTTTTACTTTTCAGTGTTGTTCTCTGTTTGTACAAAGTCCAAACAGTAGCTGTAATTCACACAAAGACCTTATTTCTTGCATATATAAAATTTTGTCTGAAGAACAACAAAGGTTATTAACGATCCAGTACTCTCAGTATATTTGCTGGGCATCAATTACTACTACCCAATTTTGAAAGTTTCTGTCCTATGAAGGGAGAAGTAACAATGCCATGTAAAGTGACCAACAGAACCCCACAAATACCCAGCAGTAAACCATGGGCAGGAAGTGTTTCTTGAAATAGAGGAGATCAAACACACATGAATTATTTGGCAAATGGTAGGCACATCAATAAAAAAAGGATATGATCCAAAAAAAAAAAAAATCCACAAACAGAACAAACATGTACAAATTAAGGAAGTAATCCATATTTACAAATGAGAATTTCTTCAGCTGTAAGAAATCTATCTTACAAGAGGGAAAAAGAATAAGTTGGAAAAAATAGAAATGTGATGGTTTTGCTAGAAATTTTGATTGAATATATTTAAGATAGCTCCAATTTTATTAAACTGGAAAAGTAACTAATAAAAATCCACCAGTAAAAATAATAGTAATTAAAAAAAAGAGTGGATAAAAACAGCTTCAAGTTCACTTGCATGGATTTGTTCTGCTTGGATTTGTTCTAAATATAACTCTAGTCATTTGTATCACATCTGAGAAACAGAATACTTTTCTAGGTTATAAAACAACAGTACAAGAATTAAAAGGAAAGAGAAAGGGATCAGCCATGAGTTTGGCCTCATTTTGTTCCCTTCTCCTTTTCATCTTCATTCCACGTTCCATTCCCAATAAAATAGCCCATTTATAACCAAATCCCTGGCTGATGGCACAAAAGTAATTTAAATTTTTGCCTATTTTTAAAAAGCCAACTTATAACCTGCAATCATTCCAGTAATTGATTAAATATCACAAGCAAAGCAAAGTACCTATTTGACAGCTTCTATTCATGGTCACATACCTTCCCCGAAGACAGGTAGTTAGATAATTAAGTGATCCATTTCGCTGCATATATGCTATATACAAAAGAAACTGACACACAATGAATCCTGCTAAGCTTTTGTTCAACATATGAAATACTGCATAATCACCTTTTTTATGAAAGCACTTGACCTTTAAATTGATATCCCCCCCAAAAAAGATGGTAATCGCTGCTCAAAGAGATACTGAATGCACTGCTGCTAATCCAGAAGATCATTGCCCATTAGTCATTATTAGATTCTCTGAATCTAAAAGTGAGCATTTGAGTGTAACAAAGAGAAAAAGAAAATACTGTTTAAGTTGCTGTGAATGCCTATACTTTTTGCAAATCACAGTGACAATCAGAGTTATAGACTGACTGTAACATGAATATCATTTACACATTTGATCCCTACTCAGAGAGCAGCTTTAAAAGCTTTGAATGACATAAAGCAAGACTATGAGTGACAGCAATTTTAAATATTACACGTTGCCTGTATCACAAGTGTTTTTCTTTAGCAGCTGATGAATGTTATATTCTTTTGTATAACACATTGGATATTTATTTCTTTTCCTCTCTTTGGGAAAAACATCAGAAAAATGTTTAAACACAACAGAGAAACTCCACAGTCTTCGGAAAAAAAGGACACAAAAAGCTATTCTTCCCTTTTAATACACTTTAATTTTTTCCTCGTTCACTTTTCACAAGACATCACTAATCGTATGCTGCACTCCAGAAATTAAATTTGAACTGCAAGGACAACTAGATGGGTGAAACACTGGCTGGATGACCGTGCTCAGAAGGAAGTGGTTATTGGGTCATACTCACCTGGAGGCCAGTAACAACCAGATAGCACCAGAGCCCATCATGGGATCTGTCCTGTTTTACACCCTTATCAGTGACCAGCGGGAAATGATGGAGAGCACTCTCAGCAAGTTTGAAATTACATCAAACTGGGGAACCAGTTGATACACCCCGAGGCTAGGGCTGCTATCCAAAGGGACCAGACAGACTGGAAAAAAGGGCAGACAGGGACTTTGTGAAATTCAGCAAGGACAACCACAGAGTCCTGCCCCAGGAAAGAAGAGCCCCTGGACGCGGTACAGGCTGGGGACAGGCTGGCTCTACAGAAAAGGGGACCAGTACATATTTCCCACAAAACCGTATATAGGCAAGAGCAGATCAGAAACTGTATTCTTACCGTAAAAATCTTCTCTGAGCACAAAATCAATTTTTCTCAATGAAGAAAAAGAAAAAACTGTATGCTTTTATACTTGTTTATTTTAAGCCTTTTAAACTGCATGGCTGTTTCACCAAGGTATGTGTGACAGATTACCTATTGTTTTTTTGCGTTAGACCTTATCTTTAACATTCTTGGGCTTGAAGTATAAATAATTAGGAAATTCTTTTCATGTAAGCAGACAACCTAGAAGACCTTAAAGGTCTGGCCTGCAGATCTGGTAATCTGACATTTTCAAGCAGCCCCTTTCTAATCAAACACTCCCAATATTCTTTATGACTGTTATGCCAATGCAGGTGCCCTGACACACATCCGCCAGTCAAACCCAATTCAGTCTGATCCTCTCCCACATACACACGTGAGACCCGATACCTGCTCAGCTGTTGTTTGTAAATTGCAATGCGGGACACAGCATATTCAAATTTGACTCAGTTTTTTCTCCACGATGTTTCATTCCACCCCTCCCATAATCTGATTTTAGGATCTATTCAGATGTTCCCTGCCAGCATTTCCCTCTGCGTTGGCTCCAGTTGGCACTTGCATAGCCAGCCAAATTTCTTTGTAGCTGTGGTAGTTGCAGTGGATCCTATCCTTCACCCTGAGACGTGGGTAATTGCCTGAGCACCTTCTCCAGTGAAGAGAGGGCCAGCCTTTCTACTATAGGTGACCTATATTATCAGTTGTCTCTTACCACTGAGCAAAGGTGAAGACTGTACATTTAGATTAGCCATACACCCTTAAACAGCCAAAATTCAGTGAGACATTGGTGTCCCAGGGTAGCAGAAGTGACTGAAGTCATACCACACAGGTTTTTTAATGCTAACCCAGAGTTTTATTCCCTGTCCTTCGCAAGAACTGGCAATCATCACATAAACAAGTTTTCTAAATGAAGTCAATGCACTACAATTATGTAAAAGCAAAATCCAGTAAATGATTTAACTAGAATTTGAATGCTCAAAGATGAAATTATGACTCCAAATCTTACTACATGTCTTCCCAATAAAGCTGAAGGTTTGCCCTCACATCTAAAGCTCTGCATCTGGGTGTGTGTAGGGCTTACACAGTTGGAACAGCTCAGAAATTCTCTGGAAGCCATAGCAGCAGACATGTTTTTCTGGGCTTGTAATGATAATTTGCTGCACAAAAGGTAATCAATATCTACGGATCCAGAGAGCACCTGGCACCATTGTGCTACAGCTGTTAAAGAGTTCACCTTCAGGATAAAGCCTAAGGTGAAAGCCCTCACCATCACTCAAAAATGATGAGTATTTGTTGCATCACTGCTTTGCAGAACTAATCATTACGCCTATCATTACTCTGCTTTTGTCTCTCAGTCTCTTCTGAGCAACAGAGGTTTGTCCAGCCTTGCCCAGGCTCCTAATCTTGTAGGGCTTCTTGCCTACCTCCTCACTTCCAGTCACTGTCCATAACTTCTTGTGTGATGTTTCCATGGAAAATTTCCACCATATAGATCCCAGAGCAGCTGATGAAGCGGTTTCTATGAGACATCTATAAATAAATCACTAATCTTATTTTATTTGTGACCCATTGTACCAAGATCTCCACGATTAAAAATTTGCTTTGGCAAACAGTATCATTGTTTATCATTACTGAGGGTATAACCCAAAATGGGTAAGTTTTTACTTCTTTCATACAAACAAAATATTAGCACCACTATTATTTATTGCTTGCTGTAGCCTGTGCTTCACAATGCTAGACTTTACAAACATCAGGGCAGTTTTTTCTCAGAAGAGGAGCAGGCAGGCATTTTCATCTGTGTATGACATGAAAAGACCCTGGAGAGGTAGCAGAGGTGTTTTGAAAATTTCCACAGGTAAGAAAAGAGAAGAAGAATCTGAAACAAAATTTTAATTTATGAATCCCTACACAGACGATTCTGTATTTTATGGTTTTATCCATAATATTTAAGTTTACTTATTTCTTTCACTCACAGACTGCTCTTGCTTAACCCCACTGAACTCCCAGCAGTCAGACTCCTTCCAGCCCATATCCACAAACGTAAACTGAGTGATGCACAATGGAAACAAGAAATGCAAGAGTGAAAACAATCACAGTAAGAAGCACTCATTAAACTCTTCCAAGAGAGCAACTCAGATGTTGAAAGCACTCACAAATAGGCGTAATTATTAAGAAAATCATTGGTATTGAGAGATAATGATGTTTTAAATGAGAACTACATATATCTATGCATACATCTGAGATGTTTGGGGTTTTTTAACTGCATCTCAATCAACTGAGATATAAAACATGTCTGTTGTAGGCAGTGATATGAAAATGTAGTCATTGCCTCTTCAAAATCCTGAAAGGCCTCCTTTGCATTTAAAACTAAAATGAAATCACCCTACCATGCTAATTTATTATTTACACCGGTTATTCAGATATTTATCTATTTGTATGGGGAAAAAAGTGAAACATAGCTATATTTTGGTATTAAAACACTTGTAAAATTTAATTGTGATTACATGGATGGAATCAGATCAAATAAAATCCTTGTATAAATTCTGGTATCACTGTTGCTTTGGTTTAAAATCAGGTCTTCTTTGGCAAATGTTTCCCTGGACCTGCAGAAGGACTGAATGTGATGCTAAGGGGAGGTTTGCCAATTTTAAGGAACAGTAAGTTTTGCACTCCAGATGTGTACGACACTTTCATTTTCTTCCTACGTCTAATTTAAGATTACAAAAAAAAAATTGTCTTCCATAAAAACTCCTCCCACAGCCTTCATATCCTAGACACTTGTCTTCGGATGGGATTCATCCATTTTTCAGAGATGCCTTTTCTCTTTGTGCTGACTAGCAAGAGTCAAAACAAGTTGCTTTAACAACTTTTAAATAGCTAAAGCTGGAGCAATAAATTCCACCCAGAACTGAGGAAAAGATCAAACCCAACTAGCAACCAAAGACAGCAGCAACACCACTACAAATAAACACAATTTGAAAAAATATTAATACAAACAGGAAACATCACTATACTCTCTGCTTATACAGCCCTCTGGCTAGTGTATCTCAGCATTTAAACCCAGACTGGATCACTGCAGGAAATCTTAGTTTTGCAGTTGGACAACATAGGAATAGAGCAAGGAGATATTTTCAAAGGCAAAACCAGGAATTAAACGGTTTGTTCCCACTGACTTCCAGCAAGCCCAGAGCTGCTCACTGGGACTGCAAAAGGCTGGACAAGAGACATCCAACAGAGTGACTGCAGGGCTCAGCCCCCCACAACACGTACATACACAAAAAGAGCAGCAGAGATCAAAGGCATCCCTGTCCTCCTCTGCACAATGGTGAGCAAGTCATTCTCTTGAAATCCCTCTTGAAGGAGTCTGTCAAAAGAAATGGCTGAGGCAGAGCTAGGAAATAAACTATTTCCCCCCAGCCCCAGAACAAAGCCCCCTTCACCAGATCATCGCCTCTTCTGTATCATCCTTACTGGATTACTCTTCTCATAACTATATTGGGAATTTTAATTTCAAACCATGGAAACATTGAAGGTGTGTCTGTGTGCATATGTGCAACACTTGTACACTCAGCCCTGTACCAAAAACCCAGTCAACACCATGTCAGGATTAAGAGCTATCAAAAGGTACAGTTGATAACATTAACCCTACTTCAGTGGCTCTGCTGATAAAGATCATTACTCTGGCTCCAGCAATCCAGTCCATAGATCCCTTCAGGTCAACAGTAGTTGAGAAACAGAAGTAAAAAGGTAGAAGACTCTAAAACAGTTTTAGACACCTGAAGGAGGCAGAAGTGGCAACCTAGAATCCCTTCTCACCAACAGATTAATCAAACTTCATAAAGAGATGCAGCTACAGAAACACAACTTTTACATAATGCTTTTGTGAATGAAAAATGGATATAACCCTTCCCATGAACAAGTTGAAATAAATCCAGAGCAGTCACTTATTATTTTTGTTATTATTCATATTCTTACTATTTTATACTGCCTGCAAGAAACAGGAGCTGAGCTGACTACAGCATTGCCAAAATCAGTGCTATTCACAGAATGAGGGGTCAGCACCGTGGGACGTCGGATGCAGTATGTCATCAGAAACAGACGATGCTCAGGAACACTAGGTGAAGGTTAATACAATAAATGGGAGGCAAAGGATAGCTGAGGGTAGAGAAGTTCTGTAGGAAGTAGAGCAGGAAATAGAGCAATTACAGGAAATGCTCTGGATACAACATGAAATATTTATCTTTCTGGTTCTTCTCATGTTTCCATATAGCCTCAGTAATCCAGACCAGGACCCTTTGGTTTAGATGCTATTTAGAGCACAGTGACGAAAGCAGCTGGTGTAAACTCTAGCATTGAAACACAGTTATCACATGTAAGCAGCTAAAAAATGTGGCACTTAAAAAAGAGAGGCAATATAGGAGAATTAAAGGCACAGTATAACTAACCATGGTTTGAAAACCATTTCACGTTTGTGATCTCACAGGAGATATTCATGCAGTAATGTTAATAATAGATTCATTAGAAACTGCCAACTAGAAATGCCCAGCCATGTGTTCTGCTTCTGCCAGGGCGACCTCAGCTGAAGCAGGTCCTTCCCTGCTACACATACAGCCCCTGGCTGTAGGGGATGGGAAAGCAGCCACACAGAATCTAGTTTGTGACCTTTTTTGAAGTATTTTACTGATAATATTTTCCAGGGCCTGATCCAGCCCCTAAATGCTAATAGATAGTAGGTAGCAGATGTAACACTACCAAAAGATACTAGGAAATAGAGGCCCTTAGATGTGTTTATGAATGTATTCTTACAAATGAAGCATACTTTAAAAATCTTGGTCCTTTAGCATTGACTTTGAATGATGAGCCAAGGCTTCCTCTCACATAGTGTTCACATGCGTAGAATTTGGACTGACTTTACCACACACATGTGACCACACATACATAAGACAGTTCCATTTCTGACTCCACTACTTCCTTTATACCTCAGGCCCAGATTCTTCCCCTAGTGATGCTGGTGTAACACTAAAGTAACTGGGTCAACTGCAGTGGCTGTGTACTGTTGTCATCATTAGTGCAATGCAGGGAACATATGTAGTGAAATGTTGTTCTCCACTCCCCTTTTGGAGAATTTATTAGCTTATTTATTGATGTGCTAGTTATGGGGCCAAGACTGTCACGAATGTTTCTATGGAGTCAAAACCTTTCTGTAACAGCAGGGTGAATGAGGAAATTCCTGGTTGTTAAACAGCCTACATGTGCAATACCAGACTAAAACGATCTCTCAAGTAAACGTATAGCTTGATCTACAAACACACATTTCACATCCTATGAATCAATTGTCTTCACTCTCCAAACACAAATGACTGTGTCCTACACTCATTTACAGTAGTGTTAATCCAAAATAACGCCACCAAGTCGGTTGAGGTAGTCCAGATTTACACTGGTGTGAGTGAGAGCATTTGGCACCCAGTACCTTTGGTTGTAGATCCTCAGCTGGTGGAGATCATCACAGTTCTTTCAAGTCAATGTCTCTGAAATTAATGTAGTTATGCTGATTTACACCAGGTGAGGATCTGCCTTGTGGTTTCTGGTTTTAAATTCTCTTCCTGTCAGCCGTCTCATTCCAAAATGGTTTCAATAGACAACTTCTAGCCAGAATTTCCTCTGCTATTTATAGGATTATCTCCAGAGTTTCTGTGATAATCCCCATATTTCCATCTTTGTATCAGAGCCTATTCCAGGGTTGTATTGCAGCCAAACTATTCACATATCCAGATGACACCATTCCTTCCTCCTCTTTTCCCTTCCCTATTTGGGGCGATTATGCAGAGGGGAAATGTCTCTCATGGCCAGATCCTCAGATGGCATAAATCACCATAAAATTGACATTAGTGATTTACATCATTTAGCAATATAGAAGAAAAGACAAAAAAGAAAAAAAATAGTTTTTATCAATGCAGTTTAAAATTAGTAACAGGTCTTTATAATATTGAAAGAATATAAAAATGTAACCCATATGTACACCTTTGATGTGTGTTTTACTGGCTCAGCTAGGCATTATTTCCATCTTGGAATGACAAAGCTTCTTACTGTTTTGTTTAATAAAATTCTTAGTGATTCTGCCCCCAAATAGTCCATACTTATTCAACATACTTCACCTCAAGTGTACTTAAAATACAAAACCAAGGTCTCTCACAAACAAAACCCATTCCATCAATTTCACACTTCTTTTTATCCAGCAAAATGTTAAATTCAACCTGTTGAAATAGGTCAGGTTTAAAAGAATTTAAGCTTGCTATACAGAAGTGCCATGGGGAATCTATAGACATCAATTCTCATTCACACTCCAGAAATCCTACAGTATACAATTTACCATACATTTCCTATTGATCCATCTAGCCTTCTCTTATCTGTCATTTCCTAATGTCCATGTCCACTTACAAATATTTTTATTCCTCTTCTGGAGACCTAGATTTGCTCTACGCTGAGTCCTTGTAAACTAGCAGGTATCTGCTCAACTGTGATACTCTACACAAAGACCTTAATTAATAAAACAACCCAGATCAGAAGAGGGCTGCACACACAGTGGAGAGAGCTGAAAAGTAGAATTCCCTGCAGGGACTGGCTCAGAGTCTGTGAAACCCTTCAGAGAATCAAAGCACTCTGCATCACAAGCACATTTTCTCTGTACAGAAGTGCTTGCAGGAATTGCCAGTTTCCACAAGTATATAAGTAAAAACAATAGAGGTAAAGCTGACTATTGTGATTTCCACTTGTTAGACTTGACATCTTGACACAGTCTTTTCGGGGAGATCTGATAGCCAGTGGCAGAGACTAAATATGTAGGAGAAATTGTGTATCACCAAAGGCAATACTGAATACAGGCTCTTGAATCCAGCTCTCACAGGTCAGCAAATGAAAGCCCTTCCCCCTCCACCACCACCCACATACTTTCTTCCTCAGGGCCAAAATGGTTTGAGTAACATTAGGCACTCCTGGCCTGGAAATTATGCTTGTGTGGGTGAGAGGTTGGCATAAGGTCAGATCTCATTTCAAATAAATGTTTCCTCCTTTCATTTCCCTTCACCTTCCACGTGAGATAGCAAACCAGGATATCGGTAGTCAAAGTCCATGTCAAAGATTTGATTTTGTACAGTTTATACTACTTGAAATCAGGTTATTGCTTTATCTTTATGGAGATGAATCCAAATTGAAAACAGAAAAACTGGAGTAACTGCGTGGGTGCCAGACTCACAACAACAGGCATGTAAGTGAGAATAGTGTGTGTCCACACTCTTAGTTTCTTATTCAGCCTAAGAAGTGGTGAGTCAGAACACACGGAAGTCTAGTGAGGCTGACGAGCAATGGCTGATAAGTTCCTACAGAAAAGCTAACTGTGTTCCCTCTTTCTGCTGCTCCACCACAGGGTAAATTCATCTTCTTTTCATTTACTGGGATAAAACTCACTCATTACGTTGACCCATTTGGAGTTAAACCAGGGATAATTTGGCCAAAACCAAGAAATGACACACAGCAGGATTACTTCAGGGTGTAACTTCTGGCTATGATTGCTTTCTAAAAAATGTGTAAGACTAGTCAATAACAAGACAGAGCCCAGTATGCAAAATTTAATGTCATTTCAGATAAAGTAATGATACATAACACTGAGTAAGATGTATGTACTTCATTTACAAGCTGCCACTCCTTAGATACTGTTATGTACCTAGATCACTATATTAGCTAATGGGTTATTAAGGATCAAAGGTTTGAAGTCAATAAAACTAATCCAATAAGGAATACGGGCAAGACAGAGGGTAATATTGATAGGCGTCTGTCTAAAGCATTTGAATCAAAACAGCTTGCCTGGAAAGAGATCTCCAGAAATCCCTGTGAACTACAACAAATGTAGCTTGGTAAGTCTAAGCTGGAATTTGCAAAGCGTGTGTAATTTTGATATAACTTGTTATCTCTGAAAACACTGTGGGTAAAATCTTGATCCCACTTAAGTTAGACAGATGTTGACATCAGTGGAGTGAAGAATTCATCTCACGATAAAGGCCAGAGGTAGACCAGTAAGCAACGCTGCTAAAATCCCATTCATCAAGAATCAAGGAAAAAGCTTTTTTTTCTCTGAATCTTACACTATTCCATGGAAAAACACATTCAAATAGCTATGACTAGGTAGATTAAGAATTCATTTTCTAGTACTGAGTGTATAGTTCATAACAAATATTAAGTCTAAGTTTTAAAGCTGGCTGTTTCTACTAGCTAGTGATGAAGAGCCTTCTGCAAGTGTTCAGTTTCTGCCACTTATTCTGGCAGGAGGGGACCGCACATGGAAAGTACACAGCATTCTTTCTGTTCTGTGACTGCATAAGCAGGTAAGCACCTTAACACAAAACTTAAATCTAAATTAGGTTGTTGGAACTGACCTCTCCATTCATTAAACACGGAGCTTAGGATGACTGGCCTTTTAATTTTGGTACCTCAGGACTTCTGCAGGAGCTCAAGAAAAAATTTGTCTTGATGAAGTCTACTGAACAGAAAAGGGGTTGTAGACAGAACACTGTGAAATTTATGCTCCAAATTTTTAAATTACATGTCCAAATGCATTTTAAGTAGAGTCACTTCTTCTTCCAAAGCTATGGACAAATACAAGGCTGAACAGGAGTTAGATACATTTAACAACTACCATACTTAAAACATTTAGAAGAGTATTTACACCATTTATTACAAGCACACAGAAGAGATCACAGTGAACACAATCCTGTGTGACCAGACTGATCTTCCCTATTATCATCAAACTTAAAAACACCAGTTCCTGTGATACAGGTGTGCTAGGACTCGGCAAGATGCAGCATAAATCCTCCTTTTTCCTCAAGTTTGCACACTCGTAGATTTAGCAGCAACAAGCTCTCAAAACCTACATTGCTTTTGGAGGGGGGTTGCCCAGATTAGTCACTTGGATTACTAAAAAACAAGTTGCACCCAAGCTAAAGAAATGAGTCCATTAGCTCTTCAATGAGTATTTATGTGTGTTCATGTGTACTTAGGACTGTCATCCGGCAGGCTTTGAGATAAGCACTGAAACTACTTCTTTTAGACAGAGGTTTCAAATTAATTCCCACTTTACAATTTAGCCAAGAAAACTCCATCACATGCAACTCCTCAGCCTATGCAATAGCCTGCACTGGTGACCAGCTAATAATTGTGGTCAAATATGCCCATAATACTTTTCCTCAAACTTTCTAAATAGCTAGGTAACCAAGTAATTCACAGAAGGTTTGTTAATCATGTAAACCTGAACTTTTTTATCTCTACAAACGTGAATGCTCCTCTCAGAGAAAAAAACAATAATCCTAACCACTGAAACATCCAAAGAAAATTATACCATAGACAAATACATGTACTTTCTAGCAAAAAGGTGAAGAACTTCTGATTGAAAGACTGAAATATCTGTAAAAATGCTGATCTGAAGAAGCAAACGTGAAATTAGAAGGAATGTCTGTTATTTTACACAAACACCAGAAGCACACAGACACTAAGAATCCATACTCCAAATAGCAGGGTTTGACAGAAACTAATTACGGGTAAAGCTTCTGGAAACTTAAATGGATTCTCATACTGATACGTAAAACGCTACAAAAAACCCCAAAATAAATACAACACCTGACAAAAGCAGATTGACTCCACTAAGGGCCCAGAGAGATGTAAACACAGGGACAGTAATTTTGGCCCAGCTGCTTCATAAATGAAATGGTTTAGGGTCTGTAATGATGCAGGCAGCAATACCTGAGGGAGTGAAACAACAGCACAAAACTGGCCAGAGGAGCGGGCTGGCTCAAAGGTCACCAATTTCTGCAGACTATTTGTTAATCCTAATTACGCTTGGATTTCCTTTGTGAATTTCTTCTGGACGCTAACAAAGGGACCTTTGTGAATGTCCAGCGTTTGAACTTAATGTCCAGGGTGTATCAGCCAGTGCCATGGATCACATGGCATCATTACTAGAACCTGCATAAAAACTACATTACAAAGCTAGCAGCTATTCAAGTATTCCTGCAAAGGAGGAATGGCACTGATGTGCTAAGAAAAAGAATTTCTAAGTAGGACTGGTCAGGAAATATTTCTTGTTCCAGCATACTTTTTTCTTTTTTTCCTTTTTAATTCTCAATGGAAAAGCAACAACCCACATGTTGAATTATTTTTCATTTGGTTTTTTGTTTTCCACCACTGATTTGATGAAAAGCCTTTTTCATTGAAGAAGACATGTTAGCTTTCTTGAAAAAAAATGACAAATTCTACTTGGAAGGCTGTATTTTTTAACAAAATGCTATCTTGTGACCATCATAATACCTGATTACAAGGCTTAAGTAATCAAACTACCATGGCATACATCTCAAATAATACAAACATACAGAGTATATTTTGTTTTCTTTCATGAATATTCCTGCAAAAAAATACTCAATCACTCAAAAGCTGGTGCAACTTGAGCAAAAAAGTCAGATTTTTGGCTGCTATAAATCAGCACAGCTTTAGTGAAGTTTATGGAGTTACACACGTTTAGACTAGATTAAAATCCGCCCTCAAGACTGAATCACACGTGAACACAGGCAAATCAAAATATGTGTTTTTTTAATTCAGTTACCCTGAAGAGAAGAAGTATTTCCTCCCTTTGATCATGTTAAGTAAATGTGGTCCAACAGAACAGAATATTATGTTCTTCAGCAGAAATTTTCACCAATTAAATAGCACCAGAGTCAGAGCTGAAACTCTCATTGACTTTGCAACTCTGAAGCGGCCATTTTTAAACTTTCAGAGTAGCTGTTGAGTTGCCACTTCAATACGCCCTTGTAACCCCTGCAGAATGCAATCAAAAAAACAGAAAACAAAATCAACACAACACAAGCTTAAACAAAAGGCAGTTTGCAATCAAAAAAACAGAAAACAAAATCAACACAACACAAGCTTAAACAAAAGGCAGTTAAACACTCACTCTTCAGTTCTTGGCATTACTGGGCTGGTCAGGAAATGAAACCATTGCTGCAGGAATTTGAAGTGGTGAATATACAGAGAAGAGGGTCAAGGTTTGGGGTGGCTTCCTCTCCCTTGGCACTGGGAAACCAGAACAACCTTATATCACTGACCTAGCTCCAGATGCTGTGGAAGTGGCTGGGAATGGATGGAAACACAAGAGAAAACAGCACTTCCCCACGAACTACTACAGAAAATACCACAAAAACACTGCTTCTTAGGGTGATCCACCACTGTAATCTGTAGAAAAATATCCAAGTGAAGGAAAATTATCTCCTTATATTCCATTTTTTTAAGTACTTGCAATCAAACACAAGATTGGGAAACTTCTGGGAAGGTTAATGTTATAAGTCAACCACAGAAAAATTCATGTATTGATGCATGTACACCCCTAAACAAAACATACTTAATGCCACAAAAAGACAAAAAAACACATCCTTATCTAGGATAAAATTATTCCCATAAGACTATGGAACTAAGTCACATCACAATGAAAATGACTGAAGGAAGTATGAAATATATTTATGCTACATCACATACACCTGCTGACCAGAGGCCCAGATACCCAAGTTGACTTATTTTAATCATTTCCTTGGCCCTGATCTCACAGTGGGACTGAGCAGGATAGCCAGCTGTCAGTGAGTCGCTCCAGGTAAATCAGAGCTACACAATCCAGCATGACACAGCCACCACCATTCTCTCTGGCTTAGGCAGGCAAAGCTTCTTCCTATTAGTTGCCTCAACAGGTTCCCTTACAAATTCTAGCCACCTCCTAACTTCTGGAGCTGCAATGAGCCTGCATCATTTTCAACTCTGCTCTCAGTGTTGGACACACAGCTGGCTTTGCATAACCATTTCATCTAGGAGCTCAGAGTAGGCCTGGTATCCCAAGCAAGTAGGTGGCATAAGATGTGTAACACAGGGGCTGTGGGAGCTGCAGAAGACAAACCCAACCACCTCACTTAGGCTGCCAACTTACTGTTCGACACCCCATTGCCATTCCACTCAAGCCTTCCAGGATGCTCAGAATAACTTCTGATTTGGACTTCCTTCTTTTACTTTGAATTCATCCTGGGCTCATCCCTCAGCCAGAGGCATGTAAGGGGGAGAAGAGAAACACCAGATTTTCTGTTTCCTCTCCTTTCATGCAGTCTATTTCTGTTCTCTCCCTCTGTAAGACTGGGAGCCAGAACTCCTTCCTCTCCTTCCCAATCAGGTTCATGTAGTCCATCCCAAAGTCAGGACATGATGTGCTGCCCACCCTTGTAACACAGAAGCTGCCTGCCACTCAAGCAGCAAAATTTGCATGGCTTGATTAGGTCCCTGCATATATTAGTGTCAGTGCCTCATGCACACCCTGGCACGCCATGGCCCAGTTTGGCACAAGGAAGGAGAGCAAACAAGCTCCACCGGGCTGAGACGGTAATGTTGATCACGTCTGAAAGGTGACAGGGAATTTTGCCTCCTTGTTTGTGTGCAGCTCCTTGTCCTTCCAGGCTACGTCTGCTTACAGAGGACAGCAACCTGAAAACCAAAAATCCAGAAGTATCTTTCTGCTGTTGGAGTATCACAGAATTTCAGACACTTTTCACTGCCCTCTGGAAAGCTGCACCACCTGCTACAGATGATGCTTAGGACAGATCCTGTCTAGCGACTGAACAGGATTAACAGCCTATTCCAGACACGCTGCGAGGTTACTGAAATAACATCAAGAGGATAATTTTCAATGCGATATCAGATCAGAAAATGCTGTGTTTACCAACACAAACTAACATATCCCATCGTTAGAAATTGCCCATTTCTTTAGTAACCATGTCGCACTACCCCTTCTCCTTGCTTCTGTGGAATAGCAGCAAATGGGTGTACAGTAAACCATAACGGAAAGGCACTTCATAGACACCACAGATCCCACTGGAGGCATCAACAGCAAAGGACTGATTTAGCATTAGGTCACATGTGGTTAGAGAGAGGGACCCCAGAAGGGTGGGAATTCTCTTATTTCTTAGTTTTGAGAGGAGAAAAAAGGCAATCCTGGCCAGGATCCACTGGTACACTGCATTTAAATCCTTGTCTTGCTACAGTTGACTAAAACACACTTTGGAAAAGTCATTTAATCACCTCCCATCTCAGTCACCCTGCTGTTACATGGAGAGAACAATCCCTCCTATATCTGATCTTGATCAAGACTTCTAAATGCTGCTATAATAAAGTCCAGACAGCCCTTTGCGAGTGTCTTGACTCATGTCCATACAGTAACCTATCTTCCCCTATGAGAAGGCTTGGCACTCTGGCAGAGCTTACCTTCGAAACACATACCCAAAAAGTTCATCTAGATACCGAACTTCCAAGCAGCAACAGTTGTTGCTTATTTAAAGAGGGCCCTTACTGCACCTTCCTGGGGAAAGGATGTACATCTCCAAGCAAGCTCCACTGAAAATCTCTGTTGCTAGCAGTGATATGGAATTCTGTAACATAAGGGTTTACTAGCTATAAAAATTTGGCAAAATAAATGTAGATGTGTCTGTATTCAGGACTTTTTCTTCTCTGCTTGCTCTGGTTTTCTGTGAAAAAGCGATTACAAAGTAGAAGTCTCAGTGATGATTTTGACTGATCAGCTGGAGAAATTTAGATAAATTTGTCTTTTCATGGACTGCAGCTGTTGTTCTTTTCAGTGCCTTAATGCAATTTATCATTCAAATGTGTTGGCTTAGGAATGCTGCTCCAGTTTTCCTCTACCTCCTATCATTAATCCTAACAGTATGAATCCAATTTCAAATGTTTGTTTCTTTTGTAGTGTCCCACTTCTCTCCCCTTTGGTGTCTGCAGTGGTCAGGAGTCACAGTGTGGAATCAGCTGGCATCTCTCTGCAGCCTTCACATGCTTTCTGCAACAAACAGACGATCTTTCACAAACTCTGCCAAAAGGTTTCTCAGACGAATGGTGCCAAGGCAGGGCATCCAACTCACGGCAGACACACTGGCTAGATGTTATGAATGACCCACAACATAAAAGGAATAGACTAAACCCAAACTCAGCAACAAATGTGATCCCCTCTCCCACCCCCCAAAAAAACCTGGCAAAATCCAAGCAAAACAACAACAGTAAAATTCCGGGGACCAATTAGAAAGAAGTGGGCTCAGAGTCAAAAACTATCAAACAAAATAGAATTTTAAATGAGCTTGTTCATAATTGAGGGTTTTAAGGTGGAAAAATACCTGGTAAAATGACACTGCCTGATTCAAATTCAGCAATAATCTATTATTAAAGATCATATCTAATAACCATCTAGACAAAGCTATAAAGAATAAAGGCAAAAGCCCAACTCCTCCCATAGTTTCTGTTACTATTTTATTTCCTGTTATGCAATTCATTACACAGGTCAATATGGGTTGTTACACAGTTTCATATCCATCTGAGAACTTCAGTTACCATTCTCATTACTGCATTTATTTATATTGCTGTGGAGGAAATGGGCTTTATTTTCTATTCTGTGTAACTTCATGCTACAGCTGGTTGCTTACAAAACTTTCACAGATTTGTTGTGTAATCACGAACCAAATGTTTGCAGCATTTCTAAAACGCTAGTCTAATATCCCCAGTCCTGTAATTCCCATACATTAGCTAGAATTTCTATCTTCTCCAAGTAGTATGTTGCCACAAACTGTTGGCCCTTATTGTTTTTTATTTTATGTTAATATAAACCAAGAGAAATGCCAAGGAGGTCAGTGAGGACCTTGAGAATTTAAATCCCTCTAGCCTTACCTCCAGTTACCACAGGGGGAGTCAGATCTCTGGTTCCCTTTTCACATGTTTTGTTCAGTGCAAAGGCCTGAAAGGAATCTGGTGTCATTGGCCTGATTTTCAAAAGGCAGCTCCATTACAAGTGAATGAGCTTACTGTTCTCTGCATTTATGTGATTTCACAATTCTGAGCTCAAAATTCAAAATTTGGGTTTAGATTGAGGAGTACCCTGAAGACTGGGTTTGTTTAGACTCAAAGTCCCTTCCACATTCCCCCACAAGAAGGGGAAAAAGCCTCAAATGATTTTTATAAGTTTTCAAATTCAAGTCAAGATTTAGACTTGGAAAGAAATTAATGCAGATTTTAAAATATATTAATAACTTATTTGAATCATTATCTTAATAAACTCGCACACTGATTAACAAGAAGCAGAAATACAGACACACTTAGGAAAGGCTGTTCTTGAGGTGTTACTGGTCCAGGCAGATGCAGAAGAAAACAGAAATTTCATAAGAAAGTCTGAGGTTTTCCGAGCAGTTGTGAAAGCAGAAGTTCAGATAGTTTGGATACGGTTCAGGTAAAAATTAACTAGGTGAGCAGGAGAACAAGAAAGAAACTCTCTTAGCAAAGTTAAGTGAAAGTAGTGCTATGAAGGAAACTGCTCGCTGGCTTTAACAGAGCCTGGTATGGGAAGTCCACCTTCCCATCTATTCATCCCAGCCAGAGCCGGGCAGCGAGTGTGTGAATGTCTGAGTGCTCTTCACGGAGCACTGAACTCTTTCAGAATTCTTCCTCACCTGAAACCTGCTGCCACCAGGGAAAGCATAATTTACCTATGGGTCCATACCAGGAAGCCTAGATCCAATACAGTTTTAAATCCTGAAGCCCACAGGTATCCATACGTGGATTTCATCCTTGGACCAGTCCTGCTATTAGCATCAGCTACTTTACTCCCCAAATTAAAATAATATTCATAGTAAAAAATAATCTGTGAACAACAGAATGTGTGAAATCTGGTTTTCAGTGGGTTTGTTTTTCATGATGAGGTCCCCTCATGCTTAGAAAGATGTATGCTCTGATAAAAGCTTCTTCCAATTTGGGACATTATTAAAGGCTCTTTCATGTGGACACTTTGGGATTTAATACATCGTGAGCTCAAACCACAGCCTTTTCCCCACTAGTAGGAGACACTAATAGGGTCTCTCCTCTGCCTTGCTGCATTTTTTTGACAATGCATGTTGGAATAGTATACCTTTGAGACCTCTTTTTGCCACATTTAATTGAAATTGTCCACTAGGTTGTTAACAGGACAACAAAGATACATGTTCTGAGACAGCAACATTGCTTAGTCTTAGTCCTTCAAGTCAGGACCAAACTGTGCTCAGAAGAAAACTTCACCTGGGTTGGCACTCTTCATAAATTTTTTCCTGAATGAGCAAGAAAAACTAGTCTTGGATTAGGGCAGACAGCAGCGACCACGGCTGCACCCACCTGACTCAGCTAACACTGAGACAGGCCCTGGGGAAAGAAAGCATGAATCCCATGCAAACAGCCATCCCGAGTAAACCATGTTTGCTCAGTCCTAGATTGATTCAAATATCTCACTCCCACCACAAAGACTGCAGCACGTGCACACACAAGGAGGCTCACAGACCATCTCACAGCTGGCAAGCTCTTGCTCTCTACTTGTGCTCAAAAGCCAGCCTTCCCTCTGAAAGCAAAGGTTGCAGCTTCCCAGATAAACTGAAATGCCTGAAGTCCATCAGTGGGACTCTTACCTAGGCAAGGACTGCAGGCTTCATCCATGCCCCACAGGTGAGTGATACCACACAAGCTCCCTTCCAGCATTCTTGTTTGCAAGACACACGGGTATGAAATACGAAAACAAACCCTTGCAGCTGCTTTCTTCATGTCCCCACTGCAGATGCAGGGAGTGGCTTTTCAGCTCTGTGCTGCTCTAAAAGCAGTTCAAAAGGAGACCAAAAGCAACTATCTGCACTTTTGTTCATTTAAAATGTTCTTAGTTGTAATACCAATCACCAGCTGAGGATGTGTACAGACTGTCAGTCGGACTATGTGTTATAAGCCTAGTGTCGGCGACGTCAGAACACAAAACACTTAGTGCAGGACGTCTCTCCCCCATGCGCTCTTATACTAGATTCCATATGCTACTTTCCCTATTTAATTAGCATGAAATATTTCTACTCCTTGTTATTTAAAAATCTATATCTACAGGTTGGGGTTAAGTTAGCTGCTTGTTAATTGTACAAATGAAAGGACTGATCCCTACATGCAGGAATTCAGCAGTAAAGAAAAGCTTTAGCAGTAGGATTATATGTAATTTACACATAGTTTGAGACCTTTTTTATGTCACTGCTGACATAAAGGGCCATAACATACATAAATACGAATAGAATAAGAATCAGTCCCATGAAGTTCTTCCAGACAGTTACTTGACTGATGGATGGTCTCGCTGGGACATTCTGGAATGAGGTACTGATTTCTCCAAGTGCTGGTGTTAGCCTACTCCTCCTCAGCATACAGAAAACTCGGCTATCAACCAACAGGAGATTTCTGCAGTAATACAGAACATGCTCAGTTCTAAGCCTGCACTTCTTAGTTTTGGTTTCAACATTCACTTAAATCATTAATGAAGAATAAAATGCTGAGGGAGGCAGTAGACAGAGTCTCAGCTAGCCTCAATCAGTCAATACTAAGCAAGGATCTTCATGACACTGCCAAAACAAACTGCTCTGTGGCTAGAGAAGAAAGTGGTCAAGCATGTTTGATACGTTTGATAACCTCCCTAAACAATAGCACAAAAATGCACTGCTAAGGGTATTTTTATTCTCAGATGCAGGGTAACTGAAATACACAACCTCTATTCAGCAGTAACTGGGGAGTGTTCATTCAAAGGACAATCTAAAACCAAGTAGCTGCAGTAAGTTGGGATGCTTTCTTCCCTAGGATCATGCCTTGTATCATTAACAGCCTGAGTTTATTCCCCCCCAATTTTTTATATTTAGGAGAAAAATTACAGTAGGCTTAGAAGAGTGCTACAAAGAAGAAAAATGAACAAACTTAACATGCAAGGAATAGCTGTTCTTCATATGAATATACGCATTCACATGCACATAAGGTCAATATTCTGTTCTGTTTGCTGTAAACTTCATATTAGCTATTCTTGGTTTAAAATAGTTCAGGGTGCAGAGTAAGTATTGCATGAGCTACGCAACCAAATTTAAACACAAGTCACAAAAATCTCCTCATCAGAGTACAAATTTTGCATACAGCTCAGTATTCATTTCCTTAAATCACTGGGCAAGCATTGCCCAGTGATTTAAGGGCAATAAGGAACACACTTGTAATTGTCAAGACCAGATAAGAAATGGGAAGAGATCACTAAATCAAATCATTTACTGAAAAAAAAATATTGATTCAGCAGCTCTGATAATCACAAAGATGCCCTTTGCTGGTTCTCAGGTGGATTTGAGTTTTAAACCCTAAAGACTGCTTCAGTTCTAACAGCTAGAAGAGAGGAGTACAAAGTCTGGAAACTGATTTTCATTCTTTGCTTCTGACTTGCTCTCTATCTCTTGAAAGTCACTAGACCTGTGCATACATAGCCACCTACACAGAGGATGTAGTAATGATTACCCACCTGGCATAGGGACAGGGATGAGATTTATCTTATTAACATATGGAGATTGCTATGGGGAGAACTTAATAAAGATGTTACCACAAATGAAAACTACCTCTGTTTACTGTATTCAAAAAAATACCTTTCATTTGCTAAATTACTGAATGGGGTAAATAGTTCAATGCAGTTTTAGATATCTCTGCCAACAACTCAGCGCAGCTAGATTCTTATCAACCTGTCTTCATCATGCAGGGTCTCCTTTTGTAAATGTAGAAAGGGAGGAGTCTGCAGAAGCTATTAGGAACAGAGTTGAGTGCAATCTTGGTCATGAATAAGCTGCCTGAAAAATACACTTTTGACTATTCCCAAAACCACTTCGGGTGAACACAGGATTTGCTCCCCAAAGAACAGATGTGAATATACCTCAGTCAACATGAGGCTTATAAAATGTTCATTTTGAGCATCCTCCATTCGAGAGCTGAGAAGTCTGAGTTACGCACTATAGTCATATAAGTAGTCATATAAGTAGTCATATAATGTAGAACCTAAATGAATGACTTCTAATTCTAATTTTTGTGTTTAATTTTGATTTCTGACAGAACAGCAAAGAAAGTCAGGTAGTAAACCTCTTGTTTATGTGAGGATACAGCTATTTTTGTGAGAACACTGAACCTCTAACTACTAAGTATGACAGAAAATGTCCAAAAACGGTGAAGTAGAAAGGCACAATACTGTGACTGCCTCAAACAATCCTTCAGAGATTGACTAAGCATGTAGGACTTCACTACTTCCAGTTGGAAACACCGACATTAAGTATGTAGTTCTGTCTTTTATATCTCTAAGGGCTCTACAAGATCCTAATGCACACAAATTAGATTCTTTTCCCCTTGTTTTAGCTTTAAAAACCAATCACCAATCTACTTCATTCCTGCTGTACGCCATTTTGTCTCCATTCTCTCATTCACTGTCACTTTACAAGCGTATACAGCATACATAGGTACATCTGTGGGCTGCAAAGCCTTCTAAACTGGCAGTTTGGTTTAAAATTCTCCTTCCACCAAAGCTCATTTTCAATATGACGAGATCAAGCAGAAGTAGATGGACAACTTCTGAGCAACTCACAATGTTACATGCAGATACTTCAGAAGTCTACACTCAGTGAAGGAAGGGGAAAAAAAAACAAACGGTGAAAAAGGAAACAGAGAGGACCTTGTCAGAGCTCAGAAGTATACAGAATGGAAGAGAGGGATTGCAGATGTTTCAATGCAGGATAGGTTGGCACTGCAAAGCCATGCCCTGTATCAGCACAGTTCGCCTCAATTCAAAAGCAGGCATTTGCTTCTGCAAAGCCTTATGGCAGCTTTTTCACTCAGATATAAAATGTTCATGTTGACAAAGCAGAAAATGTCCTTTTTCATGGGAAAAGCAATTGTTGATGCTGGCAATTGACTGAGGCTTGCAGCCAGGGGTTTAACATGGCAGCATTCTTTTGCCTTAAGTGGATTCTTGGACCCCAACTCTGTTGCAAAAGAGGTCCGCATGGAATATGCACTCTCCAGCCTAAAAATGGAGCTCTCCTCCCTCCTCCAATGCAGACGGTACCACAGACTCTTGCGTAGCTGGTTTAACAACTGGGATACAGCACGGGTCCATACCAGAATTTGATCACCTGAAATGAAAGTGTTAACATGTACTTGGAAGCAAGGCTGGTATTTTGTTATCTTTTTGCAAAGTGAATTCTTAGTTATGAACCAAAGGCATTACAGGGAAGGAAAAGGCCACTTGGCCTAATAAACTTTCCCCCATTGGGGTTAGCTGAATACCACCTCCTTCAAACCCCCTCTCTCTCTGCAGAAATAAAATATATCTCCTTTCCTCCTGAACTCATTTATAAAAGCTTGACTTAAGGGCCTAACTTGGCAACATGTTCCATATGTCTGTTATTCTAGGAGTGTGCAGGCAATGGGCCAAACACAGAGCTCGTGCAATGGGCACAATTCTCTCTGCTTGCTATAGGAGTTATACCCGCCTTTGCCTGGGTTTAATTTGCTCCAGCTTGCCTACGGTTACAGAAGACGGCTGGGGATGAGGAAAGCTGAGTTGCATTCCCAGCTCTGCCAGAGGCTTGCCATGAGACCTACGGGAAAACAATCTCTTGGCTTTGTTCTGCCTCAGTTTACACAGGCTCTAAGCTACTCATCCCCTTCAAGAGAGCTTCATTAATAATGGCAACTATGAAGTCCTTCAGAAGACAGGCAAGAAATACCATGCATACTGTAAGCAAAGAGGCAGTATCAAAACCAGGGCAGCTACATTAAAAAAAAAATCTGCCTTGCAGAGACTTATTAGAAAGAAGGGGTATTTAAAAATCAAATTAAGTTCTGGACCAAATTCTGCAGACTCTGACTTTACAAGCACAAACTGTTCCAATGAAATCTAAGAGAATAATAACATGAAAAAAAATATGCATGAAGGTGTTTACAGGAGCAGGCTCTGCATGACTGATCCTGACTACATACAAGAGTAATTACAGACATCAGGTTGGTAGGATCAGATCCTGAGAAGAAAACCAGGTAGCAGTGTGTCTACCAGTAGCTTTTTGATCCTCTGATTATTGCAGAAAGCAAAGAGCCACTAAAATCTTTACCATCAGGAATTTCAGAATCAGACAAGACCGATCTTTTCACCCAGCTTATCAATTCAGATGATGCTCTCTTATAAAGGATTTCATGCAGAAAAGTGAGACTGTTTTGGTACTGCAGTCATAACAGAGCCTGCTCCTTTTTCACTAATAATATGAGACACCTCAGATGTGACCCCTCACCATGAAGAGGCCATCAAGAGAGGAGCAACTGTGCCGTGCAACTCCCCTCCCTGGTGACCCCACTGCTAGACAGTCCTGTGGCCACCTTTAAGAGAGCCGCCAGTGACCCATGCCCTTGCCTTGAAACATGTAACATCATCACTATGGCTGTACCACATTCCCCTGGTGGGACTGGCCGGATTGAACTACCTGGGCTGGTTAGGACATAGGGTCAGGCTCCAGACTCTCATACTTCACAGATGGCTGAGGGTTCTGCCCAGCTACAAGTTTGCTTTGCAGCCCCCCCTACGTAAGCAAAAAAATATTTGCCCATGTCCAGCACTGCTCTGGTGTGCCCTGCCTCCCCTTGCAGGGAAACCACATCCATCATTGCTGTTTGCTTTGGCAGCACCCCGCCTTGGGTACTGGAATTTCTCTGTCTACCTTGTGGCACTAGCAAGCAGTAAAGCGGTGTTCAGAGGACGCCACCCTGCTTGCCGTCACGTTCATTCACTGTGTGGTGAAGTCAAACCCATTGTGAACGGACTAAAAATCATCTCAACTGTCAGCAGAAAGATTTACACAACTTGCTTCTCTCCCTCAAAGAGTGACTCCTATGTGAAAACATGCTGTTCAGCCAGTAGCAGCGTTAGCTGTTTTCAAACAGAGCAAGCTGGGGGAAGGGGGAGTTTAAAGAAAAAAAAAAAAAAAAGTCTTACAAATAATTTCTTTTAGGTGAAGCCAAATAGACATCTACTGTAAATCCAATAGACCAGCTTCTCCATTATGTTTTTTTCTTGCGCCCCCCCCCCCAGAACTCCCTCCCCACAGGTGGCAGATATTAGACCCCGCACACCTCCGGCAGATGCAGCAGCCCATCACCGGCGGTCTCAGACTGCCCTCTACAGTCTCCTCACCCAACCAGCTCTGCAGCTGATCTCCAAGCTAAAGACCTGCCAAATCTGTCAGAACTTGTGACATATTAAAGATACCCGAGTGTCACATATCAGGCAGATAAGCCAGTAATAGTGAGCCATCCGCTCGGGGAAACGGATGGCTCAGAGAGGGTCTCTCCACTTGGACTTCTCCAGTACAAGAGATGATCCTGCAATCATTATTCATTACCATTTCTTCCGCTGACTGATTCCTCCTTCATCCTTAGAAAGGCTGGGGAAAAGAATGTAGATCACAGCCAACCTCAGCAAAGGAAAAGTCCCTGGGAAGAAATGAGTCACCTCCTCACCACCCACTCCCACCCCTGCATCTCTTTGACATGTCTTTTTTCCCCACCTGCCTCGGACAGAAGCACAGCTCACATTTTTGAAGTGTTTCTTCCATTCCTAATTACAATCCCAAATATCTTCATGACAAAGTCGGTGTTTAAGAGATAACAAATGTTTGCTCTGTCCTTTAATGGTGGTGACTGATATCCGCTCCTCCACAACTTCTTTCTGCAGCATCAGGTTATTGCTAGGTGGCAAAGAGGGATGGCGGCAGATGAGAGAGGAAAGATGCCTAATGATTTTTCATTTTTAAACTGAATGTAAACGACCACATACCCTGCAACACAGACTTATTGCAGGAAGCAAAACATCCCATAATGGGGACTTGTGGAAATTAAGTGAGAAGAAAAGCCTGTGAAAACAAGCCCAGGTTATCACAGGCCATAGACAAAAGAAGAAGAAAAAAACAACCCACATGTGTATGCGTGTACAAATATACACACCATGTCTTCATTAAACCCAGATAAAGTTTGTACACCTTCCCCATGGTGGCTGGCAAGAGCTTGTGTCCCAGAAGAATGGCTCTAATCTCATTTCAGACTCCATAATGTAGTGCCAGATGTTCTTGGAAATCTATTTTGCCTCTGTACATTGTGTAATTAACCTTTCGGTTTCCCAGATATCAAATTAGAGCTGTGGAAATGTTTCCAAACCTCTCTCTTAACGAGAGAAGAATGGGGTGTTTGAACCAACGGCTGAGCCATTTTCCCAGCCCTCTTCTCCTTTGGATGTGCCAGGAAGGATGTCAGGCCAGCTAGAGATGCCATTGTTTCACTTGCAGGGGGGAAAATACAAATAGTCCAGGCTAAAAGTATTTCATCACGTTTCTAGGTTGGAGCTTGATTATAAGCAGTGCAACTTAAAGAACTCTGTTTCCTTTGATTACAGAAATTTCCTACAAATTATGGGCATATTTTTCCAGAAGGAGATGGAAAGCACAGCATTTCATCCAGAGGCATTTATTATACTCACAGCTCTATATGGCAGTCTAACAGGCAAGGGTGCTGGTAAGCCCATGGCCAGCAAAATGACAACTGGTCCAACAAGCGGATTTTTCAGGGTAAGAACATCTGTGCAAAGCTCTGCTGATATTGGGTCACACAGATGTGACAGGAGGGGTTTGGTCCTTAAGACCAATGCCTAACTTGGGACATGTATTTTATCACACCTATTGCCACATTCTAGGTGCAGAGACACAGCTTCTTACCTATCCAGTTAAGTCAGCATCCACTCAGAGCCAAAGTGGACTTCGGGCCAGCTGAATTCTGATTTCAGTATTACCCAGGACTTTTTAAACTCTGAAGTCACTTAGGTGGTTTTGCATCCTATTTCTGAGCATGAAATTGCAAGTAAGCTGCTGGAAACAATAAGAAGGGGCTTATTATTAAAGAAAATGTAAAAGAGCTAAAAATTAAGTACAATAAATTTTCCTGTAGTGCCCAGGAGCAAACATTGAACCTGAGATATGAGAGATTTAAAAGACCCCTGACAAGTACTACTTAGGCAACCCAACACATTAAATCTCTCTATCATCTCCTTAATTCCATCACCTGGCATTTACAGCCAGCTGCAGGAAAAGCTAGAAAGCAAACAGAAAGGTAGCAGTAGCTCAAGAGCACATAAAAGGTTGCTTGGTCTTAGAGTTTTATTTACTCACAGGTATTGACAGGATGTTATCCCCTTAGCTTGAGAGAGGGAAAATTGTTTGTTTCTGTTAGCAAATATCTGTTGGTTCTAAAATATTGACATAGAAGAACCTCAATGTTTTCATTCAAAACTGTCATTGTAGGACACATCAGTACAATACAATCTATGCATGAAGTATAAAGATAGAAATTTAATTTAAAATTTAGTTCAAAATCATAGTGAGCTAGATAAAACAGAAGAGTCTGAGCAGGAGAAATCTTTAGCTTTTCAATTCCAAGATGGCTTTGAGTCATGTATGCGCCTGTTTATTTACAAAGCTGCTACTATTGTTTTAATGTAAACAGGATTCAAAGTCCACTGGCAGCTAGGAGGGGCCAGTTGAAATGATTTCAAAGAAAGCTCCTTAGAAAAGTGCTGTTCTATTCACAGAAGCGGTTCCTGTATCATGAATGAAGTGCTTTTGAAAAAATAAACAAATATTTTTATTACAAGATGATAAAAAGGTTTGAATAGAAAAGCTGGCCAGATATGAAAACAAACTTTCACATATAAGGGCTTTTGATACACATGATTTACTCTGATGACAACAGGCCATGCTGAGAAGTGCTGAAAGCTTATTAATATTACACAAAAGACTTTTGTTTATCATTTGCCGGACTGCATGGGAGTTGCAATAAGCAAGCAGCAACATGGCTGGTGTCCTGTCTTTAGAGCTGCATAATGAAGAAAGATTTAGAAAATACTGCTGGAGCAAATCACTGAAATAAAGCCCGCTTTCAAAGTCAAAAGATAGTGATGCTAATGTTACAAGCACAGCTCAGAGGTTTGGAGTTCTGAAAGTTCAGCTCAGCACCCAAAAGATTTGATCTTTATTCCAATCCAAGAGGAAAAATAGCATTTCCCAATTAGGAGCCCATCTATATTGAATTAGTGCTGCACATATCTTTTCTGCCCCTCACACTCCTGAGGCAGAACTTAAGTACCAAGTGATTTTTGTTTGAGATCCCAAAGAGCTCAGTTTTAAGCAAATGAAGATGAAGACACTGCAGAGAAGCCATAACACAAGCCTCTCATGACAAAATGGGAAATGGGTCTCCAGGATTTCCATGTCTGCCCACATACATCCCATCTTGGCTGTCCCATAGGCTAAAATCCCAAATGGGCACAGAAAAAGGATAGTACCTTGGTACATGCCACCCTAGCTCTGGATTCAGGCTTGTTTTCATCCATCTCCTACAAATACCAGTTGCAGTTTCTATCAGGGGAAAAAAAAAAAACAAACACAGAAACAATTTCTAGGATCAAGGGCCACCATCTGCATTTAGATTACTGCAAAATATTAACAACAAAACTCTTCAAATTCCTTGGTTCCTATGGGAGAATGACACCAGCCTATACACTGCAGTGCTCATTGCAAACCCCAAAGCCACCTGAAATTAATCTCATTTCATATTTGACAAAGCATTCAATAGGAATAGGAAGTCTTTTGTCCATTGGTGATATAGTACAGTATTGCTTCCCCACACAGACATCACTCCGTCGGCAATATCAGGCACTGGAAATCTTCACACTGGTACCAACATTCCTTGTGGTCAAACAAGTAGGAAGGATCTTCATTGCCCCTCCTTTTTTCTGCTAAAGAGGATCCCCAGTTCAGGGCTTTTACAGCACTTCCCTGAGCTGAAAGACTCACAATGTTTAGTCACAGAGTATTAGTCACAGGAACAATGTAGTGACAGATTATTTCTTTTCCTGACAGATAAAGCCGTGTACAGGGATTTGGGGGGGCGATCAGCAAGTAAAAATCTTCTTCAAAAAGTCACTGCTTTCATTGAAAGCTTTGGGTTCCATTTTTTCAGCAAATCTTAAAAAACACTGCCTAACACAAAACGTCAGCTCTCCCATCCAGGCTTCTTGTAGGTTCACCACCTAATTCTGCCACAGGCACCAGCAAGGCCACCAGCTGAAGCCAGCCCTCAAAGCATCTCCCAGCTAAAGCACTGGACCCCTGGGTAGATATCTGCCCAAGGCCATCCAGCCAACCAGCACCATCCAGCCCACCATACAGAAGCTTGGAGCCACATCTCAGAAGAAGCCAAGATGCCTACAGTGTGAAAACTAAGCACTCCTTGTTCAAAGAAGAGCTAAGACATGGCAAAATGCTAGCAGGTTTCTACAAAGCTTTTCTGTTCACAGCCCATATAATTATGCTGTTCTGCGAATAAAGGGAGACTCTTTCTCTAATATAATAAATATGTCAACTTTTAAGAATACTATAACCATTTCAAAGGGAGAGGAGGAGAGCAAATAATTGGAAAAGACAGAAAATGGTCATATTCTTTTAAAATGAGAAATAACGTTGTGTCAATGGCCACTGCTACATCCTGTCATGCAAGAACCCCAAACTGTCTTTTGTAGGGGGTCTACTACCCAACCTGCCCTGCAAGGCAAGCTACGTCTCGGTATGTCTTCCAGCTGGCGCAGAAGCAGCAATAAGGTAGTCTAAAGAGATTCAGACCTTGCCATGAAGGTGGTGGGCCAAATTAACTGAAGATGCAGAGCTGTAAATGATATGTGAATGATTATTCAGAATGCCATGACGCTAACATTGGGTAGACTGTTTGGAAGAGCTGAGGTACTTCCAGTAAGAGCTGGACCCAAAACCTGCTGCTATTTAATAGAAATATTTCTATTAGTTTTAGTGGACCTCAGACCAGCTATAAGTATTCATTAATAAATAAAATGCAGGTGAGTTTACTTGCAAGTTGTCCCCATCTACTTGAGAAATATATGTTTGTACAAGGATCCAAGACACCCGACTGATGACTCCTACACTAGAATCTCCCAAGAATGTGATGGCGGTTTTCAAGGCTATTAAAAACATTTTGAAAACAAGTACTATCGAGTTGATATACTCCTTGTACTAAGAAAGGTGCGTCTTTTTGAGAAATCCCAGCCTGAACAGGTCAGATTCAACCCAAACAGCATACGCAATGGAGATACATTTTTAGATATATTCAGTGTACAACAGAAAAGCCCCATGGTCTTCCCACTTACACAGGAAATTATTAAAATGTGGAACAAATTATTTCTATGTAAATTATGTAAAACCTTAAAAGATAGTCTAGAGAGAAGAAAGCGACAGAGAAAAGAACAACTATCTACATGTGTTTCAATCCTGGGGCTGCTGGAGGGGTGCACACTTTGAGCCACACATGGATGACAAAAAGAAGACAGTAGCAGCTCCGAACAGCACTGTACAAACACTTGCACTGTCTTTGAGACTTTTGGACTCAGTGGGCTTTACTTCAATATCTGAGCTACATATCACAGCAATTAGCATATCACATCAGCAACCACACATGGTCATCATTTTTTCTGCTGTTTATCACGCAGGATATGCTTGTGCCCACACATCACTCAGGCACATGCCACAAGGCTGCAAGCTGGGGCTACTGAAGTAGCTTTAAGCATCCTGTTTGATCACTCTGAAAAGGATGGGGACATTCAGTGCAGGGGATACCCTTGGTAGTAAGATTTTAAAGCACTGCTGCTAAATTCACAAATACCCAGCTTCTAGACCAGTACATCTTAGAGTCACTAGTTGTTCTTAAATAGAATTCAACCTGTAATTCATAATTTCGCTCCATGAATTATGCATCTTTTTTATTTGTCCACAGACAGATTACACAGACTTCATTCAATATTACTATTATTTGTATCCTGGTAATTCAAATAGTTTCCACCAAGATCTTGACTGCAGCTGGTTAGTAGCACATCTTTGCAAATGTTTGACATTGGAAGTCTGACTAATTTGGACTAGATGCAGATAGTCAGATTAAGGATTTAAAATTTCCTTCTTTTGAACAACTGATAGTCATTTAAACCTGCTGTTTCTGGGAATATTTGGCCAAATTCATCCACTGATAGGAATATTCTTAAGTGAATATAAAAGGGACACAAAGAAATGCAATTTTAAAATTCAGATATGTATTTGTAAATTATTTATCTGAGTTTACATTATTCCTAAGAATGCTATGATTTGTCCTGGTTTGATCATAAAGAAGTTCTGAAACCTCAGAGCAAAAGGAAATAAGGAATAAAATATTTGCATCAACCACAACCATTCAATAAAATAGCAGACTCAACTGGCATTTTACCAACTTGATTTTTGTTGGAATTTTTTTTTTTTATTTCTTTTTCACAATGTCCACTGAAAATAAACTGTAACTACGTAAGAAAGAAACATAAAGTTTCTCTTGGTTACCCATAGATGAAGTCTCCAGATAGGGGGCCATGAGACTAGAGATGATGTGGTGGTTCCTCATTAGCTGAAACCAGTCTGAAAGCACTCTCTGTGCTCACTTACAGCCAGGTTATGCAGATTTACCAGCTCAAGCCTATAATACTGGACCTTTGCAGTCTGTTTCCGTGATATTCCTTTTCTCAGTCACATTATCGCTGTAAGTATGTTCTGATAGCTGAAGTTGCATATATATTGCCCTGCATACAGTTTTTCTTTACATAGGTTATTCCAGCTCTCTCCTGCCCATTGCCCCTGCTAATCATAAATTGAGCACACCTTGCTGGAGTGCCTTTGGCATTTCAGAATTTCACTAAATTTCATAAACTTGAATTTTCATGCAAAGAATCTAACTATAAAGATTCAAGTCATGCTGCCAAGAACATCCTAGACCAGAGCCCTGAGGGAGGGCCCAAAAAAAGACCATGACACTACTCTCATTAGTTGTGGTTGGAAAATCCTGCCTAGGCTCCAGCTGCACAAGCAGCTAAATCTCTTCACATGTGACCTGAGTCCAGTGTAAGGCCCACGAGAAAAACAGGCTCCAGCAGGAAAACTGTTGAGGTCAGCTGAGTTTTGTCTGTCCTAAAAGCCATGCATCTGACTTAAATATGTTCTGGGCTCAAAGCATTAAGCTGGAAGCCTGTGCTTTTATGACTTTGTACTCCTTTCCAAAGAACCGCTTGAATATTTGTTATGCTTCCTTTGTATTTGTCCTGGGACAGCAGTTTACCAAATTCTCACCCATTTCCTGAGTAAAAGCATCCACTTCCTAATTAAGAGAAATGCAGCTTTTTATTCTCAGCAAAACATAAACAGCCACACTTCTTCAGGACAACACAGTAATTTTTTTTCTTTAAGCATATACCCTGAAGGTTGGATTCTAACATGTAACGGCACTGCTCTTCCCACTGGTGCTACTTCAGTGGATACTTGAGCTTGCTATTCACTGAAGGAAGCCAGAGCCCAGATACTCACTCAGTATAAACTTGTACAATTGCACCAATTGTACAGAAGCATTGCCAATTTACAGTGACTAGGGATGTGGCCCAATATTTTCCAGCTACTTACTGAAAGCAGAAGAGCAACACAACTCTTTACAGCTGGGAGGAGAAGGAGTCAAAGGTTTGTGTGATTCTTGACCCTTGCAGCAAGCCAACATTACAGAAAGGCTGGCTTCTGAAAACTACTGCACTGCATCATGGTACATCACACTCAGACCTAGTGAGGTACGTGAGCAAGGCTCCTCTTGAACCTCAGCCACTGCATCACCTCCTGGGGCACAACAGAGCATGTGGCAAAGCCACCGCAGGCTTGGCCTATCCACGCCATGGGCTAAAACAGCACAAAGCCTCTGCCTGAAGCCCACCTAAAATTGGCACAGGGTTTGTGCCCAACCAGTTTGACAGTCCAAGCTCAGAGAGTTTAGGTAGAACTGTAAGTTCATTAAGAATTATCACCCTTATTAGGGAATACATAACATGCAGAGATCTGTCTTACCACCAAATAAAAACAATAAGAGAGATTAAATAATTAAATCTTCTTTCACTGTGAATTTCTACAAATCAAAAGCAATGCCCAGACTTTCCATCAAGACCCTCAGGTACTATCAGCTCATGTTTCCAGCATCAATTAGTGACTGTAGAACGGGAATCTCCTCCCACTTAAAAAAAAAAAAGAAAAGGAAGCCATGCTTTTCCAAACTGCTATGTAGTCACTCTCTGAAAATAAAGAAGCCCTTTTAAGAAGAACCATTTGCAAACTGAGTCACAGTCATTGCCAAAACCATAGGCCCTTATATTTAGCAAAATGTTAGGAGAGTTCCTGCTTCCTTGTTGAGAACATAACCTTATCTGTGCCTTGACAGTGGCGTAACCTTCACTTGACATGTCAACCCAGCAGTAGCCAAGGGGAACACAGTGAGTGAGCTTTAAGAAACTCCACCTTTCAGACTTTGAACAACAGACTGGACTCCTTGCAAGACTTCAGCCGCAAAGTGTTAATTATATGATCTTCGAGTATGCCATTATTAGGACTGCAGGGTACTCAATTAGCTCTTTTTTCCTTTTTATTTAATGGCATTACAGTATGATTGCTAACACAGACATCCCCACTGGCTGCATGGGTTGCACTTATGCCGCACGAAAACCAGAAAATTTGTAACATAAAATCTGGCCCTTTGCCACATTTCTACAGGGCATTAGTAACAAACTGGTGAAGCTCATTAAAAAAAAAGAGAAACCTATAACCATTAAAAGTCCATTAAGCAGCATGTCATTTTGTAAAGCTAAATAGCCCACAGTAATCAAAAGCATATGAACCCCAGCTGGGTTACCCAACAAATTGTTTCGATTTAGGGGAGAGAATTCATCAAGAAAGATTGTTCCTAGGATTGGGTTGATTTTTCTCCTTCAGTTGCTGGCTCCATGTCCCATTATAATTACAGTGATTGATGCACCTTGCAGACAAAGGTGAAGAGTGACCAGAATAGCCCAAACATCTGCTCAATCCAAGCCACTGCTAATGCAGAAACTCTGCAGAAAGGCACGTCACTTACAGTCATCCCACCACTGCCAACCGGCTACACAGGAAGAAGCTTCTTCCCCTTTTCCTCCTCACCTAAGCTGCACATAGGTTATGAATCAGCTTTTCCCATTTCTGCTCCTTAAGTAAAATAAGAGGTCACTGTCATTACAGTTTGGCATGAAGAAATCATTCACTGATGGATTGTCAACTAAGAAAGAAAAAAAGAAAAAAAAACCCACAGAGGATGAGTCTTTAGTAATGGTAATTACCATGCACCTTATCTTCCAGCGACAGAGAGACATAGCCACCTTTTTCCAGAATATGTGAGCAACACTCATAACTCCCTGCTTGAACTAAAACAGCACGGAGAGCAGCATAACACTGTGAGCTTGGCATCCGTGTTTGCCCCCCTCTGCACCTGATTTGCTTCAGTACTTCTGTAGGTATCTTTAAAAAACTGATCATTTAGTCTCAATTCAGCATGGCATGGCAGCATGCACCTAGATGCAAAGACGTTCCAGTGAGACTGTTTAGGTTCATAATCCAATATTATCTAATAGCTTGCTGAAGTGGGACTGCAAGTTCTCTCTGCTCCCAGCTGTATAACAGAAATAACTCCTCTCTATGTAATTTAAAGTCATATGACTGCCCAAACCAAAAGGGAAGAAACTCATCTATCAAAAGACACAGTTCTGCCACATCTTCCATTTTCATATGGGTCTTCAAGATTTTTCTCAAAACTTTTAAACACAGATGATTTTTTTAAAGCCACTTTATTTTACATTATTGGGGTGGGGGATGCAGGGTGATTCAAACTCTCATTGAATTGAAAACTCCAGTTTACCTGCCTAAGTGCACAAGAACAGCACATTACTTCTTTATATACAAGGTCTTTTGGAGTAGCTGGACTCAGAACTTTGATCTGTCCCAAGAGCTTACACTTCTAACTCTCCTGGAAGAAGCAGCAGTTTGGAAATCGTTACTTTATGGAAAATCCACAAAACTTAAAGCCAAAACTCTGTTCTGGAGAGTCATGCTGTCCTTGAACGTTTTTACAAGAGAGTTTTTAGGGCACCCAAAGGGCCTTCAGCCATCCCACGGCTGAAATGCATCATCTCTATCTAAAGACGGATTTGAGAATCTGCAGCACAGGTTTCAAATCTGTAGCCTCTTTCTAAAAAAGCATATGCAGCCCTTTAAGCACTGTGTTTATTTTCACAAGACATCTTGGTCAAACTGGACAGTTCATTTATAATGGAAGTCTGCTGCTGAAGAAGAGCTGTAGATGGTACATAGCCGAACTGCCAATACTGAAGTACAGCAGTAAATCATCCAAATGCTGAATTTCTTCCAGTGCACTTCCCATTGCAAGTAACAGGATGCAAAAATCAGATGACTTCTTAAGATCAGGAGACTCGAATTGCATTTGTTTCAACTGCTGGATGTGGTCATTGTAAAGCATACACAGAAAATGTTCCTCAAACGTGCACGTATTAACATTGACTCATGGTTAAGAACTGACAAAAAATACAGAAATGCAAGAGAGTTGCTTGCTCCTCTATTGTTTGCAGCCTGATAGTGTGCAGAGAGACCTGACAGAACTTGAGTTTTTACTCTAAAAATAATTTTTAATCAACCATTTCTATCCATTACAGGGCTACCTACATAAGTGCCTACATCTCCTTTCTAAAGATGGCACAAAACCCAGCTATCTTGCCAACACCTTGAAACATCCTTTCAGCCCTTGAACAAAATCCCAAAGGCTTACAAAGAACCCTGGCTTCAATTTTTCTTTCACAAAATCAACCTCTGAAAAAACAAATGTCTCCTTTAGCATAACTGCTGCTTTTCTTCCAATAGACAACAGCCGTGGCACCCACCTCCAGGGCCCACAGCTGCCACGACAGCCCCCACAATAGCCCCCATTTCCACTCCCCCATCACCAGTCCATGGTTTCTTCCAGGCCACCTGCCTGCCAGGCAGGCAGGAAGCAGCACATGCCATGTGGCTGCTGCTTTCGCCTTGGGCAGGAGTCTTCGATTCCCTTCCCACAAGCTTTCCCCGAAGTCCTGGAAGCCTCAGTCCCTGTGAGGCCTCTGCCCCTGTGTCAAATTAGTGGGGTAACAGGTTCAAAAGTTATTAGAGAGGGACTTGCAGACAGACAAACAGATGGAAGGACAGCTCAATCACAAACCTTATTTTCATAATGAAACAGAACATCAGAAGTATCCTCTATTTTGGCCTATAGAATGTGCAGTTTTACAGTCTATTTTATTAGCTGTTGAGGGAGGCAGTAACTAAGCTGTAAAAACTGCAATGAATGACACTAAACTGCTTAAAAGACTGTTTGTTGTAGGAAGCACACATATTTATGCATGCATATCTGAATAACCCAGATTTTTCTGCATCTGCAAAGCTGCAGTGGGAATTTCATGACTACAGGTCCCCTCATAGCAACTTGACATACTGAGGGAAAAAAAAAGATCAAATTTAATAGGACAAATGTAAGATAGGCAGGAATATATAACTGCAAAAGTAAATGGTGGTGATCAACTGATCATCTTCAGAGAGGCATCAGAGGACTGGGACTAAAACAGAAATATAACTTCTAAAATACCTGAAGCAATCTTTCTGTTACATCCATGATTAGATCTTAGCTGGATACTGGGTCCAGTTTTGAACCTAGTATCTTAAGAAAGATGTATATCAATTGAAGAGAAGGCAGAGATCTGGGATAATTTAGCCTAAAGAGCAGTAGACTCAGGGGAGATGTGATAACATTTTCAAGTCCGTGGTATGTTACTGGAGAGAAGAAGGAATTGTTTGTCACTCTATCTTTGGAGCAGGTTAACAACCAGTGGGCTTATACTGCAGCAAGAAAATTTCAGGCTGGCATTTCCAGTAATAAGAATCACAGAGTGCAATGACAGAAGGCCCAGGAAAAACACAGGGCAGCTGCTCCTGGAGATCTTTCAGGAAGAAGTTAGACAGACATGCCAAGTGTGACAAAATTTTTCATTGATCCTGCTCTGAAGTAAGGACACACACAGATAACTTCCTGAGGTGCTACCTACCCCTGCTTACCAGTTTTAGTATGGAATCAGAGAAAATGAACACAGAAAATATTTTTTAAAATACTCTTTCCCCTTCTCTGTTTTTTTTCCATGATTTATCACCTCAAGAGTGGCTGATTTCAACTTTAATCTGAGTGTTGGCCAAAGCTGAGTATTTTATTTGAACTGAACTGACTCTCTTCTTCCTTCCACAGGATGAAGCCAAGACAGCTCATGGTATAAAACAAATGCTGCAGCCGAATTAGGCCTACACTACACAGAATCTAGTTCTGCAAATGTGATTCACACATAAGTCATTTTGTTGGACTTGTAGAAAGACATTGGTATCTCTGCAAGACTAGGGACATGATTTCCGCTTTCTCTAACAGCACACAAATGGGTTCCCCAAGCTCATTTCAATTCTGTACATAATCAGGATGTAGCCCACAGCTCCACTGATTTGTGAGTTTTATGTGCCGTAGTTGCATTTACCTCCAGGGGTTTGTCACCTAATTCATTGAGCAAGCAGAGATTTTAAGATAAATCTGGAAAAAAATACAGAAGAAAATAAAACTTCTATCTTAACACAGAAAGAGGAACTACTAGTAGGGGAAAGTGGAAAAATCAAAGAAAGGATCTAACTGGATAATAATAGTCTCAGCTAAAAAAAAAAAAAAAAAAGGAAAAAAGTGGAAAGGGAATCATCAGACAGATTTTACACGAGTACCCTAATACAAACAGGGCTGATGTTAAGGGATTATTTAAACAAGCCAGGAGAAGTTAGCACCAGTTAATGACGAGTTTGTTAGCTAACAGGCTGTTAACACTCAAACAAACTGATCATTAAATGTGGTTACTACTTATATTAATGGAAATTTATTAGAACCTTTATTTAAAGATTTAAAGGGAAGGAGAGCCCCAGCATGCACACCTGGAGTCCCACAAATCTAAACAACACAAACTTCAAGCTACTTTGCCTGGATTTGAAACAAAAAATAGAAGTAAATCTTTCCCAGCATCAATGACTGCCTTTTCTCTAGCAATAGGATATTAGATGAGTTCGGATACTCTAATAGCTTCATATCTAACAAGAACCACTTGAATCTTCATTACTTTCTAGTGCCATTATGGTAAGTGGTTCTGATCTGTGTCCTTTAGAAGCCCATTACAAATCTCATTATTATTAGACAGAAGTTTGATAAAGCTCTTAACGTTGCCTCTCATGCATCTTCATCCCCTTGGAGTTTAGCAGAAGGGAAAAATAAAAACAGAAATACTAATGTATTAAAAGGGAAATAGAAGCAATGAAAACTTCAGACTTCTTTGGTTCATTTCCATGCTAAGTTTAAAACAAACAACTTGCTCAGGAAAAAAATAGGAAGGGATCCCTAATGTGAGACTGGCTACCGGTACACACTGTCAATAAGGTATATAGTTATCAGGACAGGAAGCACAGTCCACTGGAAAAAAAAGCACCAGACTAGACCTAGGGAGACAATTATACTCCTAACTCTGTAACTGACTGACCGCAAATGACTTCATCTTCTCTAGCATTCTCCCCTGTCATTTTGCCTATTTAGTTTAAACTGTCTTTCACTATATAGAGGATACTACTATAGTGCCTGTATTAGCATTCCCAACTTCCTCTGTGCTCATGGTTATGGAGAAAACAGGTCAGAGTAGGAGAAATAATACACTGCAAGCTGCAGACAGACCAGAAAAGGATATGAAAGAGGGTTTTGGAGCAGTAAAAATCATCACAAAAACTTACTCAGATAAGGACCCTAACTTAAAAGTCACCAAATCAGTCTCTGGAAGAGCATCGCTCTCCACTTGTCACAGAGGGACCCACAGATTTGCCTTAAATGAGAAGCCTGAAATCAAAAGGTGTATTAATATCCATTATATGTTTCTGCAACGAGTCAAAACACAGGACCTCCAAAAGCTCAGGTGAGGTCTCTAAGCAGATTATATGCTAAGTGTCCAAATCCTTAACACAGCTTTTTCATCTACGTAACTCTCCTTTTCTGCAGTATCTCTCCTGATTAACAGGAAAGAAAAATGAAGCAGGGTGCAACTTGTAAGAAGGCCCGAAAGGCAAATACTTCCACTGTGGCCACACATTTTTTTGAGTAAGCAACCTGAGGCACTCTGGATTTGGTTTTCAGCAGAGCTGAGCATCCACAGCTCTAATTAAAGTCCCTAACAGCTCTGGGCACTCACAACTTTGAAAAAAGCTGAGGCTGTTGGAGAGAGCAAGATCTGATTACTGGACATGCTCAAGCCCTGTGAGGCTCTTCAGAAATCCCTGGCTGGAGCCAAGAAGCAAGCCAGTGTCAGAGCTGAGAACTAGCCCCAGGAGCCTGCACTGCTCGGCCTGAAAAATTCCTTTTTCTCAACTTGCCATTTCTATGATTTGCTCTTTGTCTTTCAAATATTTCTCACTTTCAACCTCACAGGATCTGACAGCCTCCTGTCTGAATGCTCACATGTGCCAGACCCATCATTAATATTATTTCATGAGATATTAGGATTTCAGATGCATCTCCCTTGCCTTGTTTGCAAGAGATTTTCAACAAAAGACTATGGACATGTCTAAACTCCTAATATTTGCTGTGATAATACCATTTAAAGGCAAGTGGGCTGGGAATGGGAGAGAATAACTGATATTTTCATTTAGCTGCTGATGTGACTGGGATTTAGAGAACAGTCTGATTGATGTCTCAGCTTCATTTAAAATAAAATAATTAGGCTACTAAAATCTGGAAAGTATATTTTCATTTTAACTGGTCTGTGTGCTCAGCCCAGGCTCCAAGAAAGAACATGGAACGTTACAGGAATGGAAATGAGGGGTCGGAGTAGGAGAAATGATATACTGTAAATTAGAGGCAGACGAGGAAAGGATATGAAAAAGAGTCTGGCAGAATTAAAATAATCAGGAGCTAAGAGGAAAAACCAAGAGTTCAAAAAAAGTGTAGAGTGTTCCATTAATCATCATTGTGGGAGGTAACAGACGGTGGACAACAATATGAGAAGAGGACTGAAGAAGCACAACCAAGAGACAGAAAGCCATAGATATGAATAAAACAGGTGTAAAATTCATATTTTTTGTTCCTGTTTCTAATAGCACTCAGGTCCCTGCTTAGTGGGAACAAGGAAAGATTGGCTGTGGGAACAAGGCGGCTCCCAGCTGCATGAAATAATGCTGTAGGATCAGACCTACAAAAACATGCACAATTTAAACATCTTAAACCCCCAAATAAATGCACATTTTCATCCTTTGCATCACCCTATCACAGTACAAAGACAGTTAAAGCACTGGACATAAAAAACAGTCCAAGGAATTTTGGATTCCATCTCTTAATTCTCTAAAAAATCAGGCCTAGATCTCAACTGCATAAGAGCTCAGAAACACAATCACATGCACCAGCTGGACAGTCCTAATTATACAAATTCACAGACTCTGACAGCAAGAAACAACACAATGCACTTCGTTGAGACAAAAAAGCCTTTTGTTTATGTGAAGCCAAGATACGGTACTTTACATCTGTATACACATGGACCACAAGACCACAGCTAACAAGTTAATCATGTAGCTTGAGCCAGGCACAGAGTGAGTGTGTTATAATACCCGCTCCAGTGGCCAACAGCATCCTCAGGATTGCTCGGAAACATAACATAAAGTCTCCAGAAGCCATGAATCTCAGCCAATGAACTGAAAACAACTTGAAACAAAATCAAGTAATATCTCGTTTGAATGTTTGCAATCCCTCCTATAGTGTGAAAGCCTTATCTGACTCTGACAGGAAAGGGACTAAACACTCCTTTCTCCCCAGTAGTGATTACTCCATATAACTCAGTTTCATGGCTGCCTGGTCTTTCACACTTACCTTCCTCTGGAAGCTAGTCACCCATAAAATACAGTGTATGAACTGCACTATATTAGCTAGAGAAAAATGAGGCACTCAAAGTCTGAGAGAAAGCTGAAAGAAATTTACACTAAGTGAATATTGCATACCCGAGGGACAGGGGTACTTGCAAGAAAATTCCTTTAAAAACAGATTGTTTTTCCCCCTTCAGAGTTTAACTTTTTTTTTTTAATATTTGCCATCCGCCATCCATCTCTTCCTCAGCGCAGAGGGAAGATTTTTGCTACATACTGTCTTGCATAGCAGGATACACTGAAGTGGTCTGGAATAACTTTTCTGTTCTACTCATCATCAGTGAAAGAATCTGGGTTTGGGGGTATTTGGTTTTGGGTGCTATTCTACAATAAAAGATTAAGGACCAACCAGGAAAAAAAAAGGGGAATTCACAAGAATAATCCTAGAAATAAGCCCAAAAATCATGTCTTAAAAAGAAAGGTAACATTTCTTGCCCTTCTAGTTTTATTTTCTGTTATACACACCTTTATCCAGATATTAACAAAATCGGAGTTTCCACTGGTTATGAACAGGAAATCTGTGCACCTTACAGTCTGCTTTAGTTTGCTACAAACAAATTTACCCTGTCCAGGCTTACAACTGCACTAAGGACAGAATAAAGCAGTAAGTTTTTTTTTTGGAGGTCTGCAAATTTATCCACAGAATAACCTTTTTGTGGTCTATGCTGCTAATAAAACTAGGTTCATTAGCTGAAAGGAATCGTAAGTAAAACAAGGTTTATTACAAAGTTTACCTCTTTACATTTTGCTCCTACCTAATGCACAAATTTGAATCAATTATTGGTGTTCATGGGTGTATCTCATGCAAGGAAAATGAAAATCCACTTCCTCTCTGGCCTAACATATTCTGACTTTTCAGACTACTCACTCAAAACCAACTCACAATAGTTTAGAAAACTGTAAAGGCGGCACATCATGGAAATTCAGAATAAAAAAAGTACCACCCTCTTCACATTAAAAAAGACAGACTTTTGTTTCCTATATGCTTACCATTAATAGCGCACAAAAATATGTGACTAGAACCCTGAGAGCTGGCATGGCTCAAATACTGTATATTGATGAACCACGTTGGAATGAAAATCAGATCAAAAGTATTCCTGTAGTGGCACTTTAACCTAACTGTTGACAGATGGAGAATGGAAGCAACATAAATGCTCTCTTTTTGTGTCAGCACTATAAAAATGTCTGACTAGCCCATGAAAGATGGAGATGAAAGCTTAGGCAGCCATTAGAAACTGTGCCTTACCTCAAGCAATAACTCATTCCCATGGTATTATGAAAATGGTTTTATTGCAGAGGATTACTTCTTCCCCTTCTGCAAAAATTACTGCTTATCAGCAGTGCAGAAATAAAGCCAGAAACTTCCAATCTTTTAAATTCTCCTATAGAATCTCCTTCCCAATGGTCAGGAATTTAATAAAATGTAACATTTGATTAAACCAGTTTGCATGCCTTTCTGAAACTGACACCATTATCTGAAACACAGCACTTTCAAGTGTCCTGCCATTAGCTCACAGCAGCTCTATTGCCTGTTGCATTTATTTATCTGAGTATTAATGCTCTGCAAACTACTTTGATTGGAATCCAAGTCTTTTGGCAAACCTGGACTGAAATCAAAAAGAGGTTGAAAGGGCAGGAAGAAATTCAAAAGCTGTGTCAAACAAGGGAGGTTTGTTTAGGGGGATTTGGGGGACGGGGGTAGGGGATGTCTTTTTATGTACAATGCATTTTGGTTACTGCTTGTTCCTAAGCAGTCAAGCTTCAGTTAGAAAGCAAAACAAAACCAGGTGTATTTTAAATTCAAACACTCACGAAATCCAAAGGATGCAGGATTCATCATCAACGCAACTGGAAACTACGTCAGTCCATCCTGAAGGGACTACAGGCTCTCCAAGGTACAGGAATTTAGCCTGAAAAGCGAAGGTTTAGAGCCAGTGCAAGGCAGCAGTAAAGTGTCGGTATCAGACCCTACGATCCCCCCATGATATCAGTGCCCGTGAGAATGTGCAGCTGAAGTATCACCGTGGCTTTATCCAGATCCTGCTTGACACTCCAAAGCCTCTCTTTTGGCAGCCGCTTTCAGGAATGCCTCTTACAAACCTCTGCTGATGGACTGGCCAAACCTCATGGGATGACTGCAATGAAAGAATGCATCCTCGCTTGGTTAAACTACATTTTTAGTTTTGCTTTCTTCTATATTTCAGGAATCTCCACAGCCAAATAAAAGCTAAGCAAGTTTGGCTTCAAATGGTGCTGACAGCATGTTGGCTAGGCCAGTAAGGCTATTCGCAATGCTTTTTTTCAGCAGTTGAGTGCGCGCATGTGCATGAATATGTATGATCATAAAACAAAGAGGGAAGCAGTGGCAGAAAGAGGCAGATACTACTCTTGTACATGACTACATCTCTGCTGAGCAAGTCCAAATCACAAAATGAATAGAAAGTGTGTCCTACAAATTTGTAAGAGCCCTGGCAGATGGAGAGAGCATATTTTCTCAGACACCCCAGGACTCAAAGGAAAGCAATAGTTTTATGACACTGGTGATTTTTTAAGGGACATACTATAAGAAGGTATTGTGGGCTCCCATGAAGCCTTTAAGATTCCTTCCACACAGTGAAAAGAAAGGCTTGAATAGCTCCCCAGCCTCCAGTGGGATTCAACCTTCAATCTTTTGCTCTGCAGACACTGACTTGAAATCTCAGAAAACATTTACTCTGAAACTTGGGGAGAGACTTCTGAAAAGCAGATCCTCTTTTGCTTCAAAACATCTCTAGTATCACACTGAGATTTTCTGGGGAGAAGGCCTCCAGTTCCTCAAACCGTGCATGTTGGACATGCCAATGCTTTCCAAGGACCAAATAGAAACCTTTGCACAGCAATTCAGCTTCCTAAATGTTTTTTTTACCACTGATGTTTTTATCCAGAAGAACAGCAGCATTGCACTTTGTGTTTGTGAGGTCTCCTTTTCATCAAATGCTTGGAAATAGTACCCATATGACCTTTTTAACTTCGATTATACACTTCTGAGCTAGATTTTCCTGAAGCTGTATTTCAGCCAGCCAGGTGGCTTTGAGTGTTTTGCACAGAGAAAAGGGATTTATAATCCTGTAGTGTGTACACTCAGGTCTTTTTACACAAAAGCTTAGACAACACCACTCTGATGCTCTGTATGTCAGTGAGGAAACTGAGCACCTGCCTTGGAGCACAGTCATTTTCTCCAAAACCATATGGCCAGCTGAATCAATCACTCAGCTGTGTGAGTATTTACTGGTGTAGAACTACATACTCAGAGACCATTTACAGAAAAATGTCATTTGCCACCATTACATATGCTTAAAGCCTGCCAGTGTTTCCATTGTTAAACCATACCTATCCCTCTTCTCATGCCAGTCTTACCAATCTAATCATCCCAAGCCTGTCTTAGAGACAAAGTTTTTCAGGGAAAGGAGAAAACATATTTTCATTTTCTATCTATCCATCCTACAAGGGTAGTTGTTCGTTTGAGTTCAGCAAAGCAACATTAGTAAAAGTCCTATGTGCTGAAGTATTTGTTTAACTCAGGAGGGACTTACAGATTCAACATTTGCTGAGTCTGGCCCTTATTAGAGCTTTGCAGAGACATTAGCCATATATACAGACTGTGCATTTTAAATTTTAAATTATAGACTCGCTGATTTTGGAAACCTGGCTACCTTGCTTGTACAGTAATGTTCTTACAAAAGTTTTTTAAATGTGCTTAATTTGCATAACACCATTATGAGTTACCCTGTTGGAGACTCATTTAATAACAATGCCATGGTATGGATTGACATGATAGCTTATTATGGCTTCAAATCATATGTAAATAGTATTTAAATGGCTTCTCTCAGAGCCATTACTGTCAATCAAATAAACACCTATACTTTGGCCTCTCATTTTCATGTCCTTAACTAGCATTAAGAAATAAAAAATCAGCTTGTACACAAAACCTGTAACAAACAGTTACAGAATCATAGAATCATAGAAAGTTTTGGGTTGGAAGGGACCCCTCGAGGTCATCTAGTCCAACCCCCCCGCAGCGAGGAGGGACACCACTAACTAGATCAGGTTGCTCAGAGCCCTGTCCAACCTGGTCTTGAATGTCTCCAGTGATGGGGCCTCCACTACCTCTCTGGGCAACCCGTTCCAGTGTTTCACCACCCTCATTGGGAAGAATTTCTTCCTTATATCCAGCCTAAACCTACCCTGTTTTAGTTTAAAACCATTACCCCTCGTCC
>Ga0181612_119698_pt1 | contig 51111 bp, 36 predicted proteins | sample HoacroProtozoa21_FD_119630 | JGI IMG/M metagenome (GOLD analysis project Ga0181612, IMG submission 119630) | Hoatzin crop microbial communities from Cojedes, Venezuel. Combined Assembly of Gp0051906, Gp0051904, Gp0051908
CTTATCGCCGAGTACTTCCCCAACGACAAGATGTTCGGCTATCTGATGGAGAGCGAGGTTAAGGCTATCGATAACGTGCTCAAGAACGCCAAGAGGCCTTTCACTGCTATCATCGGTGGCAGCAAGGTATCCAGCAAGCTTGCAGTGCTCGAAAACCTGCTTCCCAAGGTTGACAACCTCATCATCGGTGGTGGTATGGGTTATACCTTCATCAAGGCAGAGGGTGGCCAGATTGGCAATTCCCTGCACGAAGATGAGCTTATCCCTCAGGCAAAGGAGATTATGGCAAAGGCCAAGGAACTCGGTGTAAACCTCAGCCTCAGCGTTGAGACCCATGTTGCCGACGACTTCAGCAACGATGCTAATAGCAAATATACCTCTTCACACGCTATTCCCGAGGGTTGGGAAGGTATGGATGCCGGCCCCAAGAGCCTTGAGAACTGGCGCAAGATCATTCTTGATTCCAAGACAGTGCTCTGGAATGGCCCTGTAGGTGTATTCGAGATGCCCAACTTTGCAAAGGGTACCCTCCAGATTGCTCAGGACCTTGCAGATGCTACCGCAAAGGGCGCTTACACCCTCGTTGGTGGCGGTGATTCCGTTGCAGCAGTTACCCAGATGGGCTATGCCGACAAGGTTAGTTATGTTTCCACCGGTGGTGGTGCAATGCTTGAGGCTATCGAAGGCAAGACCCTCCCCGGCATCGCAGCTATTCAGGAATAATTAAAGCCTAAGCCATGAAATCCGTCATTTTAAACACCCTAATGCTGGCTGCAGTGGTCCTGTTCGCAGGATGCAGCAATAGCAAGAGCGAAAATAATACCGATATGGGTTCAGCAGCTATTGAAAACATCATGACGCGCACTTCCATCCGCTCCTACACCGACCAGCCTGTCGAGCAGGAGAAGATTGAGACCATGCTCAAGGCTGCGATGGCAGCTCCTTCTGCCGTCAACAAGCAGCCCTGGCACTTTGTGGTTGTTACCAATCGCGAAAAGCTGGACTCACTTGCCGAAGGTGGCCCTCGCAAGGGTCTGACTGCCGGTGCTCCCCTTGCAATAGTTGTTTGCGGCGATAGCAACAACTTCTTCGAGTCCAAGCCTGAATTCTGGGTACAAGATGTTTCGGCTGCTACCGAGAATTTGCTTCTGGCAGCCCACGCACTGGGCCTTGGAGCCGTTTGGACAGGGTGTTATCCCGATGAGATAAGAATAAACGCAATCAGCTCCAAGCTGGGTTTGCCTGAAAACCTCATCCCCCTGACAGTCGTGGTAATCGGCTATCCTGCCGAGAACCCCGCTCCCAAGGACAAGTGGAACGAATCCAAGATTACCTATATCAAATAAGGTGACGGACATACAACAAAAACAGCCCTCGCAAATGCGGGGGCTATTTTTTGCGGAGAGGACGAGATTCGAACTCGTGATACGGTTGCCCGTATGCAGGTTTAGCAAACCTGTGGTTTCAGCCACTCACCCACCTCTCCGGAACGGGATTCGTGAAAACTGAAGGTTTTACCAAATCGGGATTGCAAAGGTATTACAAAATTTGAATTTATCCAAAATTTATTGCAGTCTTTTTAAATGGCAGAGGATTAACTTGCCGTCGGCATCGCGCAGGTGCATGCCATTGCCCTCGCAGAATTTCCAGTATTTGCACTCTGCACAATCGCCATTTTGCATCCAGGAATGGTCCCTGTAGGGCTGGAAGCGCTTTTCCCAGACCTCCCAAAAATCATCCTTATAAATATTGCCTTGATGGTAATCAGCCCTGATGCTGGCGCAGGCGGAGATGCTGCCGTCGCAAAGTACCGAACCCACCGTAATTCCGGCCTGGCAGCTGAAGAAATGGTCGCGGACATCGCCTTCGAAATTGCCTAGGAATCCCTCGCATGCGTAAGATGCCTTTATCGCCCCCGGAGCGCCGGCCTTAAACTCTTTTCGGCAGTTCACGATAAACTGCATCAAGGCCTTAAACTGCTCGTTATCCAGTTGTAAATCAGGGTCTTGCGCTGCCCTTCCAACGGGGAATACCGTAAACAGCCTCCACTCCTTGACTCCCGCCTCAACCAGAAAATTCTTAATTTCATCAAGATGGTCAAAATTGCGGCGGTTGACGCAGGTCACAACATCAAAGGCAATTTTTCCCGAACCTGCAACCATCTTAATAGCCTCTGAAGCCTTGGCAAAACTGCCCTTAACACCCCTCATCCAATCATGGTCGTCCTCTAGCCCATCCAGGCTGATGGTCATTGAGTGCAGGCCCGATTTCAGCAGGCTTTCATACCGCTCTTTGGTCAACAGAAAGCCATTTGTGACCATTCCCCAAGGGAAACCCTTCTTATAGATGGATAGACCGCACTCCTCTAAATCGCGCCTTAAAAGGGGTTCGCCGCCGGTTACAATCACAAATACCTTGTGAGGGTCGGTCTTGGCGGCAATTCCATCCAGCACCCTCCCAAAATCCTCAAAGGGCATATCTTTGAACTCGGCAGATATCTTGCAATCGCTCCCACAGTGCCTGCAACGCAGGTTGCAGCGCAGGGTACACTCCCAAAACAGCTGCGTCAGAGGATGCGCCTGCACCAAATCCCTGTTAAGCCGGTTCGACAGAGCCAGGCCCAGCCGATGCCTCAAGTCAAGTTTTGCTGGAGAGTGTGCCATAGAACAAAGGTAGTAAAAAATCATAACTTTTTGTTATTGACACTGGCTCACAATTTGATTTCCTTTGCGGATGGAAAGTGAAGTACTTTCTGTTTGTAAGTAAAACCATTAAATTTTAATAAGATGAAAGCAATTGTATACTTTGGTTCCACAACTGGAACATGCGAAGACCTCGCAGGTCGTATCGGTGCCGCTCTTGGCGCTGAGGTAAAGAATGTAACCGAACTTGACGCTAGCGCAGCTGATGCTGACCTGCTCGTGCTTGGCACCTCAACCTGGGGTGCAGGCGATGTTCAGGACGATTGGTATAGCGCTGTAGATACCCTCAAGGGTCTTCCCCTTGCCGGCAAGAAGGTTGCCATTTTCGGCTGCGGCGACTCCGCTAGCTATCCCGATACCTTCTGCGGTGGCATGAAGGCCATTTACGATGCAGCCAAGGAGGCAGGTGCCGAGGTTGTAGGCGCAGTTTCCACCGAAGGCTACAATTTTGACGCATCCGACGCAGTTGTAGACGGCAAATTCGTAGGACTCGCCCTTGACGAGCTCAACGAGGCCGATAAGACCGACGAGCGCATCGCTGCATGGGTTGCTGCCCTTTAATTAGAGGTAGAAATCCTTTGTAAGATTGGAGAATTCCGCACTGCGGCTCCCGTCTGAATCCATTAGCACCAAGCTCTGCTCCTGCAGGGCTTGGCGTTTTTTTGAGAACTCCGCAACCAAGCGCGAAGCTTGCTTTTTAGGGGTCGTCTGGACTCGAAGAAGCCGAAATGGATAAAGTCCAAAGCCGGCAGCAAGCCTCAATAGGGTCCTCTCGCTCTCGACCGGCAGAATCAGGGAAAGCCGCCCTTCATCATTCAGATTTTCAGAGGCAAAAGCGCAAATTTCCCGATAGCTCAAAGAATCGGTATGGCGGGCAGTAGCGCTGCGCCCATCGGGATTTTTGAGGGAAGATTCAAAATATGGAGGGTTGGAAAAAATCAGGTCAAAACGCCCAGATGGAGTATATTCCCGCAGGGCTGTATGCCTGGCGCAAAGCCTTGAAGGCCAAGGAGATGCAGCAAAATTCCCGGCTGCTTCGGCAGCAGAATCTGCATCTATATCAATGGCTTCAATGGCAGCATTAGGGCATCTTTGAGCCGCCATGAGGGCAATCACCCCGGTGCCGGTACCAATGTCCAGCATGCTAGAATCCGAGGGCAGAATGGTCATTGCTGAACCCAACACAACCGCATCGGTGCCTATTTTCAGCGCCGATCGCTCATTGTTCATGCTGAACTGCCTGAATCGGAAGATGCTCATACAAAAAGCCCGTCCTTCATCACCAGGGAACGGTCGCAAAGGGCTGCGAGGTCAGGGTCGTGGGTTACGATAATGAAGGTCTGCCCCAAGCTATCGCGAAGGTCAAAGAACACCTTGTGGATTTCCTCCTTGGTCTTGGAATCGAGGTTGCCGGTGGGCTCGTCGGCAAAAACCACGGCAGGCTTGTTAATCAGGGCGCGGGCTATCGCCACCCTCTGCTGCTCGCCGCCGGAAAGTTCGGTGGGCTTGTGGTCGAGCCTATGCCCCAACCCTAGGGTCTCAAGCAGAGTTTTTGCCTCTGCCTTTGCTTGCGAAGCGGAAGTGCCGGCAATCAGGGCGGGAATCATCACATTTTCCAGCGAATTGAATTCGGGAAGAAGGTGGTGGAACTGGAACACAAAGCCAATCCGCTTGCCTCTGAAGGAGGAAAGGGCGTTGCTGCCGAGTTTGGTAACATCGGTGCCATCGATTACAAGGCTGCCGCTGTCCGGGGTGGACAGGGTACCTAAAATCTGCAGCAGGGTGGTCTTACCTGCCCCAGAGGCGCCTGTAATGGATACAACCTCGGCCTTGTCTGCCGAAAAATCCACACCCTTCAGCACTTCGAGATTGCCGAATGACTTGTGGATATTTTTTGCTTCAATTATCATATTCCTAGCTTTACAACCCTCAAAGATAAGGATAAAATTTTGTTTTTCGGGAAATCGGCTGTATCTTTGCAACCCCTTCGGGGAATTCGGGGTGTGGCGCAGTTGGCTAGCGCATCTGCTTTGGGAGCAGAGGGTCCCGTGTTCGAGTCACGGTACCCCGACAAAATCACATAAGGTCTTTATGGTACTGACTTGTCTAATAAGCATACTGCTAACTCTTTTTAGCATTGGGGCCACGCCGGGCCGCGACAAGGAAGTCAAGACCGAATCAACTGCAGATCAAATAATTACAGAGGCTCGAAAGTATTTGGGAGCGCCCTACCGCTATGGGGCGACCGGCCCGTCCTCCTTCGATTGCTCCGGCTTTACCGGCTTCATTTTCAAAAAGTTCGGCTATACCCTTGGGCGATCTTCCCGAGATCAAGCGCTGGACGGCAAGGAGGTTAAAGGTGGGGTCAAGGCCCTTCGCAAAGGGGATTTGGTGATTTTCGGTTCCCGCAAGGACAGGAGCCAGGTTGGGCATGTGGGAATCTTCATCGAAGCCGACGGCGATGACTTCTACTTTATCCATGCCGAACACGGCGGAGTTACCATAACCCGCTGGAAATATGGCTATTACGCCAATAGATACTTGGGAGCCAGAAGGATACTCCCTGAAACGCAAATCGACGAAGACGCTATCACAGATAAGGTCTTCGCCGATTCATTGCTGACGGACTTTATCACATCCGCCATAGATTCATTGCTTCAGAGTCCTACAGATGAGGATTCTCCTTTGCCCAGTCCTTCAGAGCAGGAATAATTCCAAGCTCGATAATCTCGTCGCGCATAGCTACAAGGTGCTTGTAGGAAGCATCCAGAGCTGCAAGTTCCTCTGCGGTACCTGCGGGCTCGCTGTAGTGAACGCCCTTGGAATCGAGAACGGTAGGCATTGCCATCATCACCTTCCTTTCCTTAACATAGCAGCCTGCAGGCCAAGTGAAAGGCTCACCGCCCATTGCTGCCTCAATCATCTTAACTGCGTTGTATGCAGGGCTCTGGAAGGAGCTGCGGCCGCGGAGCTTGATGATGTTGCTGCCACCCTGAATGGTGTGCTGCTTGATTTCTGCCCAACGCTCGTCGCTGAGACCGCACTGGCTGAGGGGCTTGCCGTCAATCTTAACCTGGGAAGCGAAAACTGCCATAGCCTCACCGTGTCCACCATAGGTGTGAGCGCCGGTAACCTTGCTCTGCTGAACGCCGAATTCCTGGGCAAGAGCCTCCTGGAGACGGGTGCTGTCGAGAGCTGCAAGGGTAGTAACCTTCTCGGGTGAAAGACCTGAGCGGAGAAGCACTACCAAACCGGTAATGTCGGCAGGGTTAAAAATAACGGTAACATGCTTTACATCAGGGCAATACTTTTCGATATTCTCGCCAAATTCTGCTGCAATCTGGCAATTGCCCTTAAGCAAATCCTCGCGGGTCATGCCCTCTTTGCGGGGAGCACCGCCGGATGAAAGGATGTACTTGGCTCCTGTAAAAGCTTCGGCAGGGTCGACTGTTGCTGTAATGTTTGCGCCCGGGAAACCACACTGGTTCATTTCTGCCAAAACCCCCTTAAGACCGGGCTCATAGATGTCATAGAGGCAAACATTGGGAGTCAGACCGAGCATAAGAGCGGTCTGGGCCATATTGGAGCCAATCATTCCAGCCGCTCCAACGATGACCAACTTTTCGTCTGTAAGGTATTTCATATCAGTAAAAATTATAATTTCACTTTGTGCTTACAAAGTTAGTAATTTATATTGATTTTTGAGATAATTAAATTTTGATTATCTTTGCGGAGCGTTATAAAATATTTATGGCACTATTTCTTACAAAAGAACTTGACGATGACGGACACTCGCGACTAGGTGTCTGGCATATTACCGAGACCGAAGCCGAGCTCAGGGCTCTCTCGAGTATCCCATCCGATGAGATGGAAGAAATTTCCTTCATTAAAAGCGAATCTCTCCGCAAGCAGAAGCTTGCAGTTAGGGCATTGTTGGATGTAATGTTCGACGAAAAGGTTTACCTGTCGCACCACGACAATGGCAAGCCCTACATCGAAAACAATGCCGTCAATATCAGCATAACCCACACCGACAAATATGTAGCGGTTATTCTTAACGACCTCGACGATGTCGGAATAGATTGCGAAAGCCTCGACAGGGACTTTTCGGCAGTTGAGAAAAAGGCTCTCTCCGAAGATGAAATCGACGACCTTGAAGATGATCGCCGCAACGAGCAGCTTGCAATCTACTGGTGCGCAAAGGAAGCTGTTTACAAGAAGATTTCCCAGTACAGAGTGGACTTCGCCGAGCAAATTGAGGTTGATTCATTCCACCCGAAGGGCGAAGGTGAGTTGGAAGCTACCTTTATCCATAAGGATGGGTACGAAGAGGACTTCGAGCTTGCATACATGACTTTCGACCGTCATGTGCTGGTTTGGACCGTCGAAGAAGACTAGTCTACCTTAACCATTGTTCAGGATTCCTAGCAGTTTTGCCTTCCCAGAGTTCGAAATGAAGCTGGGTTTCACCTGATATTGTGTCCACCTTGCCCAGAACCTGACCGGTTTTCACCTTATCACCTGCCTTTACCGAGACATTTGCAAGCTTGCAATAGAAGGTAAAATAGCCACCGTGCTGCACCAAGATGCACTGGTTGTAGCCGGGCATGATGATAACTTGCTTCACTGTGCCCTCAAATACCGCCTTGACCGCAGTATTGGGCGAAAGTGCGATATTCACCCCATTGTTGAAGGGCATTTTCACATTGGTATAGACGGGATGATAGTGCTGGCCAAAGCCTTCTACCACAGGACCTTCGGCCGGCCAAGGCAGTTTACCCTTGTTTTTGGCGAACTCGGCATCCAGCTTCAAATCGGCAGGAGCCACGGTCTTTGTGGATGAGGTGGAAGATTTGGAGGTTGTAGCTGCAGTTGACCCCTTGGATGCAGTGGCGGTATTGGCCTTGTTCTTGGCTGCCTCTTTGGCCTTTTCGGCCTCCTTGCGGGCGGCTTCCTTCTTTGCTGCTTCCGCTGCAGCCCTCTGGGCCTCGGCAATCATCCTCTGGATTTCCTTGTTCAGGTTATCCATCTGCTTTTTCTTGGCATTCAGCTGCTTCTGGTAGCTGGCCTTATCCTTTTTGAGTTGGGCCACAAGTGCCTGAGACTCACCCTCTTCCTTTTCGAGCTTGCCAAGTTCGGACAGGCGCTCCTCCCTTACCGCACCGGCCTCGCTGCGAAGGTTCTCAACCATCTGCTTATGTGCAGCGATGGTGTCGCTCATATCCTTGATTTCCTTGGCCTGGGAGTTCATTTGGGAGGATAGCTTGCGCAGATAGCCATAGCGCCTCATGCCCTGGGCGAGATTCTCGCTGGAAAGGATGTACATGTACCAGGTGCGGGCGTCGCGGTTCCTGTAGGCCGTTTTAACGAGGGTGTTATAATGGTCGGACATATCCTCTAGCTTGGCCTGGAGCCTCTGGAGGGTATCCCCCTGGGCGGCAATCTGGCTATCAAGTTCGGCAATTTGGCGGTCGCTCTCCCCCACCAGCTCCTTTCTGGCGCTGATTTTCTTGCGAGTCAGGGTCAGGGAAGAAAGGGCGTTCTTGCTCTGTTTGTTGGTCTCCTTAATTTGCTGGTCGAGGATGGCAATTTCTTTTGCCAAGGCTGCTTTTTTGTTCTTTTGGGCCTTGGTTTGAGCCATAAGGGGTGCGGATACCATCAGCAACAGCATCGAAACCAGCATTATGAGTCCCTTTTTCATCATTGTTTTTTAGCTTCTGCCAAACCTTTATAATATTGTGCAAGTTCCTGCTCGCCAAGAGCTTCCAGCACCTCGGCATAATGTTCTAGAATCACCTCGCTGTCCTTGCCGCCATAAATCATGGCGTGCTTGAAATAGGGTTTGGCCTCTTGGTCCTTGCCCTGAAGGTGCAGAATCCAGCCGTAGGTATCCAGGTAGGTCGGGTTGTCGGGTTCCTTCTCAATCGTTATCTTGCTCATCTTAGCGGCCTTGGAAAGCTGTTTGCCCTGCAAACTGAGGTAGTAAGCGTAATTGTTCAGCACCGGAACATACTCAGGGTCAATCTTCAGCACCCGTTCGTAGGCCTTGTAGGCCTTGGTGTCATTGCCCAGCTCGTGATAGCAGTCGCCGATCGTAGTAAGCGCGGGCAGCACCTCGGGATTGTCCTCTCCCCCGATTTCAACTATGCGCTCGCACTCCTTCAGCACCTCCTCGGTCTGGCCGTCAAGGCTCAAAAGTTGAAGCCTGATATAATGGGCCTGGAGGCTCTCAGGATTGGATTCCAGCATCTTGTCGAAGAACTCGACCCCCTCCTGGGTGCGGCCGGTGCCATAATACCACGAACCTGCCAGTTTGAGGGCGCTGGTATCGTTGGGATGAGTATGCACGCAGGCATTCACCAGCGAATCCAGCTGCACATTCCACATCCGGTAGAAATTACCGTCAATATGTTGCAGTAACTGATTGATATAATCGCATTTAGGGGCTGGAAGGATATCCTCATCGCGCACAAAGCCATCTATGGTAGTGAAAAATGCCGGCACATTGTTGCGCATGCGGTACACCTCGGCCTTGCCGAGAAGGGCGGGAGCATAGCCAGGGGAAAGCACCAGCGCCTTTTCGTAGTTTTCCATCGCCAGACTGTCCTGCATAGAGGCAAGGTTGTCATCGGCAAGCAGGGTCAGGGTATAGGCATTGGTGTACTTTTTGGGGTGCTCCTTCAGCAGTTTGAGGTAGATTTCAGCCGCCTCGGCGCCCTTTCGCTGGGAATTGTACAGCCCGGCAAGGGCATCCCAGTACCAAAGGTTGGTAGAGTCCAGCTGGATGGCGGTTTTCAGATTTTTTTCAGCCTCAACAGTATTGCCTTCGGCATAATTTATCAGCCCAAGATAGTAGTTTACCGCATCGTTTGCGGGAGCGTTCTTGTTCAGATATTCAAGCTTTGCTTTGGCAGCTCTGGCGTTCGTATCTATCTGACCCACAGCGTCTATCAGTATATCCTCCACGAAGCCTTTCTGCTGCTTTTCGCCCTTGATGCGCTGGGCATACACCCCATTGCAGCAAAGCAACAGGGCAAGGGCAGTTATTATCCTAATAAGTTTCATCGCAAAGATTGAGATACAAAAATAGTGCAATTCAGCGAATTTTTGGTTATTTTTGACAACTGAATTTAAAAAGCGATGCAACTTTTTGGAAGTAAAGTGCATCTTAATACTGACCTTGCCTCATTGATTGAAGGTTGCAAGAAAGGCGACAGGCGATCCCAAAAGGCCGTGTACGACATGCTAGCCGGAAAAATGTATTCCGTCTGCCTGCGTTATATGGGCGAAAGGGAAGCCGCAGAGGATGTCCTGCAGGACGGATTTGTGACGCTTTTCACCAAAATCGAGAGTTATTCGGGAGAGGGTTCCTTCGAAGGATGGGCAAGAAAGATCTTTGCAAACACTGCGCTGATGAGCCTCCGAAAAAAGGATGTACTCAAGCAAACCGAGGATGTTTCGGCGGCGTGGGATATTAGTAGCGACGCTCCCACCGCCATCCAAAGCATTGGATATAAGGACCTTATGCAGATGATTGCAGAACTTCCGCCAGGATTCAGGACCGTATTCAATATGTACATTCTCGAGGGGTATTCCCATAAGGAAATCGCCAAGGAACTGGGAGTTTCGGAAGCGACTTCCCGTTCACAGCTTCAGAGGGCACGCGCAATGCTGCAAAGCAGAATTAAAGAAAAGTTTTAAGATGCAAAAGAAAGACTACGAGGATTTCGATCTTCAAATAAGATCATCTCTTGAGGGTGCGGAGGAGCAGGTTCCTTCCCGCATCTGGTCGGGGATTTCTTCGCGTCTTGATGCCATCGACGCGGCGAAGGCCCCCGTACATAGCAAGAAGAATTGGGGCTGGGCGGCAGCAGGAATGGCAGTTGCAGCCGCGTTGGCTACAGGCATTTTCTTTAAAGGTACAAGCGACCACAATTCCAACCTAATCAATAATAATGAGAATGGGCTTACAGCCCTAGTGGATCCCGTCCTTTCGGCAGTGCCGGAGACCCCTGCAACAGAGGAATCCGACCTGCCGCAGGACATTTTACCTGAAGTCCAGAAGGCCGAAAAGCCGGCCAGAGTGGCTCAGAATCAAACAATTAAGCCTACACCGAAGGTTAATGTTGTTGCAGAAGGGTTGTTAAATAATACAAAGGTTGAAGAGAAGGCGGAAAGCAGCGAGGAAGTGGCTCCGAATGAGGTTCGTGAAGAAGCTGCTACCGAAAAGGCACCCGCCAAGGAAGTGGCTGAGCCTAGCAAGGCCGAGCCTACTTCCGACCCCTTCGCCGAAATGGCCTTTGAGGACAGCAAAAAGACCCACCGCTTCCACACATCTGCATACGCAGGCGGTAGCATCAGCGGCAATAATGCTGGAACCGGTGCGGTTGCAATGGGTGTAAGCGGCAGTTCCCTCAATGTACTTCAGGAAACCAGCAAGTCGACCTACGGCATTCCGCTCACCATCGGAGCAGGCGTGCGTTTCCACTTCGCACCCCGCTGGTCGGTGGGCACAGGACTCGACTATTCCCTGCTAACACGCACATTTACAGGTGCTTACGGCAACGAGCAGATTATCAACAGTGATATTAGGCACACCGTTCAATATCTGGGTGTTCCCCTGAATCTCTACTTTGATATCATCAATTCCAGGCGCGTAAGCTTCTATGTGTTTGGTGGTGGCGAGGCTGAATTCTGCGTTGCAAACAAGTACAAGGTGCTGGAATCCGGCGATGTGCTTAAAGAGTCTGTAAAGAAACCCCAGTACTCCATCGGGTCCGGACTTGGTCTTGAGTTTAAGCTTGGCAATGGAGTTGGCCTCTATCTTGACCCCAGCGCAAGATATTACTTCGATTGCGAGCAGCCTAAGAGTATACGCACCGAAAAGCCGTTCATGATCAACTTTAACGCTGGTCTGCGCTTCAATTTTTAAAAAAAATCAGGGATTTTAACTGTTTTTTAAAATCATAATGTTTTTCTTTAGATAAAAAACAGAAAAATCTACTTTTTACCACCCTTTTTACCACTTTTTATTGACTTTATTTGTCGAAAACATTTAAGGTCATGGAAAGATTGTTATCATTCGGCCTGGTACTGGGGATGCTTGCCTGTACTCCCCTAGACTTCAGTCTGGGCCATCAACACCGAAACGAGGTGGTTTCCTCCGGGGGTACCCGTCAGCAGAAGGAGCAGCAGGATTCCCTCGTTAGCACCAGCGACACCCTGATTTATCTTGCCGCTATAGAAGTGCCCACAGACTATGATTGGGTGCGGGATAGCTGCTATGGTGCCGTCAAGGCTAGGGCGATGCTGCTTCAAAACGGGCAGGAACTGGTCTCTTTCGGGGTTGGAAGTGGGTCCAATGCCAATATCATCCCCGATTCCTACCATCTTTTCGGCGGGCATCTGTATACTGAATTCTATGATAATAGCCAGACCTATATATTAAAGGATGGGAGCAAGCTGCTGCAATGGGATGGCAGGGAGGTGCTGAAGGGGATGCTGGTGGAGGATGAGGGCATAATTACCCTCGGTCTTAACCGAGATAATGGCATGTACTATCTTAGAAAGGACGGTGCGATTCTTACGCAGGTGAGTCTGGACAGGGTTTTTGGGGACTTTAACAACTTTGCATACGGCAGGACCGGAGCGCTCTATCGGGATGGGGGAAAATTCTATTTCTGCGGGCAGAAAGGCAAGAGCCTTTATATAGTGGAAAGCGGGGAGCCGAGCATGGTAAGCCCGCCCTTTTCCAATGCGGAAATGCTTGATTTTAAGATAGTTGACGGGCAGGCTCGCTATCTGGGCAAGGCCGGTTCTTACGCGGTTTATAGGGATAGTGAGCAGGTTTGGCGGCTCTCCATTGACGATGGTGGAATAGTCATGCTCGATGAGGAAATTTATGCCATTGGCAGCCGCTCAGGGCGTATTACCCTGCTCAATACCGACGATGGCGAGTCAAAGCATATATATGGAGACCTTAGCCTAGCTTATATCAACGGGAATTCTCTGCTGACTGTAGGGAATCTGAAGGAAAATGAGCTGATGCTTAGCCTCAGCTGCGGGCAAAACCTTAATGGAAGGCTATACAAGGCTATCAGCCGAAGGAACTCCTCCCCTATTCTGGTAGCTGGGAAAGATAGCACCGAAATAGGGATAAACGGTTTTCTTGCAGGAGTGGAAGTTATTGTGAATCAACCCAATGAATAAGCCTACTGCCGTCATGAGTCTCTTCAATATACACCTTCAGACATTCTTCGGGAAGCAGGTTTTCGATATTTTCAGGCCATTCCATGATGCACAGGCAGCCGGAATCAAGGTATTCGTAAAGCCCGATATCCAGCGCCTCAGCGTCGTTCTCGATACGATAAAAGTCAAAATGGAAGATTGGTTCACCGTCGGCCCCGCGATATTCGTTGACTATCGCAAAAGTCGGGGAGCCAACCGCATCCTCGCTAACGCCCAGCACCCTGCAAATGGCGCCGGTAAAGGTGGTCTTGCCGGCCCCCATCTTGCCATAAAGGGCTATAAGTCTTTGATTTCCAATCTCTTGCAGAAAGGATTTTGCAGCGGCGTCTATCTCGGAAAGACTTTGAATTATGATTTTATGTTCCATTTCGGAGCAAAGATAAAACAATTTAGCAGATGTTAATCAATATTACTGGAGCAAAATGCGTCGGCATAGAAGCTATGCCGGTGACTGTGGAGGTCGATATTGCCAAAGGGGTCGGCATCCACCTTGTTGGGCTTGCCGATGTGGCGGTAAAAGAAAGCCTGCTGCGAACGATTACCGCCCTTCAATCCCTGAATTTTCATATACCGGGGAAGAAGATTGTTATCAACCTGGCGCCAGCCGATATGCGCAAGAATGGCGGTGGATACGACCTGCCGATTGCCCTGGGCATTGTCGCTGCGTCGGGTCAAAGGTCGCTGCCGAAGCTGGAGAAGTACCTGATAATGGGCGAGTTAGGCCTGGATGGGTCGGTGCGGGAAGTGCCGGGCGCCCTGCTCTTTGCTGAGCTTTCGATAAAGCTGGGGATGGATGGTTGCATCCTGCCGCAAAAATCGGCTCTGGAGGCTGTAGAGTACAGGCAGACAAGGATTTACGGGGTGAAAGATTTGAACGAGGCGCTTCGGATTCTAGAGGGCGAGGAGGATTGCAGCGACCTGCTGGCTTGGAATAGCGAGGCTTATCGGAATCGGGAAAGAGACGAGCCAACGAAGGGGCGCGGAGACTATATGGACTTTGCGGAGATTATCGGGCAGGAAGGAGCCAAAAGGGGTGCCGAAATTGCGGTGGCTGGAGCTCATAATTTGATCATGGTAGGTCCTCCCGGGGCGGGGAAAAGCTCTCTGGCTAAGGCAATTGCGGGGATTCTACCGCCGATGACGATGGATGAGGCGCTGGTTACAAGCAAGCTTTATTCGATTTCGGGCAGAGGCAGCAATGCTACCGGTCTGATTCGGCAGAGACCGTTCCGTGCACCTCATTACAGTGCCTCAATGGCTGCTATTGTGGGTGGTGGAAATGGGGAAAACATTATGCCCGGGGAGGTCAGCTTGGCTCACAACGGGGTGCTCTTTCTGGACGAGCTCGCCCAGATGCCGAAGCATGTAATCGAGGCTCTGCGCGGCCCTATTGAGGATAGGAGCGTTACAATTTCGAGGCTGCGGTCGAAGATTGAGTATCCTTCTTCGTTTATGATGATTGCAGCGACCAATCCCTGCCCTTGCGGCTACTATGGCGAGGGCGACCGCTGCACCTGTTCCGTTGGGCAGAGGGTGAGCTATCTTAGTAAGCTGTCGGGGCCGATAATGGATCGAATCGACATTCACCTTTGGCTGCATCCTGTTGATACTAAGAAACTTGTGAATCGAATCAAGGGTGAGAGCAGCGAGGCGATTGCCAAGAGGGTGTTGGCGGCGAGGGAGATTCAGAGGGAGCGATTTGCGCATGAGGCGATATTTACAAATTCCGAAATGTCGAGCCGAATGTTGGAGAAGTATTGCCCGCTTTCGGACGAGTGTAAGGACTTGCTGGAGAAGATTATACGGCGTCAGGGGCTCTCAGCAAGGGCTTTTTCGCGCATCATCAAGGTCGCACGCACCATCGCCGACCTCGAAGCCGCCCCCAACATCACCCCTCCCCACCTCTCCGAAGCCGCCGGCTACCGCTTCCTCGACAAGCGCGACATTGGGCAATAAAAGAAATTTTTACTACATTTGTGAGATTTTACGCTTATGAAACATAATTTATACATTATAGTTAGTGCCATTCTGGCATTTATAGGACTTAGCGCACAGGCGCAGGAAAAGCAACCTGTTTTTAAACATTATTACTGGGGAACTCCATACGAGGAGATTCAACAACGCGAGTACCGCGAGGGCGAATTCGGTCCTGGAACCATCTCATTTACCGATGTAATTGCAGGCCTGGACTGCTATGTAACCTATCGCCTAGTCCACGGCAAGTTGAACGAGGTTTACATCCGCTTCACCAACACCCACGAAATTGGGGACGATGGCAGTTTCTACAATGATTTTGAGAAGGTTAACGAGTACCTCAATCTCTTTTACGGCCAAGCTTTGTTCTGCGGCCCCAACTGGAAAACCAGCGAATTTGTAGAAAAGGACCAGGTCGACAAGGCCATGCTCGAGGGCAAGGTATCATTCATCGGCCGCTGGCAGTCCAAAACCGCCTCGGTCCTCCACTACCTCACCGCCCGCAACCTAGAATTCGAGCACATTATTACGATAAAGTAACAACTCCTTTCACCACTTAATGTTAATCCGCCCTAGGAAAGGGGCGAATAGTTACATTTATTTTTGTTATATTGCAAAAATGTTATATATTTGCCATGAAATGGAGCGAGCTTAGAAGAATAGCAGAGGGCAAAGGATGGTACCTTGTAAGACATGGAGCCAATCACGATATTTATAGACATCCCTCAAAGGAAGATACACTCATAATAGAGAGGCACGACTCAACAGAAATAAGGCGAGGTTTGTTTAACAAAATAAAAAGAATGTTAGAAATATATGACTAGGACAGCACTAATAGAAAGAGGTAAGGATGGGACTTACGGGATATTTACTCCTGATATAGGTTCGTTAATTATCGGCGAAGGCAAAACTGTTGCCGAGGCTAAAGCGGATTTTGAAAATTCGCTGCGTGAAGTGCGTCAATTTGCAAAGGAAGATGGCGTAAAACTGCCGGAAGACCTTGCAAAAGCCCAGTTCATCTACAAATACGACATGGCCTCACTATTCAACTACTACCCATCCATCAATGTAACCCAATTTGCCAAATACATTGGCCTAAACCCCTCATTGATGCGTCAGTACAAGACTGGGAATGCCTATATTTCCGAAAAGCAAGCCGCTAAAATCGAAGAAGGCATACACCGACTCGGTAAGGAGTTGATGGAGGTGAAGTTGATTGCTTAGGCTTTATTCCTCTATTACGCCCGAGACGTTGAAATTCTTCCAAGAATAAGTCTTACCGGACACCGTAATATTGCCTTTTGTAGAAAGGGAATACTTGGACAGGTCATTTCCGCTCGTCGCACTGACTCCGTTTACTTTCTCCAAGGTACCCGTAAGATTAAGATTCAGGGTATTCGTGCCTTGATACCCATCAAGCACGCCCGTAATGTCAGGCAATCCTGTAATGTTCACAGTATCATTACCTTTGCCGAGGCACATAGCGGGACCGTTGGATCCTAATGATCCGCCATTGATGTTAACCGTAATAGGGCCCTCGTAGGTCTGAGCAGAAATACCATAAAGCCCACCGAAGATATCGCCGCTACTTGTAATAGTCGCAGCACCTGTTCCAATAAACAGAGCAACTCCTAAGCCGTTGTTATGGTAGATACTGCCAGTATTGGTTACTGATATTTCATCGGACGCGTCAGTGCAGTCATTCTCGATTCCAAGGGCCCAACCGCCCTTACCACCTGCGCCAGAAGTGATTGTGCCTGAGTTAATTATGATATCGTCTCCCCTATTTCCGCCGCAGTACACGCCAAAGGCCTCACACCCGTCTCCGTCAGATTTATTATAACCATTTATCGTACCGGAATTTTTCAAGGTCATCTCGCCACCTTCAGCCCACAGGAAAACCCCATAACACTTTTGAGTGGAACCTCCTGTCGTCCAAGCCACGATAGTTCCCGTATTCTCAAAGTTAATGGGAGCATCGCTTCCTGAATCGTACGTAAAGACATCAATGCCGGTAGAGTAGGCTTTCCCCGAAGTGTCGGACTCATTGCCCCCTGTCGCTATACCGGTACTTGAACCGCTATTGTAGACATCCACAGGGCCGAAATAGCTCATAAGATAAATACCCGACGAATAATAAGGCGCTGAAGCCATGCATTCTCCCGTAGAATAATTATTCATCCTTGCCCCACCGTACAAACTATAATGATACACACCTGCAGCAGTACCATCATGGCCTGTAACAGAAGCGTCAAACTTGCCGCTATTATTCACGGTTATATTGTATTCCGAAGAACTACCGTAATATTGAAGAGAATGCAAACCGGTAGCAAGAGCTATCCCGTCACCTGTTACAGACGAGGTCACATTAGCTCCGTCCTTTACAGTCACAACTGATTTTCCGTTGGACTTGACATTCTCATTCCATGCCAGAATGCCGACGCCATAATAATACTCACCTGACAAATCGGGATTTCCCTCATTGACATACATATCCCAGCCGAATAAAGGTCCCGTAGATGCAGGCAAAGCCGCTATGGAGCCGCCAACGTCACTGGATATCGTCATCTGCCCTGAAATAATACGCTGAAAATAATAGTACCAATCCGTAAAGTCATCCGTGGCTCTTGAAAGCTTATGTATTTCCTGCGTACCACCACCGCTATTGCCGCCGCCACTGCCCGGATCGGGATAATCGGGGTCGGATTTACCTCCACAGGACACTAGTCCAAAGGCCAAAGCAAACAAGAATACTCCAGAAAATAAAATCTTTTTCATTGCAATATCAATTAGGTGTAAAAATATAAGTTTTTCCCGATTCAGATGGAACCTCGTAAACAAAGGTTCCCTTCTCTATCTTAATCACATACTTTACAGAACCGCCTCCGGCAAGTTGCAGGGGCACTCTTGACCTAACACGCAAGGGTTCTGAACATATTGAAGATATTTCAAGACATGCAAGATTTCCATTCTCCCACTTTAAGCGGTCAATCTTGAATCCGCCCCTAGCCAGTAATCCTTTTACCTCCCCGTCTTTCCATGAAGAGGGCAGGGACGGCAGAATAAATATGGCACCGTCATGACTCTGAACAAGCATTTCTGCGACACCTGCTGCGCATCCGAAATTGCCATCTATTTGAAATGGCGGATGAGCGTCAAAAAGATTAGGGTAAGTTCCGCCGCTCCCCTTTTCATTATCAGCGGGGCTCAACTGCTCAGTAATCAATTTTGCAGCCCTGTCTCCATCCAAGAGCCTTGCCCAAAGGCAAACCTTCCAACCCATAGACCACCCAGTAGAAACATCTCCTCGATGTTCCAGACTGACTCTGGCGGCCTCGGCAAAGCCATCATCCGAGAACGGAGAAATTTGCGCCCCAGGAAACAAGCCCCACAAATGCGACACATGCCTATGATTATCAGTAGGGGAATCCCAATCTTCCAGCCACTCTTGCAACTGGCCGAAACGCCCTATTTTCATGGGCGGGATTCTTGTAAGGATATGTCGAAGGGTATCAGCGAATGCGCTATCTTTTTCCAACAATTCACTCGCCGCAACTGTATTTGAAAGCAAGTCGCGAACCAGTTGATTATCCATCGTGGTCCCTGCCGTAATCGTGAGATTCCAGTCTTCGTATGGGCTGTTTTCGGGTGAATAAGACGGACAAACCACCAAATAACCGCTTTTGGGATCTTCTGCAAGGAAATCAACATAAAATTCAGATGCGGACTTCAAAATAGGATAGGCTTTGGAAAGATACTTTTTGTCTCTATTAAAAAGATATCTGTTCCACAGATGCGAGCATAGCCACGCTCCGCAAGTTGGCCATACCCCATATCTAGCCCCGTCTACCGCCCCTACGGAGCGCCAGATATCGGTATTGTGATGCAAAGTCCAGCCTCTTGCACCATACATTGAAGCAGCCTCCCTGCCCGTAACGGAAAGGTCCTTAATTAACTCCAGAAGGGGCTCTTCCGTTTCGGGAAGATTCGTGGTCCAAGATGGCCAGTAATTCATTTCAAGGTTTATGTCCGTGGTGTATTTAGCATCCCAAGGCGCATACCTGTCCTTATTCCAAATACCCTGCAAGTTGGCGCATTGCCCGCCTTGACGCGAGGAAGATATAAGCAAATAACGTCCGAACTGAAAATATAAAGCCACCAGAGACGGGTCTCCGCCATCTGCAAAATTCCTTATCCGTTCATCTGTAGGCTTAGTAGAAGGCGTACCCAAGTCTAAGGACACTCTACTGAAAAGCGAAGAATAGTCTTTTATATGGCTCTCCCTAAGCTTTTTATAGGGATGTTTCCTTACACCGCTCAAATACGAGCGAGACGTGGCCTCTTCATCTCCAGACACATCGTTATATGAGATGAAATTTGTAGCCATAGAGATGAAAACTAACACTTCATCCGCTCCAGAAACAGTAATGGAGTTTTCATTATCAGTCACGCTTCCTCCCTTAGCCTGAATTCGAGCAATTGAAATAAATCTTATGCTAGAAGGCACGCCTTCCCAATCGTCAGGATGTCCTCTAAGAATTAGGTCATTCCCCTCTGCCTCCACGCTTGCATCACCGTAGGGGCTAGTATAAGACGCTGTAAATGAAATACTTGCCCGCCTAGACGCTGACAGACGCAATACAATTAGTTGGGCTGGATAAGATGCCCAAACCTCCCTTGAATAGCGCACCCCGTCAGACTCAAATTCGGTGGTAGCAATCGCCTTGGACAAATCAAGCTCCCGTCGATAAGAATCTATATTCCCCAAAGAGAAATCAAGTTTCAAAGAGCCAATGGTCTGGTATGGCATGCCTTGGGCTCCTTGAGAGCAGATTGCCTTCCCGCAAAGTTCCTGAGCCTCCGCTATCTTACCGGAAAATACAAGCTCGCGGATTTCAGCGATCTTATCCTTGGCTAAAGGATTCGTGTTGTTGTAGGGGCCTCCTCCCCAAACGCTTTCCTCGTTCAGTTGCAGCTCTTCGGAAAAAGGGTCGCCATAGACCATGGCTCCAAGCCTTCCATTACCAATGGGAAGAGCCTCCTCCCAAGAACTTGCAGCCGAAGCGTACCAAAGCCGCAAGTCCTCAGAGAAGGCATTAAACGTACAACTAAAGATAAGGAGAATTATGAAGGCTCCTTTTTTCATCTATAATGTTTTATTCAGAAATAGCTGCTGAGTAAAGCTGACGGATGGAAAGATTATCAATGTAAAGAGTTCCATCGATATAATCACCATAGCAGATGGAGAATCTTTCCCTATCCATAGGAGGCGTAAATGTCAACTCCAGTGTCCTCCACTCAGTTGTAGGCTTGATACCATACCATTCATCGTTGTCAAACTGAGTATTGGTCTTATCCCAATCGTCATGGGTTGACTGAATAGCGATTGAATTGATGTGGTTACCTTGATATCCTTCAACGGAACCCTTAACGTCAATCATTGCCTTATACGTCTTGTCACTGGTAAGAGCGGAGTCAAAGTAATAATGAAGTTCAGCCTCCCAATAATTTCCGGAAGTAGAAGAAACCGCGAAAGAGCAAACCCTGTTTCCATCAGCTTCGGTAACAATTGAAGGCTCACCGCTCTTGGAGCCGCCGATCTGCCAATTTGAAGGAAGGCTTTCACCCTCAAAGTCGCCGTTGACAATGATTTCAGCGCCGAGTTTATCTACGCTGTCAAGATTAAGGACACACTCGCCAATCTGACCGCGGGATACGGCAATGGCATCGTTGACATCAAAATAGTAATAAGCTTCTTCACCTGCGAGGGTCTTTGTCACAAGGGTAACTTTACCAGTGTAGGACCCAGGCGCTACCACCATATACACGGTCATGGCATTAGAAGCGGAACTGCCCATTTCAGGAGCATTTGCAAGCGTAGTGGTGATTGAAGTCTCTTCCAGACCTGCAATGCTAGGGATATTTGAGCTTGTAGCATCGCAAAGGAATGCTCCTGCAAGCGCCGAAGAAGAATCAAATGTAAGCGACACTACAGTATCGCCAGCCCTATTGGAATCAGTTGCGTAGAGTTTGAAAGCAATAACTCCTGCAAGAGCGTTAAGTTCCAAAGTACCAGCAGACGCTCTCTCGGTGGACTCTGATACGGATATCGGAATCGCCATCATAGGCATCAGAGATTTGGTAAAGGAAGACCCAGTTTGAGCCTGGTCTCCAATAGTAAAGACTACTGAAGACGCGCTTTCATCTTCTGTTGCAGGATACCACCCGCAAACAAGGTCACCAGCCGATAGTTCGTCGGAGGGCACGGACACAGAGGAAGAAGAAATCGTATAGTTGGCAAGAGAGGTGCCATGGGCCAATCTTAACATATCGCCATCCTTCAATGCAAAAATAGAAGCATCGGCAGACGCATTCTTCACCGAGAATACGTATGGAGACTCATCCACTACTGGAGTGGGGTCAGGCGCGAGTTTCGGGTCGGGTTTAGATTCGGGTTCATCCTTAGAACCGCAGGAGATGGCAATCATCAACATTGTTGAGAATACCAAAAGACAATTAAGACTCTTTTTCATAATCGTGATTTTTAGTTTATTAGTGTTTACTTTTGTCCATCAATCAAGCCGTCGGCCACACCGGCGTAGGCATGTTTTCTATTGTAATCAACGTCCCAAAGTCCAATTGGCTCACATCCTCGCCATGCGCCAGACTCTGCGTCCAAAGGGCTCCAATGGGTGATTCCATAACGTTGTGCAGACGGAACCTCTTCGAAATAGGTCTTAACCACAAAGTAGTACAAGGCTTTCTGGGCCAACATGTCTTCCTCGGTAGCGTCAGCCGTCTTTACGCCTCCGTCAAGTCCCATATCCAATTCGGATATCTTGATAAGCTTTCCGGTTGCCGCCATCTTGCGGAAATGTTTTCTGATTTTGCTTGTATCAGCGGCTGTGGTAATATGCATCTGAGTGCCTATTCCATCTACTATTTGGCCTTGGCTCTCAATATATTCGATATAGTCAAGCAGACCTTCCAACTTGCTGGTGGATGACTCAAGGGAGTAGTCGTTAATAAAGAGCAGGTCGCCTTCATTTCCGTATTTTCTTGCGAACTCAATGGCCTTGACCGCATAGTCCTTGCCCATGTAGTCCTGCCAGTAGAATTCATCGGAAGATAGTTCTTTGCCTACACCAGTCTTTAAGTTGCGGCCGTTCATAGGCTCATTTACTACGTCCCAAGCGGCAACATAGTCCTTGCAGGCATCCATTGAAGCGGCAATCCAGGTTTCAAGGGCGTTTGTGATAATCTCTTTCTTTTCTTCATCCGACCTTTCAACAGGTCCGTCGGTCAACTGTCTTACGGAAACGTCATCAATATAAATGGTACCGTCCTTATAGTCACCGTACGTAATATTGAAACGCTGGCGGTCCTTTGCAGGAGTGATTTCCATTGTCATGGTGCGCCACTCGGTCGAAGGATTTATTCCATACCAGGAATCATTGGGGAATGCGGTATCCGTGTTATCGTAAGTACCGTCGGAAGATGTTTGGAAAGATACCGAGTTGATATGATTTCCGTAGTAGCCGTCAACCGTAGCCTTGAACCTGAATGTGCACAAGTAGGTACACCCCGCTTTAAGGTCAGCGTCAAAGTAATAGGCGAACTCTGCTTCCCAATAATTAGCATCTCCGCTTTTTCGGGTAATAGCGCACATTCTGTTGCCGTCGGAATCCACCACGATAGAAGGGTCGCCCGCAACCGATCCGTTCTTTTGCCAGCCTGCCGCAAGTTCCTCGTCTTCAAAATCACCGTTCTTCACCAACTCTGGGCCCAACTGGGCCGAAGAGCCGACGTGACGCAGGGATACATTGTCTACATATAGCGTTCCGTCATACTCGCCATATGTTATTACCATTCTATTATGGTCCTTGGACGCCGCGATGCGGGTTGTTACCGTCTTCCATTCCGTTGTTACCTCCACATCGTTCGACCAGGAATTGATATCTCCTGGAACTGCCTGCTCGGTATAGCTATAGTCGTAGGATGACTGTATCGCTATATTGTTCAGTTTGCCTGACGCCGAGCCCTTGAAAGTAAGTGACAGTTCGTATGTTTCTCCTGCTACAAGATGGTCTGCAAAGTCAAAACAAAGTTGGGCGTCCCAGAAGTTTCCGCTACCAGTCTTGGCGACAGAGCATCTCCAATCTCCATCTCCCTCAACCCTAGTTGGAGTGCCAGCGTAAGGGCCTTCTCCATACCACCCATCGGTGTTCTCCGAGAATTTCCCATTGGTTATGATGTTGTCTCCCAACACCTCTCCGCGAGACTCCCCTGCCACGGGTGCAATTAAGCTATTCAGATAAGTGGCATTCTGGTTTTCATGCCAACAAAGGGCGTGTCCAAACACGGTCATTCCCGCATTCTTGGCATTTTCAAGGAAGAGTTTCACCGTACTGAAATCCATGGTACCGTCGTCCTTGACAACTGCGCCGTGTTTCATCTCATAGCCCGAGGTAAGTTCCTCATAATTAGCGCATACTAGCTTATAGAGCATGCCCTTGGAATTGAATGTGGTGCTCATGATTCCGGTCCCCAGGTGGAAACCGGGATTCTGAGCGTGGTCTACATATTCCTTAAGAGGAAGATAGTCCGAGAGATATTCCAAGTCCCCCAAGTCTGAAGGCCTTGAAATATGATAGTCCTCTGTAATGTCATTGTACCTCGTACAAGCGCAGATCGCCATTGCGGCAAGAGCTATTATGCCTATATAAATTTTATTTCTCATAGCGCTTATTCTTCATATACTGGTGTAAATGTCTCCATCTTGGTCCCCCTGTCACGAACTACGAGGGTATCCTTGGTCTGGCAAACAGTTCCACCGAAGTTAATAGTGTAATCCAAGTAAAGCACATCCCTGTCCTTATTCCCCCAGCTGTTCTTTTCGCCCTTCTCCACAAAGGTACCTGTTCCAGACGCGCTGTATTCGTCGCAAGAGACGGTGCAATCATTTCCGTCAAAATGAAGAATAAGATTACAGGAATAAGTCTTGCTGCCGGAAGTAAGTTTCATGGGGAAAATAGCGGTGTTGAGGTCCTTAGTGGACATTGAACATACTTCGTCATTCTCTAACCCGCCGTTGTTTCGATAATTTTTGGTGGTAGCTACAGAGCCTTTTATAACATCGACTCCCCTGCGAAGATAGTTTCCATGCCACTTGTTAATGTACTTGACGGCATACAGGATGTAGTCCTTAGGCACAATCTCCCAATCATCCGAGCGCAGTCTCCAAGGGTTTTCAATCCCATCGGCCGGCTTGCCAACAAGCACCGAATCCGCACCGGAAACACTCTCAATAACGAGCGGTATTACGTATGTGGTTTCGATAGATGACGCATCTTCAAAGAAAGCATCCTCCAACTTAACAAGAACACCACCCATTAAATCTCCCTTAGCGATAGTCATCTTCGAATCAGCCAGAGAATAGTAGGAGCTAGGCATTGCCTTCACCTTCTCTCCGCTGGATGTAAAATACAGATTGTCGCAAAGAGAGTTATCAACCTTGAAATTTACAGTGACGGTGTTGTCGTTAGAGTATACGCCGCCCATTGTAGCCATGATTTTGCACTCGTGTTCATTGTCCAAAGTCGTGTCAAAGACATCTTCGCCCATAACCAAAGTCCTCACGGGAGATTGGTATGCAAAATAAACGGTTGTGTAGTCATAGTCCTCGTAGTTCCAATCCTGATTATGGCAAGAAGCAAGGCAAAGAATCGAAGCTACCATTATGGCGACACACGGAATTTTCTTATAAAATTTGTTTCTCATATTGCGTTATAATCTAAATTCTACCATCCAGCGTTTTGTTGAAGAGCCGAGAATTTTACGGTCTCATCGTAAGGAACAGGGCCATAGTACATGTAATCGGAGTAAACCCTGTTTTCTACATCAAAATAAGAGTAGGTATCGCCTGAGATTTTCACGCCCTTGGCGGACTCGTTCAAAGGCGACTGCCAACGGCGGAGGTCCCAAAAACGGAATCCCTCGAAACAAAGTTCCAAACGACGCTCATTTCGAATCAGTTCCCTCATTGAAGCCTGACTGGAGGCTGCGCTTTCAAGGTAAGCGTCACCATTATCCAGCCCCACGCCGGCTCTCTCCCTTATAGCCTTGATAACATCGTACGCTGAATATCCATGAGTGCCTTTTCCCTTGGGGCCCCAAGCCTCATTCGCGGCTTCGGCGTAGGCAAGGAACATCTCCGTGTACCTAATGTAAGGTTTGTAGTGTTTCTGGCCATTTGTAGTAGAAGATGTAATACTTACGTCCTGACGCAAGAGTTTTTTAAGATAATAACCTGTTCGAGTAGATGTCTCGACCTTTCCCAAAGCGTCATTGGATGTTCCGTCAACCGCCGTGGTGATTATCGAGCCGTTAACACCGGCCGTTTGCCCATTGCACAGAATGTACAAACACAAGCGAGGGTCTCTATCCGAATAAGGGTTTGAAGCGTCGTAACCACTTGATGAAGAGGTAATTGGATAACCATTCTTCATAGGGAAGGCGTCAACCAGATTCTGGGTTGGATTCACCCTTCCGTTACCATAAAGAGTGGGAGGGAAATTGTCGCTTTCTAACGAATAACTTGTCGAAAGACCACTTCGCCAGATAATCTCGGCGGGGCTTGCACCGGATTCCAGCACTTCAATTTCCGAAGCATTGGTATACCAAGTCAAACCATTAGGATCTAGTCCCGAAACACCGCCAATATCATCAATCAGCAGAGCTGCGTAATTAGCGACGTCTTCCCAACTGGTAGAACTACCCGACGCGTATGCGGGACTTGCCGCCATAAGGGCTGCCTGGACCCTGATTGCCATGGCTATGCGAGCTGTCATTCTAAGACGGGCTCCATCTCCGAACACTCTGCCGTACAAGTCCGCGCCTACGCCGATTTCTTGATACTTTTCAGGCACCTGGCTGGCCCTGTAAATCTCGGTATAGTCCATGGGCAGAAGTTCTATAGCCTTTTCGACATCCGAATAAAGCTGCTGCATGCAGTCATCGAAGCTATCACGAGGCACGTTGAAGTCACTCTCGGCTCCATCGGGCTCCAATACTATAGGAACACCCAATAAATTGCCGTTTTCATCATATCCCGCATGAGCCTGAAGCAAATAATACATAAACAAAGCCCTAAGTCCGTACGCCTCGCCTTTCATCCTGTCATTGAATAACTCACTAACCAACTCATTATCAGCCCATTTCACTTCATCTACCCTCGAGAGGAAAATGTTCATGTATTGGATACCAGCCCTGCAATTGCGCCACTTTTCCATAGGGTTGCTGATGCTTGTCCAAGCACCCGTAGCCATCTTAAGATAGCTGTTGTCATAATTGTTGGTAACGGCGTCGTCAGTGGCGACGTCATTAAAAGACCAGGAACTGTTAGGGATTCGGGTGTAGCCGTTGGCCAAAATGCCCTGAGCATACTTCACATCCTCGCTCATAGCGTCCAGTCCGCGGTTATTCTCTATAGCAGGCGCAAAGAGGTCATCGCATCCCGCTGCCATTAGCGATGCTACGATTGAGCAAACAAACAATATTTTGTTTTTCTTAAACATATTCAAGCCTCCCATGATTAGAATTGAACTTTAAGTCCACAATTGTAGAATCTTTTTTGAGGAGAAGAACCTATGGAAAGTTCCAAAACTTCCCGCTCCTTTGAAAAAGTCAGAAGGTCAAAACCACCAACGTACAAAGTCGCACCCTTGATAAAATCCCAGCCAAAGACTCCTGCTGGAATGTCGTAAGAAAGCTGTACCTTAGCCAAATCAAAACGGCTGGTAGAATACATCCAGAAGTCTGAAGCATGAGTGTTGTTATCGCTTGTCTTGGTAGTCAAACGAGGATATTTTGCAGAATCACTGTTTGCTGATGTCCAGCGATAGCGGGCTTCTATTGAGTATTTCACATCTCCTTGAATCTGATAATAGTCATTATCTTTCATCGCGTAAGCACCAAAGGACCCAGTGAAAAGGGTTGTCAGAGCAAGACGCTTCCATCTTAAGGTCAAATTGGATCCCATTGTAAACGGAGCACCGTTCCAACCAGCTTTGCCAAGAAAAACCTCGTCGGTGTCATCAATGATTCCGTCGCCGTTTTGGTCGATGTACTTGATGTCTCCAGGTTTTACCTCGCCGTATGAGGATACAGGCGACTGGTCTATATCATTCTGGTCCGCATAAAAGCCTGCGCTACGAAGGCCCCAAAGTCCATCCAAAGCCTTTCCCTGCTTGTTCTGATAGTCATACTCATTGTTTTCATCCCTCTTAAGAGCTTTGGAATTATATATCATCCCTGATACTCCAGCTTCAATTGCGAAGTCCCCGAAACGCTTGGCGAATTCAACGGTGAAGTCAAGTCCAGTTCGCAAATCCTTGTTATAATTAACGTATGGAATAAAAGAACTCTTAGGATAATAGGTGTAGAAATAGCTTGGATAGATAGATGCTGGCTGCGCCAGAAGTCCGTCCATGACATTTCTGAACCAATCAATCCGGGTAAACAAGGCGCCTTTGAACATTGAAGTTTCCAAGCCCAAACGAACTTCCTTTCTCTTTACGAAGCCCAGTTCGGGATTAGTTCCGCGCTTGGAATCTGTGGACTGCTCCACTTTGCCGTCATTCCAGCCCCACCAAGTACCGTCAGTCTGAGAGTAAATGCCTTCGTACATATAGTAGTCATCTATATCCAAGTCCGTGTTGATGATACCTGCCGAAGCGGTAAGTTTCAAATTGTCAATCCAACGGGAAGACTTAAGGAAATCTTCCTTTGAGACTTCCCAACCCAGTGTAAGGACGGGAGACAGGGCGTTCCTATTGCCCTTGGGCAGTTTCGCTGAATGAACTACCGCCCCGCTAAATTCCGCAAAGTATTTATTATCAAGCGAATACTTGGCGAAGACACCTAGATTGGCATTGCTCGTCTTGTGGTATACCGCAGATTCGCTTTGCTGCCAACCATTAGCAAGGAACATGACCCGCAAATCTCCCCTGCCGATATGGCGTTTCCAATCCAAAACGGCATTGAAAAGCATGGTCTGACGATACCAACTGCCGCTAACATTCTGGACGCCGCTCTTTTTGTCGGTACCGTACTTTGAAAGCTCACCTATGGTATCTCCACCCAAATAATTGGTCCATTTGGCTTCGTAAACCGAATAAGTATTGTCGTATGACTGATTGTATGAAGTCGCATAGTCAATAGCGAAATTCGTGCGAAGGTCCAGACCCTGCAAAAGATGGTGCAAGTCCACGTCCACACCAGCGTCAAACTGGAACTGCCGAGAAATATACTTGTTATAGCCAGCCGCGTACATGTCCGCGATTGCATTTCCTTGGTCAAGCTGGGACCCGCCAAGCAAATACTTTCCGTCAATAATATGATTAGCATTGTTAACCAGGGTCCAAAGCTCTTCATCATCGGATGCTATGTACTCCAGCGGGACATACAGAGAGAAACGGTTAGGACGGCAAGTAGCGGCCATATTCCAATAATCACCATGCGCCGACCTGTTATCATAGAAGGTCGCATTTGCATCTATATGAGCTTTGATAAATGAGGTTACGTCAACGTCTACATTGCCCCTGACATTGAAACGGTTGGTTCTGTCGTTGGCCGCCTCGCCTATTTTAAAGAGAGTCCCCGAAGTCTGATAACCGATATTGGTATAATACCTAGCCCTCTTGGCGCCACCGTAAATTTCAGCCACGGCATCAGTACGGTTATACATCTTTTTAAGATGGTCGCTGGTATAGAACTTTGTATTGGGCCAACGATAGCGGTTTACAGCCTCAGCGGTATTGTATATTTCTTCATCTGAATAGAGAGGGTCAAGGCCATCATTCAATCGGGCTTCATTATAGAATGCCATATACTCAGCCGCACCCATGTAAGATGGATATCTTTTGGGAACGTAATATCCGGTATTTACCGACACGTTAATACCGTTTTTATCTGCGCTGCCCCTCTTTGTGGAGATTAGGACAACCCCCTTAGCCGCCCTGCTTCCATACAAAGCAACAGCGGATGCCCCCTTAAGCAAGGAGATGCTCTTGATTTCCGACGGCATCACATTATTGGCGTTACGGGGCACACCGTCAACCAGGACCAAATATGAACCATAACCCCACAAGGAGCCATTATACCCGCCTGTGTAACTCTGGACATCTTCCAGAGAATATAACGAATACATTGTTTCAGAGCGCTTCTCAAGGTCAACCGCAGACACCGCCCCTGAAAGATTCTGTGCGCTCTCACGTCTAAAAGCGACATCTACCTTGGCGGTATCAACGAGGTGTTGAGCCATAGCGCTGCTGCCCGAGAGTATAATCCCGCAGGCAAACAGTATATATTTGTGCTTATTCTTCATACTCATTGCTTTTATCATTTTACCATCCGGGATTCTGTGCGAACTCAGCGTAAATGCTAACATCCGCGTTCTTTAGAGGAAGCCAATAATGCTTGTCCGTAAAATGCCTTTCCACTATTACTTCCTCGTGGAAATTCTTGACCTTGCTCAAGCTAGGGTCGTCGGTATTGATATCCCCGTCTCTCTCAAACTCCTGTGAAGTCTTTATAGTGTAGGGATAGACGGTAAGAAGCAGCCACCTTCGAAGATCATTGAACCTATGCCCTTCGTATGCCAATTCCACGGCCCTCTCCCTGCGGAGTTCACTCATAAAGCCATCAAGACTAGCGGTAAACTTGGCATTGACGTGTCCTACACCAGCCCTGTCTCTGATTGTGTTCAGGGCTTCCTCTGCGGTCTTGTCGAAATTGGGACTCTTACCCTGAGCACTGCCATAAGCATTTGCGGCGGCCTCGGCGTACATCAAATAAACGTCCGCAAGCCTCATCCAACTAACATGAACATGGTTGGCGGTACCGTATGTAAACTCATTGTCGAACTGGTTGGCGGTAATAGGGATGAATTTATACATCATATAGCCTGTTCTGGATGAATTACGCATGTTCCTGTACAAGCCATCGGTGAACAATGAAGCGTAACGATATTTTTCGTACTCATCGCCCATATAACCCTCAACGCACTTAACTCCATCATAGACGATGTCATTATAAAAGCGAGGGTCTCTGTCTTTCCATGGATGGGTTTTATCGAAGCCGGAATCAGGGTCATCCAAAGGAAGGCCATTTGCCATTCCATAATAATTGACATAATTCGCTGTAGGACAGAACTTTGTAGATCCTTCCGATAGAATATATGCCTGATATTGCTTTGTCAAGCCCCAGTTGGATAGGCCAGGGTCAACAGAAGGTCCCCTGAAGATAGCCTCATTCAATCCTGGCATCAAGGAATTCTGCTTAATGGTGTAGAAAAGTTTCGAATAGTCTGAGAAATCGGCAAGATTATACTGCGTCTGACCGCTTTCTACAAGGCTAAGCAGCTCCCCGAAGGCCTCAGCGGCCTTTTTGCATAACTCCTGATTGTAGGATGCATCACCTGTGGATTCCTTGTTCATCAAAGGACTGGCAGCCCACAAATAATTCTTTCCAAGATAGCCTAGAGCCATTATCTTATTAATCCTCAACTGATTCTTGCCAACGGTATTTTTACCTGCGGTGGTATTGTCCCAGTCGATTGGAAGCAAGTCTGCCGCTCTTCTGAAATCCTCTGCCGCCTTGGCCGCAGCCTCTTGGTAGGTAGGACGCGGATAGCGAAGTTCCTCATCTGCGGGTGGTACCTCATCGATGTAAGGCAAACCGCCGAAATACTGGATAAGTTCAAACTGGAACCACGCACGGAAGAAGTACAATTGGCCAGCTATTAGGTCACGCTCCTCGTCGGTAGCGGAAGTCATCTTGTCAAGATTAGCCAAACCAAGATTGGCTTTTCTGATTGCATACCAAGCAAAAGGCCAAAGTCCTTTATGCTTAGGGTCGGTGCTGGAGATTGAAGCATTTGCCTTATCCAGCCAACCAGAACCCCATCCATCATGCTCCTTCTGCCAGCCCCAGAAGTCGCCATTATCAATCTTATATCCAAAATGGTGGTCAACGCCGACGGAAATAACCTCATCTTCTCCCCAATTAAAGGAATTTGTCCAATAAGCCTTGTCAAAGGCTGGGATACACATATAAATTTCTTCCGTAAAACCCTGGAAATTAGTAAAGTCCTTAAAGGCTTCCTCGGCAGAGACTTCCGAGTCGGGAGTCTTGTCAAGATAGGATGTGCAGGAAACAGCCAGTACGGCAGCACAAACAAAAATAATCAAACTTGTGTAAATCTTTTTCATCGCTACCTCCCTTTAGAAATTAAACTTAGCGCCCAGATTAATACGCTTTACCGTTGGATAAGCGCCTTGAGAAGCCCAGCCGGTACCAGCGAAATTGGATTCACGGTCATCAGGCATCTTGGTCCAAACCCACAGATTGTTTCCATTCAGGAACACCCTAAGGCTCTTCACGCCTGCCCTCTTCAGCCAAACAGGCGCGAATGTGTACGACACTTCAGCGTTCTTCAAACGCAGATAAGACCCATCGTACATGTACCTGTTGCCATCTGAATAATCGCTGGCAACCGACACCCATCTGGGGAGAGGAATGTCCGCATCTGTGTTATCCTTGCTCCAGAAACTTCCCTGCTCGTATAGCAGGTCCCTCTTTCCGTAGAATGATGTGAATACCACTTGCCTTGTCACATTATAAACACCGTAGAACTGAACAAAGAAGCTTAAGCCTTTCCAGTCGAAGCCGACGGTGAAATTGTAGGTGTTTTCAGGAATACTTGAGTAAGCGTACGGGACGCTATCGTAAGAGTCGATTACGCCATCTCCATTATAGTCCACGATATTATAATCTCCTGGAAGTTTCTGGTCATCGTTGGTCGAATAGATTGTACTGCCGTAAAGCTCATCCCAAGTATTGTAGAATTTGTCAGTCACGTAAGAATAGTTCTGGCCTAGCCTCTTACCCGCATATTTCTGATAATCAGGCAATAAGGCAGGGTCATCCCTTTCCAGAATGGTACTCTTGGCGTGAGAGAAATTATAGTTGCCCCAAAGGTGCCAGTCGGAGCCTATGTTCTTATTGAACCTCAACTCAATCTCAAAACCCTTGGAAGAAACCTTTCCAAGATTCGCGGCAGGCGCGTCCATTCCAAAATAAGGAGGAACCGCGCGGCTGCTGCCTTCAATGAGGATGTCTGTACGCAAGTCATCAAAGAGGTCGAAACTACCTGCTACGAGGCCATCGTAAATGGAGAAATCCAGTCCTAGGTTCTTCTTTGTTACCTTCTCCCAATGGACATCCTCGTTTCCAACGGTAGATTCTTTGTACCAGGTATAAGGACTGTTCTCGGAATAAAGTCCCATTTTGGCGGTTCCGCCGTATGCCCATTGCGACAGATAAAGCCAGCGGGATGAGATATTGTCATCACCAATTGTACCATAGGAGGCTCTAAGTTTAAGGAACGTTATGACATTTTGATTCTTCATAAACTTCTCTTCGGAAATCAGCCATCCCAATGCGTATGACGAGAAAAAAGCGAATCTGTTTTGAGGCGCAAACTTTTCAGAACCATTATATGCTCCGTTTAATTCAACCATGTACCTATTTGCATAATTATACGTGGCTCGGAAAGCCCAGTCTTCTCGGTATGAGGGGATTTCGCTTCCATAGGCGTTCTCCTGACGGGAGAACATTCCCATAGCCGTAACATCGTGCTTTCCGAAAGTACGTTTCCAGTCTGTCTGAAACTGATAAAAGAGATTGCGCTGGGTGGATCCATTGCTCACGCGACCTCCGGAGACATACCATTGAGGGCCGTCTTGAAAATCAAAATTGTTGTTGGCGTCAAACTTCTCCTTCCATGTGGTTTCACCCGTATCAGGGTCAATCCATTTGTATTGAGCGTCATTGTACTCATCATTAACGCCGCGCTCCTTCTCCACAAACGTATTATCCCAGGATATAATTCCCTTTGCGCTCCAACCTTTCAGAAGCATACTCAAGTCCTGCTCAATGATAAAATCCACGTTAAGTCGGGTTGTCGTAGTGTACTGAATGCCACCCAGAGCCAACTCAGCCGCGGAATTGGACACGTTGGAAGCTGCAGGATAATAGCCCCATGTTCCATCCGAATACCTAGGAAGGAAAACGTCTGGGGCAACTCCATAGATACCTTCCCAGACAGTGGTCTCACTGCCGGATGCACCCCAAGGCCCCTTCTTTATACCAGCGCTGCCGAACAGATTTGTATGAAGTTTGGTCGTCTTGGTGATATTGAAGTCAAGATTACTTCGCACGTTTACTCGATTAAACCCGTAACCAGGGTCATATCCTCGGCCATTATCCCATTTTTTGAACAAGTCACCTTCGTACTGATAGTCCACAGCGGCAAAATAATTGACTATCTTGGCACCTCCCGACACGCTGACATTAGCATTGTATGCCATAGCGAAGTCTTTGAAAAGTTCATCATTCCAGTCTACATTAGGGTATCTTTCCCTTTGTTCCACCGAAGTCTGATTCCTATAGAGGTCAATCGTAGACTGGGGAGTAATATCTACCCAAGAATCGGGGATAAGTCCCAATTCCCTTTCAATAGCAACGTTCCTCCACATCAAAGCGTCATAGGCATCATACTTTCCAGGTAGTTTGGAAGGGACTTTTACCGTGGAATTGAAACCAACATTTACAGTTGCCTTTCCCTCCTGGCCACGCTTTGTGGTGATAAGAATCACACCGTTTGCACCCTTAACGCCGAATACCGAAGTAGCCGAGGCGTCCTTAAGCACGGATATTGACTCCACCGAAGAAATATCCACGCTCGAAATCGGGCGCTCGATACCGTCGACGAGAACCAACGGCTGTGAATTGTTCCATGAGCTGGCGCCACGGATATAGATTTTAGGGTCTTCCTCGCCAGGCATACCCGTTGATGCCGTGGTGATAACGCCTGGGAGATTTCCGGTAAGAGCCGCACCTACGCTTGACACACCGCCGGCTCTTTCAAGTACTTTTCCCGAAGTTTGGGTAATGGAACCTACCACGCTGGCCTTCTTCTGCTGACCATAACCCACCACTACGGCTTCATCCAATTCGTTGTACCTGTCCTCCAACACTATTGTGATGGAATTTCGGCTTCCAACATTCACTTCCTGGTTCTGCATCCCGATAAACGAAGCTTCCAACACCGTACTTCCCAATGGCAACTTGATAGAAAAACGGCCATCAAGGTCGGTAATCGCAACAATGCTTGGAGCATCTTTTACCACAACAGCAGCCCCGATTAAAGGTTCTCCCTGGCTATCGGCAACAATACCTGTGACTATCCTGCTCTGGGCAAAGCTCAAAGCAGGTAGCAGAATAGCCATCAAAAACGATGTTAGGAATCTTTTCATTGCTTATTCTGGTTAGATGTTTGACTTTTAACTGCATACATGCCCACCACGGTCCCTGTAAATCCGTTCGCATGGGCGGTAGAAAGAAAAAAAGAACCCACTCTCTCCTTCAGGGCTGTCCATCTTACTCCATCAGTGGAATACAAAAAGTCGTAAGATGGGCCACGGGAAACCACCCTCATCCATAAGCAATTCTTTACAACCAAAACATTCGCTTCTGCAAGTGAAGTCACTTCACCACAGTCAGCCATTTGCAAAACTAAACGCAACTCACCATTATTATCCTTTTTGGATGCATTGAAGAAGAGATTGTGGGTCTCATTTTTATATAATAGTATTCCAGCTTTTTCAGTAGAATCCTTGGCGGATAATTCCAACTGAGTCTCTGCGACGAACTTGTGATGTTGCAATCTGCGACAAACAAAAGATGGTGTCGCATTGCCAGAAACAGATTCAGGTGAAAAATTAAGGACAAGTCCCTTGTCAAGCTTGTAATCAAGGGGCCCCCTTAGAGTCATCCAATCAGGGCTAAGTTCCTGCGTATCAAACTTATCCACAATATCAAAATTACCGAAAGTCACCTTGTCCGAGCGAACAGTTCCTTCCCTACGTTGAATCAAAGGAATAAGCTCTTCCGCCCCGTTGAAATAAGGATAAGAGTCCATGCTCCACCTTACCTTCATCAAAAAAGTTTCGCGGCCAAGGTTTTCAAAACCACCGTCCTGGCCGTTCATGGGACGGCACCCCAGGAACACGCCCCACCACTGTCCATCTTCATCCTGCAAGATATCAGCATGGCCCGTACAGGTCACAGCGTCTTGCCGATTGGTTCCCACGAAATGTTTTTGCGTCAATATGGGATTCCCCTGCCAAGGAGAATATTCTCCGTCTACAAAATCCGAACGGAATACCACCTCGGAGTGATAAAGCCCCGTTCCCCCCTCAGCTGCAAGAAGATAATACTTGCCATCCACTTTATAAAGACGAGGGGCTTCCACCCAAACTGGCTTTTTTTCGGGGCGGGAGCCCTTATCTACCAATACCTTTGTGGACTTTATCACATTATTCTCCAAATCGTACTCATGTAACCTGATTTGGCAGTGTCCAGAGTAGTCCTTGTCAATATTCTGATTGTGAACGATATAGGTCTTACCGTCAGAATCGAAGAAGAAAGAAGGGTCTATGCCGCCCACCTCTGAAGGGAGCCAAACAGGGTCCGACCAATTACCATTGAAAGGGTCCTGCGTATAAACCCAGAAAGAGCCCTTGCCCACGCTTGTCGAAATCAGATAATATGTATCATTAGCCTGATTGAAGGCTATAGATGAAGCATATAAGCCTCCGTCGTTAATCTTAGAATTTGCCAGTTTGAATTGTGAGGGACGGTCAATAACATTGCCTAACTGCTTCCAATTCACCAAGTCTTTTGAGTGGAAAATCGGGACGCCAGGATAATAGCAAAATGTCGAAGCAACAAGGAAATAATCACCCTTGCCATTGGAACAAATGCTAGGGTCGGAATACCAACCAGGGAGTATTGTCGTGTAGAATGACTGCTCGTCCGGCAAGGGATACTGTTTGTAGAAATCATCATCCCCGACGTATGAGAAATACTTGAACCGCACGCTCCCGCATTCGGTTTCAATAGCATCAGACTTCTTCCCTCCAAACGAAGAGAAACCCAGTGTAACAAGCAAAGCGGCAAGCGCGAGAGCTGCCATCATTTTGTTAGTTTTCTTTGACATCCGGCCATTAATTAAAAGTGTCACCGCAAAGTTATGCCTTAAGCAATTACACACAAAGCCCAAATGTTACATTTATTTTTATCCAGAGTACATCCTTCGGAAAAATGTTACATTTATTTTGGAAATCACTATATTTGCCCCAGATAACGCTCTAAGCCACATATTATTATGTTCACAAAGAAGTCACTCAGAAGGAATGTTACATTGCCGGCAATCTTGATTTTGCTAGGGACTTCAGCACCGTCCTTCGCTCAAATAAGTACCTTGTTCACTGTTGACCGCGACCTGCCAAGCAGCATGGTCAACGATATCATTCAGGATAGCGATTCGTACATTTGGATTGCTACCGAAAACGGCTTGGCTAAATTTGACGGCGAAAGGTTCCATACCTATCTTCACAATCCTAGCTATGAATCATCTCTGCTCAACAACAACGTGCGAGTTTTGTACGAAAGTCAGGACGGGCGTTTGTTTGTAGGCACTCAGACAGGAGCCCAGATTCTTAACAAAAACAAGGGTAAATTCTCTAACCTTAATGCGGCGCATCGCAGTGGCGCCATCCAGCCTGTTCATGTCACTTGTTTTCTGGAAACTTCAAACGGCGATATCCTGGTCGGCACTTCTGGTAATGGAGTCTTCAAATTGTCTAAAGACGATGAGACCGGCAATGACGCCATAAAGGAAAACCTCCCCCATCACCCATTCTTCATCAATTTTTTGCATGAAGACGACAGTCAGAATATCTGGATAGGAAGCTCTGACAAGGGCATAATCAAGGTTTCACAAGGCCTATCCAACACGTATCTGGAGGAATACTTGAACCGCAATCTTTACTTTGCGAAATCCACATACTCATTCTATGTTGGAGTTGACAAAATAGGCGTTTTCGTTTATAATAAGGCCGACGACAACTTTGTGCTGCTGCCAGGAACGGAATCTTTAAACTTGAGTTCGCTTTTCGTGCGAAGCGACGGTCATCTTTTAATAGGTACGGAAAACAAGGGCGTCTGGAACTACAACCCCACCGCCAACAAGCTTTACAGGGAAGAATACGGGGTAATGGAATTTGACTTAACCAAAGCCAAAATCCACTCTATTACCGAAGATTCAAACGGAAATATCTGGCTAGGAGTTTATCAAAAAGGTGTTGTACTGGCACCTACAAGTTCCAATGGATTTTCCTATATTGGCTATAGGTCCTGGACTCGCAACATCATAGGGCAGAATTGCGTAATGTCGATTTTATACGATTCCGACGGCAATCTTTGGTCGGGCATGGATTCTGACGGGATCTATAAAATCAGCGAAAGCCCGCTGAGTTCCAAGCACATAGCCCTAAATGACGGAAATAATCCGGCTACGGTAATGTGCATCTACGAAGACAAATCGGGGACAATCTGGGCTGGAGCGTACGAGACCGAAGGCCTCTACAAAATCAATAAGCACAGCGGCCAGTATACAAGAGTATTTATCAAGACAGATGATGACAGTTCCGCTAAAAGCATATATGACATCAAGGAAGATGATTCGGGAAATATGTGGATTGCCACAATGGGCGGCGGCCTGTTTAGTTACAATCCAGCGACAGGGTCATCAACCCATTACGCTAGTGATGATAACTATGACGAGCAGTCGAACTCCCTTAATAACGACTGGATTAACTGCCTCCTTATTTGCAACGGCGATAAACTCCTGATTGGTACCTTTGACGGCATTTCCTGCCTCGACCTCTCCACCAATAACTTCCACACGACCTTCGGATGCAAAAGAATCCTTCCGTACAGAATAATTTATGACATAAAGCAGGGAGATGACGGTACGATTTGGGCTGGCACTTCGGACGGCCTGTTTACAATAAACTTAAATACCGCCGAGGCGAAACTCATCTCGTTCTCAGAAGAAAGTCAAGCTAAAGACAAAACAGTATTGGGTATATGTCAAAGTTCTAACTATCTATGGCTAAGCACTTTATATGGAATCTCGCAATTTAATCCACAAAACGGATACGTCAATCATTACAGGGCATCCGACGGTCTTCAAGGCAACGAATTCAGCAAAAGGGCAGCCACTCAGGACCAAAACGGAAGAATCTGTTTCGGTGGGGTAAACGGACTTAGTTGCTTTGACCCCAAAAAGATAAATACCCCGTCCAGGTCTAATCTGTCGGTTGTTATCACATCATTCCTTGTAGAAGGCGTACCTATTTCCGAAGGCATGAAATCAGGAAAACACGTCATTACGAAAGCACCCGTAAACAAATCCAAATTATTCCATCTGGCACACCATGACAATTACTTCACGATAGGATTTTCCGACATGGAATTCAACAAGACCATGGACATTGACCATCTTTATAGCCTAGACGGGCAAAACTGGATTATGCTGGGACCAGGCGAGCGGAACGTGTCATTCAGCAACCTAAGGCCTGGCTTGCATACATTCAGCATTAAATCCAGATATTTCTCCGAAGAGTCACAGCCTACCGCTATTGAGGTGAAAATATATCCCCCATGGTACCTCACCTTTTGGGCTATACTTCTATACTCTCTTATCCTGATTGGGGCCGTCATCGCTCTTTACCAGTCATCTGTAAAACGCCAGCGAGAGAAGACACAAAAGCTTGAAGATGAACACATTAAAGCGATGAACGAGACCCGTTTGCAGATGTTCACCAACATCTCGCACGAAATCAGAACCCCTATGTCCGTAATCATCAACATTCTGGACAAATTAATCGAGGGTGGAGATGACGAGGCTCATAACAGAATGTACAGTTCCATCTACAGAAACGCCGAAAGAATACTTGATTCCGCCAATCAGATGATGGACATCCAAAAGCTGGATTCCGGTAAGATGCAGGTAAAATTCAAAGAAACAGACTTTATTCCTTTCACTTCAAGACTTATTCAATACTTCAGCTATTCTCTGTCGCAAAAGAAAATCAGCCTCAACACGCAATATTGGGTAAATGAGCTAAAAGCCTACATTGACCCTCAAAATTTCGACAAGATATTCAACAATATTATCTCAAATGCGATAAAATTCACTCCCGAAGGCGGCCACATTGAGATTCAACTCGATAAAGTCAACGAAGAAGGAAAGGACTACGCCAAACTTTGCATCGAAGACAACGGGCCTGGCATAAACCCCGAAAATCTTGAGCATATTTTCGAAAGATTCTGGCAGGAGTCTCCTAGGTCCGGAGGCGGCACCGGTATTGGTCTACACCTCGTAAAGCGCCTTGTTGACATACACTCAGGCAAGGTTTGGGCGGAGAATAAAGCAGACGGCAAGGGATGTAGATTCGTAGTACTTATTCCAATGGGAAAAGACCATATCCCGCAAGAACTTATCGATACCGCCGAAGCAGTTCCAATCATCCACAAGAGACTCCAAGGAGCCAAAGAGCAAAACCAAGTTGATGTCATCAACCCGGCCGGAAAGGAGACCGTCGTGATCATTGACGATGACGACGAAATCCGCTCGTTCCTTCAAACGGAACTTGAAAACAAATGGAAAGTGGTAAGTTTCGGCGATAGCAAAAAAGCTCTGGAATACATCACAAGGGAGATTCCCGACTTGGTTTTAAGCGACGTTATGATGCCGGTTATGGACGGTATCAGCCTCTGCAAAAAATTGAAGAACAATATCAATACAAACAAGATTCCGATAATACTGCTAACAGCAAAGGTTGGAGAGGAAAACAATATTGAAGGACTTTCCGCAGGAGCCGACGCTTACATCACCAAACCTTTCAGTATCAAGGTGGTAAGTGAGAACATAAGCAATCTTCTTAAGTCTCGCCAGACTCTGCGCAACGCCTTCCAAGGAATGCAGGAACAGTCGGACAAAATAGATAAAGACAACATCGCTTCCCCTGACGAGAGGCTGCTTGCAAGGGTTATGGAGTCCATTAACAAGAACATCTCAAACTCTGAATACAAGGTTGAGGACCTGGCTGCGGATGTGGGCATAAGCCGAGTTCATCTTCATCGCAAGCTCAAGGAGCTGACCAACCAAACATCCAGAGATTTCCTGCGGAACATCCGTCTTCAAAAGGCCGCCATGCTTTTGAAAGACAAGAAGCAAAGCATAGCCGAGGTAGCCTATAGCGTAGGTTTCCAAAACCTCGCTCATTTCTCTACCGCCTTTAAGGAAATGTACGGTATGCCCCCTTCGGAATATAGGGAGAAGCCGTCGGACGTAGGCCCTACATCAGCAGCGCCGTAATCTTATAGCCGATGAAGGCGAAGACCCAGGCGACTATCATGGTGTAGGCGCAGATAGCTATGGCCCAGCGCCATTTGCCGGTTTCGTTCTTGATGGCGACGAAGGTGGCAATGCAAGGGAAGTATAGCAGGATGAATATCATGAATGCTACCGCCGAAGGCAGGGTGACATTGGCCTTGAGGGCGCTTTGCAGGGCGGTGTCGTGTTCATCTACCTCGGTGCCATCTTCGCCAGCGTACATCACACCTAAGGTGCTGACTACCAGCTCTTTGGCTGCCACACCGGTAATCAAGCCGACATCCATTCTCCAGTCAAATCCAAGGGGATCGAGGGCGGGAGCAACGGCCTTGCCGATATGTCCGATATAGCTCTGTTCCTGTTGGTCTGCCAGCGGAAGTTCCTCATGGCGAGGGAAATAGCCCAGGCACCAGATTATGATTGAAGCTACCAGAATGGTGGTTGCCATCTTCTGCAGGTACTGCTCACCCTTCTCCCAAGTGTGGCGGCCGATGGCCTTGGCGGTAGGGATGCGGTAAGGAGGCAGCTCCATCACAAACGGCAGGTCATCGTCCTTAATCAGCCCCTTCATTGCAATCGCCGATAAAATGGCCAGCAGCACACCCAGGAAGTAGATTCCGAGCAGTGCCAGTGCCGCGTGCTTGGGGAAGAAGGCTCCTGCCAGCAGTACAAAAATCGGCAATCTGCCGGCGCAGGACATGAACGGGATGATGGCGATTGTAATCAATCGGCTCTTGCGGCTCTCAATGGTTCGGGTGGCCATAATCGCCGGTACATTGCAACCGAAGCCCATTACCATAGGGATAAAGCTCTTGCCGTGCAGGCCCAGATGGTGCATCAGTTTATCCACAATGAACGCGGCCCTTGCCATATATCCCGAATCTTCCATCAGGGAGATGAAGAAGTACAAAATCAGGATGTTCGGCAGGAAGACCAGCACACTGCCCACACCGGCAATGATACCGTCCACAATGAGGTCCTTGAGCCATCCGTCCTTCATTACCGAAGCTACAAGGTCACCAAATTTAGCTACCAGCCAGTCAATCCAGTCCATAGGGTACTGACCGATGGTAAAGGTCGCCCAGAAAATAATATAAAGCAGGGCGATGAAAATCGGGAAGGCCAGCCATTTATTGGTAACGATATTATCGATTTTGTCGGTAATGGTGAGCTTGGGTTTATCCTCGATATGAGGCTTATATGTCTCTGTCAGAGCACCTTGGATAAAGGCATACTTGGCATCGACAATGGCAGATTCGGTGTTGGTACCCAGCAGCGATTGGATGCGGGTCTCCTCCTCGGTCCTAGCGGTAGCAATCTCCGAAGCATTGGGTAGGGTGTTGATTACCCCCTCGATATCCTTGTCATCTTCAAGGTATTTGATTGCAAGATAACGGGTTGAGTATTTTGCGCGGATTTGGTCATCCTGCTTGATAAGGTCCTGAATTCGGGAAATGGACTTTTCGAGTTCGGTGCCGTGGTTGATGTGGATGTGACGGCCGAGCTTTGGCTCGTGGTTCTCGTACATCGCAATCACGGTGTCGAAGAGCTCGGGGATGCCTTCGCCATCGCGGCTGACCGTGGGGCAAACGGGGATGCCGAGCAGATAGCCAAGTTGCTCTGTGTCAAGTTTGTCGCCACGTTTGCGCAGCTCGTCGTACATGTTCAGCGCCATCACCACGCGGAGGTTCATGTCAATGACCTGGGTGGTAAGATAGAGGTTCCTTTCGAGGTTGGAGGCATCCACAACATTGATAACTACATCGGGCATTGCCTCGATTAGATTCTTGCGCACATAGAGTTCCTCGGGGCTATAGGCCGACAGGGAATATGTACCAGGCAGGTCTACAAGCACGATTTTATAGCCTTTGTGCTCGAACTTGCCCTCCTTGGCATCAACGGTGACACCGCTGTAATTGCCCACATGTTCATGGGCGCCGGATGCTATGTTAAATAGCGAAGTCTTACCGCAGTTGGGGTTGCCGACAAGGGCTACGCGAATCACATGCTCGCGCTCCTTGGCCAGTTTTTCCATGATGGCATCCAGACGGTCCTCCTCCTCGCAATTATCTGGTACTATGGCACTTAGGTCGGGCTGGTCGGCAAGGCTCTGCTTGGCCTCGGCCTCACTAACAACCTCGATTTTCTGCGCTTCTTCGCGGCGCAGGGATACCTTATAACCTAGGATTTCGTATTCGATAGGGTCCTTAAGGGGCGCATTCAGCACTACCTTCACCTTCTTACCCTGAATGAAGCCCATTTCGATGAGCCTCTTGCGGAAACTTCCGTGACCGTTTACCTTTACGATGACCGCTTTCTCGCCGGTCTGCAATTCAGAAAGATTCATACTCGTATCAACTTTGCGGCTGCAAAGTTACACCGAGCAGACGGGGGTGGCAATCGCTATTTATTGGGATTTTTATAGCCTTGCGCTATCCTTTTTGCCTCGTAATAGTCGTGGCGCTTGGGATTTTCGGGGAACCAGCCCTTGAGAACGCGCTTTTCCTGCTCGAACATCTCGTAAACTCCCCAATAGAAGGAGAAGGCGCAGGCTCCGAAGATGGTGGAAAGGGCAAAACCCTTGGCAAAAAGGGATAAAACGAGGAAAATTGTGCCTGCAATGGCCAGAAAAACCCAGCCCCTGCGGCCGAATTCATATTCAAGCTTTATGACGAGAGGGTGACTGATACCTATAATAAGAAAGGTGGCAGCACCTGCCAGGATTCCAGTAAAATTCATATTCAGCAAAATTTAGCGCGCAAATTTAGTTAAAATAAATGAGCTATCCTTCGCAGGAGAGCTCATTCAACAACAATTAAAAGGATTTGAACTTTTTAACTATACGGCTTTCTGGTTGCAAAGGTAGGGCTTCCGCGAATTTTGGGCAATCCCCATTTGTGGTGATTTAGCCTTCATAATTATTTAGGATTGATTAAAAATCCAGTCAGATATAACTTTGCACTCGAAATATGAAAAAGCTTTTTCCCCTTGTTGTGGTAGCACTATGCGTGTCTACCGCCGTTTTTGCACAACAAAGAGACACGACCAAGGTCTCACGCCTTAGCATTGGTGGCTACGGCGAGGTTGCACTTAGCCGAAACTTTTACAGTGATAACGTCTACCGCTACACCAGCGCATCCAAGCACACCGACGAATCGCACAACCGCTTTGACGTACCGCATGCCGTAATCTATCTGGGTTACGACTTCGGCAAGGGCTGGTCAATGCAGACAGAAATCGAGTTCGAGCACCTAGGAACCGGAACTGAAATCGAAAAGGAATTCGAGGAAGCCGGCGAATGGGAAAGCGAAACCGAGCGCGGTGGCGAGGTGGAGCTGGAGCAGTTCTGGATTCAGAAAAGCTTCAAGCCCTGGCTCAATGTACGCATGGGCCACATGGTAGTGCCGGTAGGTGGCCTCAACAACCGTCACGAACCCCTTAACTTCTTCACCGTCTACCGTCCCGAAGGCGAATACACCATCCTGCCGTCCACATGGCACGACACAGGAATCGGCCTCTGGGGCACATACAAGACATGGCGCTACGAGGTAATGATGGTATCAGGCCTGGACGCAATGATGTTCAGCCGCGACAACTTCATCGGTGACGGAGCCAACACCCCCTTCGAGTTCCAGGTAGCCAACCATCCCGGCTTTGCTGCACGCATCGACAAGAAGTTCGGCTTCGGACTCGACCTTGGCCTCAGCAGCTACATCGGCAACACCTTCAACAACACCTTCCCCTACGAGGTCCTCACCAACGAGACCTATACAGATGTCAAAGGCACAGTCTTCGTAGCGGCATTAGACTGGCGCTACAGGTCTAAGAACCTGATTATCAGAGGAAATGCAGACTTTGGCAGTCTCTCGGACGCCAAGGCAATCAGCAAGTACAAGAGTTCGAAGGGCGCAGCCGACTATGCCCCGTACGACGACACCCCCGTCGGTGACAAGGCAGTAGCAGTAGGCATGGAAGCAGGCTACAACATCTTCTCTCTTATAAATATAAAGGACAAGGACCAGAAGTTCTATGTCTTCGCCCGTGGTGAGTACTACAATCCCTACATCGCCCAGAGCGGCCAGGGAACCTACGGCTACACCGAGAAGACCCGCATTGCAATGGGCATCAACTGGTACCCCATTCCCGAAATTGCTGTCAAGGCAGAGTACTCCCACCGCTTCCTTTCATCGGAATACAACAATGAGCCATCCATCTCCCTAGGCATCGCCTATCAGGGATTCTTCAAAAGATAAATCATTAAAAATCACTTAGATATGAAAAAGACTTTGAAATTTGCGATTATGGCCGTAGCGGCCCTCGCAGCTGTAGCATGCAACGGAAGCAGCGACAGCGATGAACTTTCTTCACAGGAAGAGGCCCTCAAGGCCGCAGTAACCGAGTATGTACCCAATGTAATCTACGAAATCTATGGCAATCTAGCAGATAACACAGCAGCTCTCTACGAATCACTGGCATATCTCAAGGAGAAAGGAGTTAATTCCCTGACTCAGACAGATATAGACAAAGTCTGCACCAAATTCCTGAATGCCCGCACATGGTGGGAGCAGAGCGAAGCCTTCCTTTTCGGTGCAGCTACCGCATACGGTATCGACCCCCATATCGACTCATGGCCTCTTGACAAGGACAAACTCGCAAAGGAGCTTAGCAACGCTACCGTTATTGCTGACCTAGAAGCAGAAGGCGCAGGCGCAGTAGACGAGGTTGGTGTTGCCAATCTTGGCTTCCACGGCATCGAGTTCATCCTCTTCCGTGACGGCGCAAACCGCACTGTATCAGCACTTAAGGGCAACGAGACCGACGAGGCATTCGCATCCTACAGCGTATCAGGTGCAGATGAACTCATCTTTGCTACCGCCGTTGCAGAAGACCTCCGCAACTACTGCTGGGAACTCCAGTGCGCATGGGACCCCAACGCACCTAGCGACCGCGTAGAGTATGTTGAGGACGAGCTTGAGCTCAATACAACCCTTGATTCAGGTCTTACCTACGGCGAGAATCTCCTTGCTTCCGGTACCGCAGGCAGCACCTTCTCATCCTGGCAGCGTGCCGTATCCACCATCCTTGTAGGTGGTTGCTCAAACATCTGCTCAGAGGTTGCCAACAGCAAGATTGCTTCCGCATACACAGGTGACGACACCGACTACATCGAGTCTCCTTATTCCAAGAAGTCCTACGAAGACTTCGCAAACAACATCCGCAGCATCGTCTTCAGCCTTTATGGTTCAGAGGGTGCCAGCGAACCTTCAAGCAAGTGCATCTACAGCGTGCTCAAGAAGTACAACTACAGTGGCCTGAGCGACCTGCAGAGCAGTCTTGACGCCGCACTGAACTCCCTGATTAAATGCATTACTTCAGGTGTTGCCTTTGTAGACGACCCCGACGCAGCCTGCGCAGGTGCAGCCATCGACGCTATCAACGCCCTTGACGACGAGCTCAACAAGGCCGCAGATTTCGTTGAAACCCTCTAATACAGAATACTATACGACTTATGAGAAGAGTTTTATATGCATTGTGCGTTGTAGCCCTGGCCGCTACCGCCTGCAGCCACGATAACGAAAGCACCAGCACCAAAACGGAGTCGGATGCCAAGTATGTTGGCCAGGCAGTGGGCAACTTCTCCGCCGACGAGTGGTACCCAGGTGGCAAACTCGGCACAACCACAAATGTCACAGAAGGATGCTACGAAGATGAGACCCCTGCGGTAACCAACGCAGGGCTCACCGTAGCCTTCAATATCGGCGAAAAGTTCTTCGAGCGCAACTACACCGAGTCCACCAAGCCTTTCAACGGCCTTGGACCAGCTGCAGTGCGCCGCAGCTGCCTCGACTGCCATCCTGCCTACGGACACGGCCAGTGGCAGAGCAGCTACATTGCCAACGGCAGTTCCTCATGGGGAAACGGCTATCTGCTTGTAATCTACCATCCTACCGAAGAAGGCAGCAACGACGGAGCCTATATCAGCGAGGTTACAGGTATGCCCCAGACAATGGCAACCAGCCCCTTCAAACCCCCGATTGACGAGGAGCAAATCAGTATCACCTGGTACGAGATATCCGCAATGGAAAGCGGTCTGCCCATGACTTTTGCAGATGGCGAGACCTATTCCCTCCAGTACCCCGTACTCTACATCCCCGAAGATGCCTTCAACACCGACCCTAAGCCCAGCAACCTCGGTTTCAGGCTGGAGTCAACCATCGGCATCCTGGGTACAGGCGTTATGGACGCTATCCCCGAAGACAGCATCAAGGCCCAGTACGCCAAGGAAGCAGCTGCACTTGAAGCCGCAGGACTGGATGTAAGCGAGTACCTCAACTCCAACTTCTGGGCAAACGGAGAGATGGCTGCAAGTTCCAAATACACAGCCCTTGCAGACGGCTACAGGGCCGATGGAACCTTCTATTCCAAAGGCACTTACACCCCGCTCAAGCGCTATACCTACGCCCTTACACGAGCATCTCTCCAGGACGGAGCAGGCGCCAACGCCATCTGGAACATCACCAATGTCTCCCGTAGCGACAGGCACTATCTCTACACCACCAACGCCTGGGCAAAGGCCATGAGTGAAGATGCAGAGGTGATTGCAGCCATCAAGGAAGCAGGAGAAGAATCCCCTTACTATGTAGATGTCAATGGCGACGGAACTGTTACCGATGACGAGATTGCAGAGGCCGTATACGAGCTTCTCCGCCCCGGCACCGACCAGTTCAACAACGCCTACCACAACTTCGAGCCCGAAATGACCGATACCCAATACTACCAGTTCATGGTATGGCACAGGGGTCTGGCCATCCCTCGCGCCCGCAATCTCCAGAAGGAGAGCGTCCAGAGGGGCAAGGAGCTCTTTATGGAGATGGGTTGCGCCAGCTGCCACAGACCCGAATGGAATACCACCGACGACAACTTCTGGTACCCTTCGGTTCTCGCTCAGTTCGACCTTCTTCCCCGTTACCCCAACCAGAAAGTCTATCCTTACACCGACTTCATTCAGCATAAGCTCTACATGAAGAACGACATCCACGGCAGCTGGTGCCGCACCACCCCGCTTTGGGGACGCGGACTCTCTGCCCAGGAGACAGGCCGCAGCGACCGTATGCACGACTGCCGTGCCCGCGATGTGGTCGAGGCCATCATGTGGCATGCCTACAGCAAGAAGAGCCATGCCTACAAGAGCGCCGAGAAGTTCTATAATCTAGACAAGGAGGACCGCGATGCGGTTGTGGAATTCATCAACTCCATTTAAATACCTATCCTTCGGAAGTATGGCGGCCGTCATCCTAGCGATGATGGCTGCTACTTTCGTTGAAAAGCTACAGGGCTCACCTGTGGCATTCAAGGCCATCTATCACAGTCCGTGGTTCATTGCGTTATGGGTCATTGCCGCTATAAGCGGCCTTGCATATTTCTTTGGCAAGGGCAGAATGGGGTTCTGGACTACCCTTCTGCATTGCTCTTTCGTGGTGATTCTGGCGGGAGCCTTGATTAGCCATATCTGGGGTTGGAGCGGGCAGATTCATCTGCAGAAAGATGTACCCAATAGCAGCGTTCTGCTTGACACCGAGGGCAATTACCGCGAGTTGCCGTTTGCGCCGGTGCTGGAAAATTTTGAGATTGAGTACTACGCAGGGTCTTCTGCGCCAAGCGATTACCGCAGTCTTGTCCGCATCCCGCCCGACGGGAAAATGGACATCTCGATGAATAAAATCGGGAAGTACAAGGGCTACAGGTTCTATCAGGCAAACTACGATGGCAGGGATATGTCCGTGCTGGCCGTTAGCCACGACCCGATTGGGGTAGGAGTGACCTACGCAGGGTATCTGCTGTTGCTGGCGTCCATGCTGGGCTTTTTCTTCCAGAAGAATAGCGGCTGGAGGGCTGCAATTAAAAGGCTTAGCGCAACCGCTGCCATGCTACTGCTGGTTCCTAGCCTAGCAAATGCGGTTCCGAAAGAGGAACTCCCCGTTGCTCCGCAGGATGTTGCGGAAGCTCTTGGGCAGCTTTATGTCTACTACGGCGACAGGGTTGTTCCATTCCAGAGCCAGGCTCGCGACTACTGCCTAAAGGCCTACGGCTCAGCATCTTACAAGGGTTACAGCCCAGAGCAGGTAATGACGGGATGGATGTTCTACTACGACTGGTGGCAGGTGGAGCCGTTCAAGTTGAAGAAGAAGGATATCGGCACCGCCAAAGACCAGGAAAAATACCGGCTTCGCATGGATGTGGCTACGGGTAGGGCGTTCAAGGTCTTCCCGCTGCAGATTTCGCCCGATTTGGTAGAGGCCAACCCCGAACTGCAGCCCATCACCTGGTTTGGCTGCGAGGACCAGTTGCCCGAACTGGACGATGCCCAATGGCTGTTTATCCGCAAGACCTTCAAGCTGCTGCGCGAGGAAGCCCAGCAGGAGAATTGGGACCAGGTCAAGTACATTCTGGAGAAAATCCGCAAATACCAGGAAAAAACCGCCACAGAGGTGCTGCCTTCAGCCGCCAAGGTCAAGGCGGAAAGAGCCTACAACGCAATCTGTCTGCCCAAAGTCCCATTTATGGCAACCATTACCCTGGGAATCGTACTGTTTATTCTCTTTGGATTCTGGCTGTCAAAGGGACAAAGCGCGCCCATCGAACTACAGCATGGCGTAGCGTTACTGGGATGCCTACTGTTTATCTATCTCACTGTAGTTCTGGGACTTAGGTGGTACGTATCAAGTCACGCACCCTTTGCCGGAAGTTACTGCGTAATGATGCTGATGGCTTGGCTGGCAACACTTGCGATGCTGCTGCTTTACCGCAGGATTCCGCTGATTCTGCCACTCGGTCTATTGCTCGCTGGTTTCTCGATGCTGATGGCCACGCTTAACGGGTCGAACCCCAAAATAACCCACCTGATGCCCGTTCTGAATTCTCCCCTGCTGAGCATTCATGTACTAAGCATGATGCTTAGCTACACCCTACTGGGTCTCGTAATGCTGAACGGCATCATGGGGCTGGTGGTAAAAGGCGACGGAGCCAAGGACCATCTGCGCGATTTAAGTCTCGTAATCCTTTACCCAGCCGTGTTCCTGGTGGCGTTCGGAACCTTCCTCGGAGCCGTCTGGGCCAATATCAGCTGGGGTTCGTACTGGGCCTGGGACCCCAAGGAGACTTGGGCGCTGATTACCCTACTGGTGTACGCTGCCGCCCTGCATAGCGGTAGCCTAAAGGCCTTCCGCAAGCCCAAATTCTTCCACATTTACTGCATCGCAGCCTTTCTGACGGTGCTTATCACCTACTTCGGGGTCAACCTGATTCTGGGTGGAATGCACGCCTACGCCTAGCATCAATCACCATTTTTAGCGATTGCAGGATTTATCTTGCGAGCGTAACTTTGCGCCACAAAACAACAATTACATATATATTATATGGCAGAAACTATTATCTCCTGTGAGAAACTGACCCACTACTATGGTAAGCGCAAGATTTACCAAGACCTAAGCTTTGAGGTGGGCAAGGGCAGCATCACAGGCCTGCTGGGAAAGAACGGCACCGGCAAAACCACCACCATCAACATCTTGATGGGCTATCTGAAGCCCGTGAGTGGGGTTGCCCGCATCTTCGGCGAAGATGTACAGTGCATTACCCCGGCCACCCGCGAAAGGATTGCGCTATTGCTGGAAGGGCATGTGCAGTATTCTTACATGACCATTGAGCAGATTGAACGCTTCTACTCGGCTTTTTACCCTAAATGGAACAAGGACGTCTACTATGACCTGATGGCGAAACTGAAGGTCGCACCCCACCAGAAAATTGCACGCATGTCCAACGGACAGCGATCCCAGGTGGCTCTGGGGCTGATTTTGGCCCAGAATGCCGACCTTCTGGTTCTGGACGACTTCTCCCTTGGACTTGACCCCGGATACCGCAGGCTCTTCTGCGAGTATCTGCGTGACTACGCCAAGAGCGAGGGCAAGACAGTGTTCCTAACCTCTCACATCATCCAGGACCTAGAAAAGATTGTGGATGACTGCATCATTCTTGACTACGGCAATATTCTGGTCCAGAAGAGCGTAAAGGATTTAATGGCAGAATATCCCGGCATGAGCCTCGAGGACATCTTTATTGAGTTAACCGGAAAATACTGATGAAAAAGGCCATTATCTACAAGGAATTTTTGAAGACCAAGTGGGTGCTGCTCTGCATCGTGCTGGTTTTCGCTGCATATCTAGGATATCTGTTCCTTAATATATCAAAGTCAGCCGAAGTTAACGGGCTGGGGAGCATCTGGTCGTATATGATTGCAAAGGACTCCCCAATTTTCGAGAACTTCAGGCTCTTCCCGCTGCTTGCAGGGATTGTGCTGGCGATAGCCCAGTTCATCCCTGAGGCAGCGCACAAGCGCATCAAGCTCACCCTGCATCTTCCCTATCCGCAGGGAAAGATGATTGCACTGATGTACGGATTCGGGCTGGTTGCCCTTACCCTCATTTACGCTCTAAGTGCTTGTGCCATAGGCGCTTTCATGTCGGGCATCGTTGCTAGGGAGCTGGTTTGGAGAATCATCCTCACCGCTCTAGTGTGGTTCATCGCAGGCTATGCCGGCTATCTTTGGACAGCAGCTATCTGCCTGGAACCTACCTGGAAAATGAGGATTCTGCTTCTGCTGCTGATGGCAGGGGTGGTTGGAGTCTGCTTCCTCTCCCCTCTCGCAGAGAGCTACAACAGGTTCCTGCCTGTGCTGGCAGTGTTTGTTCTTCTGGGTCAAACCCTTATCTATTATGTAGTTAGCAGGTTTAAGGAGGGCCTTCAGGACTAGTATGAAAC